>Ga0126378_10000735_pt1 | contig 24244 bp, 26 predicted proteins | sample PanSoiMetPlot_23_FD_92587 | JGI IMG/M metagenome (GOLD analysis project Ga0126378, IMG submission 92587) | Tropical forest soil microbial communities from Panama - MetaG Plot_23 | ecosystem: Environmental > Terrestrial > Soil > Tropical forest > Bulk soil | place: Panama | collected 2016-02-17
CGAAGAACGCGACCTCAGAGAAGATCGCTCCGCTTCTGGAAACTACGTTTCGCGCGACATGCCCGGCTACGACGACCTCGATGAGTACGGCAGTTGGCGTGACGAACCCGAGTACGGGCACGTCTGGTATCCCTCCAATATGCCGCCCGACTGGGCCCCCTACGGTTATGGCTCCTGGAACTGGGTTGATCCTTGGGGTTGGAGTTGGGTCGGCTATGAGCCTTGGGGTTTTGCACCTTACCATTACGGCCGCTGGGCCTACATCGGTGGCGCGTGGGGTTGGTGCCCGGGACCATTCTTTGGTCCTCCGGTCTACGGACCCGCGTTCGTTGGTTTCTTTGGCGGAGGCTGGGGTTGGGGTTTTGGTGTCGGCTTCGGAGCCGGCTGGTTCCCGCTGGGTTGGGGCGAACCGTTCTTCCCGTGGTTCGGGTGCAGCCGCAACTTCATCACTGTGATCAATGTCCACAACACGTTCATCCGCAACGTCAACATTTTGAACAACACGAACATCCGCAACGTCAATTTCGTGAACGCGCATAACGTGAACGCAGTCACCACCGCTTCGCGCAGCTCCTTCGTGAACGGTGAGCGCATCAACCGCAGCGGCCAGCACATCACCGCGTCTCAATTGAATAACGCCAGAGTCTCGAATTCCGTCGGCATCCGCCCGACGCAGCACAGCTCACTGGGCGCTACGAACTTCAATTCGCATGTCGCTCGCCCATCGAATGCGATTGAGAACCGCTCGGTGATGGCGCGCACGACTCCAGCCGCAGCTGCTTCTCATTCGCGCGTGCAAACGATGACCGGCGCTGGCGCAAACGGCGGGCACTTCGGGAACGCACAAGTCAACGGCTCGACTAGGGCAAACGGTGGTTTCAAGGGCAGGCCCGGCACCGCGCAATCCAACGGCTCCGCCAGAGCAAACGGCGGCTTCGAGAATCGGCCCGGCAACGCGCAGCCCAATTCCGGAACGAGCGCGCGTCAGCGGGAACTTTCCCAGAGCCGGCCACCGTCAGCAATGGGCGGGTCCAATCGCCCAATGAACGGTTCGGCAAGCAATTCCGCGCAGCGCCCCGGAAACAACTCACGCGCCTGGGAAGCCCAAGGCAACACTTCCGACCGCGGCCGCGCGCCGCAAGGGTTCGGAAGCTCCAGCCGGCCGGAGAACGCACCGTCGCAGAACTCGGCTCGCGTGATGAGTGATCGTCCGCCTTGGGCGGGCTCCGGTCGCACCGGCGGAAATGGCAGCAGCGCGCCGTCGAGGCCGTCTGCACCAAGTTACAACAGCGACCGGCCGAATTCCTCCAACGGCGGGCGTTCTTATGAACCGCCGCAGCGGAGCAACAACAGCAATCGCCCGAATTACAGCAGCCCATCCTACGGTGGAAACCGTGGCGGCTACTCTCAACAGCCCTCTTACACACCGCGCAGCAATCCTTCGCCTCGAACCTATTCCGCGCCCAGCCGCAGCTACCCGGCGCCTTCGCGCTCTTACTCTGCGCCTCCCGCACCACGCAGCTATGGTGGTGGTGGAGGTAGTTATGGTGGATCCCGCGGCGGCGGAGGTTACAGTGGCGGAGGCTCTCACGGTGGTGGGGGTTATAGCGGCGGTGGCGGCCACATGAGCAGTGGTGGTGGCGGCGGATCGCACGGCGGAGGAGGGGGCGGTGGCTCCCACAGTAGCGGCGGCGGCGGAGGCCGTCCGCATCGCTAAACTCAATTCGCTTGAAAAAGTTAAACCCGCCCGGATCTTCCGGGCGGGTTTTTTATTTCAACTCGCCCGCACTTAATGGCGAGCACTCACAGTTGGGAGATCCTTTGTAGGGGCGCGCTTCATCGCGTCCCCAGTTCCAGGTTGTGAAATTCAAGCTCGCCCAAGATTTTGGGCGGGCTTTTTTGTTTGGTATCTCGGTAAGGCTGTAGGTCGTGCTTTAGTCTGCCTGCGATAGGCAGGCCGCCGCACTCCAAAGGATGCCGGGCTGAAGCCTGGCGCAGCAATGCTGCGCCCCTACGAAGGACAGGAAACGAGGGCACGACATATCGTGCCCCTACGCCGACTGGCCGTTGTTTCCCCCTCCACGGTTCAAAATGAAAGACAAATTACGTTTTGCTGACTTCTCCGTGACAATTCAGCGCTAAGGCTCGCCGTAAACTGCCTGCAACGCGGCATCTCCTCATCACCGCGAAAGGAGTGTCCTATGATTGCAGTTTCTATCGTTTCTTCCGGCCAAACAGGGCGTGTCATTGCCAGAGGTCTTCTAGGGGCCACGAATATCCTCGGGGCCAGGAATTTGCTCAGGATCGCTCTTGGGCTTGCGCTTGCGTTGCTTGTCGCCAGCCAGGCCGCCGCGCAATACGGTGGCGGGGGCGGTACAGGCGGCATGGGAGGCGGAACTACCGGTACCGGTTACAGTTCAGGGAGTGCAGGGAAGGCTGCGGGCATTGGAGCCGGCGCGGCTGCCGGCGCTGGCGTACTCTTCCTGGCGCTTCATCACCGCGGCTACGTCACTGGTTGTGTCCAACCTGCTGAGGACGGCTTGCGCTTAGTGGACGAAAAGAAAAACCAGTCCTACACATTGGTTCCCGGCGACGTTTTTCTGAAGGCCGGACAGCGCGTTGAGCTCAAGGGACAGAAATTGAAGAATGATTCCGGAGCGCAGACTTTTGAAGCCAAAAAGCTTGTCAAGGATCTCGGCTCTTGCGGTGCAACGTCCTCCGCAAACTCGAAACCATGAGTTGTCCGCTAGCTCTGCCAGCCCGTCGAGCCGTTCCTGGTGCGCGGCACGGCGGGCTGTAGCCAGCATGATCCACGGTCTGGTTCCGTTTCTCCTCACCCTTTTTGCGTTGAACTCTGCCTGCACCGCAGCCGGGGGCATGGAAGGCACCGACAAGGCTTTAGCTCTCGTCGAAATGCCCCAACTCCAAGCGGGCTTTCGTGCTTTGGGAGGTCAGCGAGTTTGAAACGAGATGGCATGTCGATCAAAATCGAATGCAACAGTGCTAGCCCCAAGGGCCACAGGGCCTAGCAGGCCGTCAAACTCTCGCAGCTCGTCCTCGGAAGCATTTAAAACGTAGGCTCTCTGCTTGCGCCGGATGACTGGGCCTACGGTAAGAGACTCCATTTCCACTTCTACCAAGGGATCCTGTCCGGCGGCCGTCAGATTGAAATCCCGGCCGCGAACGCGCAATTGCCGAAGGACACCCCTGAGCCGCGGAGCGAATAGCGTTAAGTTTTTTGCGCCCGTGTCCAGCAACATTTGCAGTTTTTCTCCGCCGCTCTCGAGCGGTATGAGTAGGTAAGTTCCGCCAGCCTCGTCCTTCATTTCGAAGCTGATTATGTCCGCACCGGCGGCACTCTGGTCGAAAACGAGTTTCTTGCGGCGGTAGTCGAGCTTGAAATTCCGCCTGCCCAGAACGTCCAGGCCTATGATCGCGTCGAGACGCGTGCCCAACCTTTGCTCGATTCGCTCCAAATCAATTGCGTTCATATCTAGAGCGTTGACGTTAACAACTCCAACGCGAATCCCCGGAACGCGCACTCTTTCCACATTGGCCGGCCGGTTCACCGCTGAGATTCTCTGAGTAAAGCCGAACAGGCCCAATTGCTTGGCGAGCTTGATGTTGATGGCGCTGGGGACCGCACCCGTGTCGAGCAACATCCTCTGATGGGGTATGCCACCCAAGGTTCCCTCAAGAACGATGGCCCAGCCGTCAATCAGTCGGAACGGAACTTCTACTGGTTCCTGAGCCGCCACACTCGAAGCTAAGCAAAGGGCCCAAGCCGCCACAGCCAGCTTCATATTTCCTCCTCCGTGCGTCGCGCACTGGGGAGGAAATAGAGGTTTGGCGGCCAGGAAGTCCTGATGAAGAGTTCAAGTTGGGCAAAGGTTCGGCTGAGGAAATGTTTAGGCGAGCATTCTTAACAAGTTACAGGGGCTATAATGGCTGCCATTGTGGCGGAGGTAAGAGGTGGCTGGCAGATTCAGGGTCGGCGAGTGGACAGTGGTTCCCGAGCTGAACAGCCTGGAACGCGATGGGCGCACCGTTCATCTGGAGCCCAAGTTCATGCAGGTGCTGGTCACCCTGAGCGAACAGCCCGGCGAGGTGGTTTCCAAGGAGCAGATTTTTAAGCGGGTGTGGCTGGACACGTTCGTGTCCGACGAAGTGCTCACGCGCTCGATTTCCGAGCTGCGGAAGGCTTTCGAAGACAATCCTCACGAACCGAAATACATTCAAACCATTCCCAAGGGCGGATACCGGCTGCTAGCGCCGGTAGTCCTGGAGGTCAAAGACCGCGAAGTATCGGTTTCCTTGCCCTGGTGGAAGCAAAAGAGGTGGCAGCTCGGAGCCGCGATTACAATTCTTGTGCTCGCCGCATTAAGTTCTGTCTACTTTTTTAGAAACCGCCGGGAAGCGGCTTCCAGACCTCGGATCACATCCCTCGCGGTGCTGCCGCTAACGAACCTTTCCGGAGATGCCAGCCAGGACTACTTTGCTGACGGGATGACGGACGAGTTGACAACACGTCTCGCAAATATCGGCGCCTTGCGAGTCATCTCAAGAACATCGGCCATGCGCTACAAAGGGGCGCAGAAGACGATTAAGGAGATTGCCCGCGAGTTGAATGTAGATGCGGTGCTAGAAGGGTCGGTGCTGCGTTCGGGAGACATGGTCAGGATCAGTGCGCAGCTCATCCAAGCCAGCACGGACAAGCACTTATGGGCGGAGAGCTACGAACGCGAGCTCCGCGACATTCTTGCCTTGCAATCGGATGTCGCCCGCAACGTTGCTAGAGAGATCAGAATACAAGTCACCCCACAGGAACATAAGAAACTCACCGCTGCCAAGGCCGTGAATCCCCAGGCCCTCGATTCCTATCTGAAGGGCCTCTATTACTGGAACAAGTTCACAGAAGAAGGGATGAGGAAAGCAGTTGAATATTTCCAAGATGCCACACAGAAACAACCAGACTATGCCTCAGCTTACGGCGGCCTGGCCAATGCTTACCACGAGCTCGCATTTTACGTCGCGCCGAAAGAGGTCATGCCTAAGGCTAAAGAGGCTGCGCTGCGAGCTTTGGAATTAGACTACACAGATGCCGATGCTCACGCAGCTTTGGGATGGGTTAAGTGGCATTACGATTGGGACTGGTCAGGTGCGGAAAAAGAATACGCCCGGGCTATTGAGTCTAATCCTGGCAGTTCTATGGCACACGGTCAATATGCTCTCTACTTGGATGCCATGGGACGATTCCAGGAAGGTCTTCAAGAACACAATATTGCGCTGAAGCTTGATCCACTCTCACTGATAGGTAGAACCAATGTTGGCGATGCCTATAGTGGAGCTGGGCAATATAAGGAAGCCGAAAAGAAATACCGAGAGGTGATCGAGCTGGACGCGAGTTTTGCGGAAGCTCACGCAGGTCTTGGGTGGGCTTGCGTCCAACAAGGCAGATTCCCCGAAGGCATCATGCACTTGCAAAGGGCCGCCCAGTTGGATACCGGCCCTGAGTTCACGGCCATGTTGGCATATGCCTACGCTGTATCAGGAAACAGAAATGAAGCGCGGAAGATTCTTGCTGAACTCGTGGATTCGTCGCAGAAACGTTATGTATCCTCGGTTTTTGTTGCGCTCGCCTACTGGGGGATGGGCAATCGAGATCAAGCCTGCAACTGGTTGGACCGGGCGGCTCAGGCACGCGACAGCTATCTGTCGGGAATCAGTCTCGAGCCTGCCTTCGGTCAGTTTAGGTCCAGCTCCTGTTTCCAAAACCTGATACAACGAATGGGGCTCCCACACTCCGAGAATTAGAGGCAGTGTAAATGCCCTTCCGAATTGTTGACAGCCCCTCGTTAGCGTGAGTTCTGCGGCCTTGCTACTATGTTGAGTAGCTAGCGATTTCTAGAAATTCGCAATTCATCACTGATAGAGAAAGGGTGTTCGTGCGCAAGCTTATCGTTTTGGTGTTACTGACATGCGGGATCGCTGCTTCAGCTCAAACCCAGGATCTTGCTGGCGATTGGATCGGACAGATGAATGGGGGTTTCAAGGTCCGCATACACTTCGAAAAGGCCAGTTCTGGCTTCAGCGGAAAGCTGATCAATCCCAGCGGCAACGAAACGGTTCTCGACCAGGTCACGTCCGACGGGCCCCATCTGCATTTTGCGGTGAACAAGCTCAACTTGAGCTACGACGGCACATGGGACGACAAAGAGAAAGTCTGGAACGGCAATCTGACGTTTCAGCAGGTTTATCCGCTAGTCCTGAAACGCGCCTCTGCGGAAGACATGGGCCCAGCCGTTCACAAGCGGCCGCAGGAAGACGCGATTCATGCTGCGCCAATGCCATATGTCGAGCGCGAAGTCTCCTTCAATAATGCCGCGGCGCACAACCAACTCGCCGGCACGCTGAGCCTGCCTACCGGGAAGGGACCATTCCCGGCCATTGTGCTCGTCTCGGGAACGGGACATAACACGAGAGACGAGGACGTCTTGGGGCACAAAGTCTTCCTCGTCTTGGCTGACGCGTTGAATCGCAAAGGCCTCGCCGTTCTCCGCTACGATAAGCGCGGCGTCGGCGGCTCCTCCGGCGATTACGACGCAGCAACGACGGCTGATTTCGCCACCGATGCGGAAGCGGCCGTGTCCTGGCTTAAGACGCAGGCGCAAATCGACGCAACCCGTATCGGCGTGCTCGGTCATTCCGAGGGCGGCATCATAGCGCCCGCGGTTGCCGCGGCGGATAAAAGTGTGGCGTTTGTGGTTATGATCGCCGGTCCGACCATTCGCGGTGACAAACTGTTCGTCCTGCAATCGGCGATGACAGCGAAAGCTTATGGCGCGCCCGACGACTATATTGCCAGGCGCAAAGTTTTCGACCAAGAACTCTACAGCGCCATCATTTCAGCACCGTCGGAATCGGCTGCGCTCGACCGCGCCAAATCAAAGGTTGCTCAGGGCGTTGTCGACAAGCTGGTGGATGCCAACGAGGCCGAGACCTTAGCGAAAGACGACACGAGTCGTTGGGAGCGCCATTTCCTTGCCTACGATCCCGCGCCGACCTTGGCCCAGTTGAAGGTGCCCATCCTGGTTATCAATGGATCGCTCGACGTGCAGGTGCCGGCGAAAGAAAATCTTGCTGCCGCCCGCGAAGCGTTGAAAAACAATTCTCACGCCACGGTCATCGAGTTGCCAGGAATGAATCATCTCCTGCAGGACGCTAAAACTGGCGCGCCCAACGAGTACAACGACATCGAGGAGACCATGTCGCCCGCCGCTCTCAAAATCATCACCGATTGGCTGAATCGAAAATGAGTGACCGCTCAGATGCCGACGTACCAGGCATAGCCGGCTTCTCGAGCCGCAGAGCCGAGGCCCTTGCCGAACTTCTTCATGTCGTCCGTCACCGTTAGACGATTAATGAATTTTAAGCTCTTGTAGCCGATTTGCCGTGGGAGGCGCATGCGAAGCGGTCCGCCGTGGGGCACCGGAAGCTCACCACCATTCATCCCATAGGTAAGAAACGTCTGCGGATGCAGAGCGTCGGCCATATCTATGCTGTCCCACGTGTCCGGCTCCGTGGACGTATACACAACGTAGCGGGCTTGCGGGTGGACGCCCACAAGATTCAAGACATGGGACAAGGGCACGCCAATCCACTCAGCGATGTATGACCAGCCTTCTTCACACACCACTTCCGTAATGTGACTGCGAGAGGGATAACTCTTGAGGTCGCTCAACGAAAACGACGCAGACTCATGCACCATGCCGTCCACGGTGAGCCGCCAGTCCGCGAATCCCCCCGCCTGCAAACGCTTAAAATCGTCCGTGAGGGGTGCGAGTTCGTTCGGGAAGGGACGCGGCGAGATCTGACTGCGGGAAAATTCACGCGCCATCGAATGCCTGGTCAGCAGCCGCTGCGCGGCATATGTCAGCGTTTCGCCTGGGCCGTAGAGTCCGCCGTGATCCGGCGGGACCAATCCATACTTTTGCGCGAGGCGCGCGGCCACGCCCAGGCCCGCTACGCCCGCCGTGGCGGTCAGCCCGCTCAGAATGAGTTTTCGTCGTGAGAGGTTGCTCATGTGCCCTCCTTACGTGCATCGATCCGGCCGGTGATCATCGCTCTCGTGCGGCTCCAGAATCCGGCAAGAAAAATCATCATCAGGTGGACCAGCAGGAAAAGCACCAGCGCCACCGAAACGAAGAAGTGAAGGGTGCGCGCGGATTGCCGTCCGCCCAACAACGTAACCGTGGCCGGAAACGCGGAATCAAATGCCGGCGACAACGCCAAGCCTGTCCAGATGACGAGTGGAAACAAAACAAAAATCACCAACAAATAGCTGAGGCGCTGGAGCAAGTTGTATGACGACGCATCTGCATCGCTCGGCCGCTTAAGGCGCAAGCGATCTGTGATTTCGTGCCAGAGCACACGCCACGAAAAGGCACTCTTGCCAGGGAGCAGGTTCTTCCGGAAATGTCCCGTAAAGAAGCCGGAAATTGCGTAGAGCAAGCCCGTGAGTACCGCAAGCCAGGCAGCTTGAAAGTGCAAAGCGCGGCTCCAGCCGTTCTGGTCCGGCAGCACGTATCCATAGCCCGTCGGCACTAGCTTCCGCGAGGAAGGAATGTGAAGCTGAAACAGCGGCTTGGTCAACACATTTCCCGTTTCGCCCCAATAGAAGCGGGGATGAGAAATTACGATTTCCGCCCCGGTGAGGAGCAAGGCAAAAAAGCACAGCGTGGTGATCCAGTGGGTGATGCGGACTAGAACGGAGTGCCTCGGCGGAACCGTCCTCGCGGGGACGGCGGGCACCGAGCTTGCAGCAAAAACTTCCACGGGCCCCTGCGCGGATCCCACGGTCTCCATGGTTGGCCTCCGTCGGCCCTTGACTTGCCCTTGGTCGGTCTTGCCTTAGTTGGACGCGCCTCGGCGGGATTCGTCATCCTACCACGCTGACGCAGCCATCTTGAAAATGGCTGCATCAGCGGAGTGGGTGCTACTACTTCGCAGGTATGAGATCGAACTTTGCGGGGCCTTCCTCGTAAAACACCGCGCCTTCGGTCTTATCGCTGCCGCTCCAGTGCTTGTGACCGCCGGGCACTCGGAGAAAATCTCCCGGTCCCACCCGTTTTTCGCCCGCGTCGTCTTTATACAGATAAGCGCCCTTGATGACGACGATCGAGACATCGTTGGTGTGTGTGTGCATGCCAGCGTCAAATCCCGGGTCCATTTTGATAAACGCGCCGTGGGCACCCTTGTCCGGGTCACCCCAAATCACCTCCCGAGAAGTCCCTTTTGTTGGCATGGCCTTGAAGGCCGCTTCACTCGAAGACGCATAAACGACCTTTTTTGCGGCTACTCTCTTGGTGGCGGTCGCTGCCTTCTGCGCTTGCAGAGGGCTCGACGCCGCCAGGATCACCAGGGCCCCGACCCCCAAAACAACCAGTGATTTTTTCATTTCACTCTCCACTCGTTCTTCTGGGATTTGGTTCGTGCACTCCCAGTTGGCCGTGCTTATACATCAGCGTGGCGCAATTTTCACGAAAAATCGCTGCGCGCCGCGCGTAGCAGGCGCCAGTGGTCGGCTATACTGTTGGCTGTGTACATCGAATTCTGCGATGCGGTCTGGGGGCCACATGCGAAAAGGCGTAGCAATCGTTTGTGTGGGTTTGTTTGTTGCGCTATTTTTTCGGGCATTGCGTCGCCACAGAATAGCCCGGACTGGACCGAGCCATTTCCACCTTTCCACATCGCCGGGAATCTCTACTACGTCGGTAGCAAGGGACTGGCGAATTATCTGATCACGACGCCGAAGGGAAACATCCTGATCAACAGCGATCTGGAAGGGAATGTGCCGCTGATCGAAGCGAGCATTGAGAAGCTCGGCTTCAAATTTAAAGACACCAAGATTCTGCTCATCAGCCACGCGCACTGGGACCATGATGCAGGCAGCGCGAAAATCAAAGAGCTGACCGGCGCGAGCTACATGGTCATGGACGGCGACGTGCCCGTGGTCGAATCCGGCGGCAAAGCCGATTTTCAGTATGGCGATCGTGCTGAGTTTCTTTATCCGCCCACCAAAGTCGATCGCGTCTTGCACGATGGCGACGAAGTGCGCCTTGGCGATACGGTGCTCGTTGCGCACCTGACTCCCGGGCATACCAAGGGCTGCACCACATGGACGATGAAGGTGACCGAAGCAGGCAAGACGTACAACGCGGTGATCGTTGGCAGTCCCAATGTCAATCCCGGCTACAAGCTCGTACACAATCAGAATTATCCGCAGATTTCCGAAGACTACGAACGCATGTGGCGTGTTCTGAAGTCCTTGCCCTGCGATATTTTCCTCGGTGCGCACGGCGGCTACTTCGGGATGGAAGAAAAATATGCGCGCTTGAAAGATGGAGCAGGGAATCCGTTCGTCGATCCCGAAAGCTACAAAAAATTCGTAGCGCAGAAGGAGCAAGAGTTCCGCACCGAATTGGCCAAGCAACAATCCTCCAAATGAGAGATGACTCGCATGCTTACGAACTCGGAAGCCCAAGAGTTTGCTCGACACTGGATCGCGGCGTGGAACTCGCACGACCTCGACGCCATCCTGTCGCATTACGCCGCGGATGTGGTGCTGACCTCTCCTGCAGCAGCCAAACTCTTGAACGATCCCTCCGGGACTGTCCGAGGCGCCGCGGCGCTGCGGAGCTATTTCCAGCGCGGGCTCGAAGCGTATCCGAACCTGCGCTTTGAACTTCTGGACGTGATGGTTGGTCTGTCCACCCTCGTGCTTTGCTTCAAGAATCAGAAGGGAACAAAGACCGCCGAGTTCATGGAGTTCGATAAGAACAGAAAAGTCGTGTGCGTCGTTGCAAATTACAGTGCCTGAATAACCCGTCATTTTCGAGCCGAGTCCTCGGAGCAGCCTCTACGCACTCCCACGCTTCACGCGATGAATTCTCTCCGGTGTAGGGGCGCGCTTCAGCGCGTCCCTTCTTCTTATTGCAGTTTGTAGGGGCGCAGCACTGCTGCGCCCCACTCGCGCCTGCAGAAGCGCCGTAGGCGCGGCACAATCTAGCCCAGCGCGTGAGCGCTGGGAATTTGATATATGGAAGGCACCGTAGGTGCGGCACATCTTCTAAAAATCCTAGCCAATCTCCGGCCTCATCTTCCCAGCCGCCAGCGCGTCCAAAGCTCGGAGCCGGCCCTCAAATTCCGCGCTGCTCAGCCGGTCCTCGCGCAAAAGCGTGCGGAGAAAATCCTTGGCCGTTGTTTCTCCCTTCCGCGAGTTGCATTCCACGCAGCACGAAACGAGGTTGCGGTACGAATTTGGTCCCAACTGCACCTGCGGCACCACGTGGTCGATACACCGCGTCTGCACGGTCGTCCGGTGCAGACAATAAAAGCACCGGCCACGCTCGCGCCCATGGATCGCTTTGCGCAGTTCTTTGCTTTGCAAAAAATCCACTTCTTCCAGGTTGACCGCTCGCGCCAGCCTGGTGCCTTTTCCGTTTACCGCGTTTCCGGCTCCGTTTCCCGCGATTCCAGTACCGGGCCGTCCCGCGCGAATCTCTTCCGGCAACCGCACTTCCACTACGTGGCCAGCTTTTGTCCGTTCCACCAGGCGCAACGCGCCGTGCTTCACAAGGCGGCGCAACGCCTGACGCGTCGGGCTCACCGAGACGCGGATGCCCCGCGCCAGCCACGGGAGGGAAAACCGCACGCGCCGCTGTCCCTCGAGCCGGCTATGCCGGAAAAGATGCGAATAGACCGCGCGGTCGAGAATCGACAGTCTTAGCCGCGGCACCAGCGAATCTTCAAATTGTTTCCACACTAATCCTGGGTTGATTCTCTTGTTTTTCATGGATCGCGATCCTGAGTGGAGTAGGAGCATGGTGCGGTAATTGGGGGTCGGACCTTCAGGTCCGACATTTGCCGGGCGACACCCCTGTCATTCCGAGCGGAGCAGGCCGACTTTTTCTTTCGTTCGAGAAGCGAATGTCGGCCTGCGTGGTCGAGGAATCCCTCCGTGGTAGGGGCGCCACTTTTCCGCGGAGCCTGCGGCTTCTGACCTCTTTAGGAGGGCACGGCTTTAGCCGTGCCGAAAGGGCGTGCCCCTAAAAACAAAAGCGGGCTCGGCAACGCCGGCCCGCACTACGGATTTAAACGAAGCGCCGGGCTTTAGCCCGGCATCTTCTCCGCCTCGCATCCTTCTTTCACTGTTAGCTGTTAACCGTCGGCTGTTGGCTAGCAGAAAGGCGGGCCTAAAAACAAAACGCCCCGACCAAGGTCGGGGCGCGCTTTTTCCTACAAATTACTGTATCACATTTTCAAAATTTGTCAAGGAAAATTGTACGAATTTATAAGTACTTCATACATATATAGATAACCGGAAACGGCGAAGCCCTCATTCTCGCCCCGCTCCACTGGTTTTTTCCCCCTTGTTAAGACCAAAGCGGCTAAGATGCTGATACGGCAGGGGTTAGAGTAGTTTAAAATTTTTCGTACTATCTCCCGCTACATAGTACTGCGAGCCGCCGTTTATCCCAGCCGAGTTTCGCGAGCGAGGAAACGCATTTATAACTTTTTCAGATACTGCAAACAGGCAGAGTGTGGAGTTCTTCCTGGGTGGATGGGGCGGGTCCACTCCAATCCCGGGCTACGAAAACGTCTTTTTTAACACGCGGTTGAATTTTCTGGAAGGTGGGGCTGACCTCAAGAAAACTCTTCAAGCTCACGTCCTTTGGTCGGACACGTTGGTAGAAAAATTCCACTCGAATTACCTCTCCCTATTTGTGAAATCCTAGATAGGTGTGTGGCGCGGGCTAGGAAAATGGCGGCAGACATCCATCCCTTCGGTCAGAATCCGTTCTGGGGAAGCTTGGAAGGGTTTATTCCCGCGGTCGATCCCGCAGACCTTCGTAGCGTCTGGGAAATGCAGCGCGAAGTTCAGGCGCGTTCACTCGGACAACTCACCGCCATCAGTGCCGAGTTCTGCAACGTAAGGAATGGCTCAGCCGTGGTTGCCATCTCCCGCACGGGCCTTCCGATATTTCCCGAAAAGCATCTCGGGCAGGCACCACAGGGCGACAGTGCCGATCAGGGTTATGACGCCGAGCAGATTCCACCCTTTTCCGCCGAGATGCATGATGCCGAGACCGTACAACAATGCGACTAGGGCCATCAGGAGGAAGAAAGGGCCGGTGAGGTAACAGTGCACACGTCCACAGCGAAGGGCGTTCACCATACACGCCACTCCCATTGTGATGAGCGCGACAGTCCAGACAACCGCTCGCCAGCCGTTGCTGATGGCTGGGGCCCCTGCCGCGACAATCGCAATGGCCGGAAGCCCGTACAGCAGGAAAACGCGCCTACGGCTTGCCAGGATGTCGGGCGATTCGCAGTTTGTGGCGTTGGGTTGCACAGCGCGCATTCCGTACACGCAAAGCTATTCTAGACTCTGGAGCGCAGTCCAGAGTCAAGAGCGATCAAGAGCACCGTAGGTGCGACATCTACTGTTTGTCGAAGACCACTACGTTGTGGACTTCGGCGCCCTGCGCGTCCTTGCCGTTCCAAGTAGAGGTCCGCGTCTTTCCGTCCTTCGAGACGACCGAGGTGATCGTCATCACCACCTGGCCACCCCTCTTCTGCTGTGTTTCAATCCCGCCGCCTTTGAGCCGCTTCGCCGATACGGAATCGCCGCCTGGCATCCCCGTCGCGGGATAATCCTTGCCGTCAAATTTAGCGTCATACTCAATGTGAAGTGGGGTTCCATCGCCGTTGGTGCCGTCCGCATTGATCTTGTAGTGGTTTTCGTCCGACTCGATCTTCAGCGTAACTTCCTTCGGCGCTGGCCCGGGGCTGAATTTTGACTTTGCGCTGTTCATCTTCCACGTTCCCGACTGCTCATCGGCCGCGGCGATGGAAACGCTCACCGCCAACGCGACCAGCAGCATGGCTGCAATTGCGAAGGCAAAAGATCTGGTTCGCATCATAAGTATCTCCGAGGTGGGATGGGGCTGGATTGTTTCTTTTCTCATAGGCCCGTGTGGCCAAAATGTCCAGCTATTTCTTTTTCTTGCGAGGCGGGCGCTTGACGCACTTTTTCTCTATTCAATCCCCTCGAGGCGCAAGAGGGCCTGCAGATTGCGCGAACCATGCACGACCCGAAGGATTTCAACTCCACGCGTGTGAGGACGATAAAACACGAGCATTCTTTTGAAACCAGTTATCGAGAAGACTCGCAAGTCAGCGAGTTCAGGATGTTTGAGCCGGGCATGCCATCCTATCTTCGGATTAGTAGCCAGCAGGCCAAAGGTTTCGTGAGCGGCAAGGAGAAATCGGTGGCCGACTTCAGGACTGACTTCCGTCGCCAAGTAGTAGGCTTGGTCATCGAGGTCGCGGTCAGCTTTGGGACGAATGACGTAAGCGCTGCTCACCGGCTATTCGTTTTGCTCAGCCGCTCGTCGAGCAGACGATGTTTCTCTTGCCAGTAGGATGGGCCTACGTCAATCGGTGCGCCAGAATGCACCCCTTCCAGCGCCAGCGTTTCCAGTTCCTTAGCTCCGTCTTGATCAGCTTGCACCAAGCGTTGAAGGTAAGCTTCGACACTCAGTCCTTCAGCCTCTGCTCGGGCGCGGATTTTGGTTTCTAGGTCCCGATCAATTGCTATGCTCATGTTCCTTTCGCCCTTGTGTGGTTTCACGGCGATTGTACCCTTCGCACTTAGCACATTACCACCGGATATTCGCCACGAGTCACCATGCTGCTCCGCGCGTAGCGTGGGTGGGCGGCAGCCCCAACGGCCTTTGCCGACCCGAACTCCTTCCTGGTCTTGCACAACTCTTTTTGCATCCAAGTGTTAGATGTACTAGAGCCAATCGCGAGTGCTAGTTCCTGTTTCGACATACGGGATAAGGCCAAGCGAAAGCGCCGAAACTTCTAAAGTGCTAGGCTCGAATTGGAACCCCAGCTAAAGACCACTTGTGGTGAATTGACGTGAAATGAAGCGGCGCAGAGAAGGATGCCGCTGAACTTTCAGGAGAGAGTTCGCAATGAGAAAACAGGTGCTTCGCTTGCTAAGTTTCCTCAGCATTGGGCTGGCTTTGGCCGTTCTTACTCCGCCACGCGCGGCCGCCGACGAAGACGATCCCCCCAGCCGCGTAGCTCGCTTGGCTTTTGTCCGCGGAAACGTTTCTTTCAATCCCGCAGGCACAGATGACTGGGTCACCGCCATCGTCAACCGCCCGATGACCACCGGCGACAAGCTTTGGGCCGACGACAACTCCCGAGCCGAGTTGCATCTTGGCCCTGCGGTGATCCGCCTTTCGGACCATACCGGCTTTTCCTTCCTGAATCTTACCGACGAAATGACACAGCTTCGTTTGACTGAAGGCACGCTGAATATCCGCGTGCGCCGGCTCAACGACGACGAAACCTTTGAAGTTGATACTCCGAATCTTGCGTTTTCGATTCTTCGCCCCGGCAGTTACAAAATCAATGTCAATGAAGGCGGCGACAGCACCATCGTGGCCGTTCGCGATGGCGAAGGAGAAGTCACCGGCGGCGGCTCCGCCTACACGATTCATCCTCGCGAAGAAGGCATCTTCAACGGAACCGATTATTTGGAAGCCGATATTCAAGGCTATCGCCGAGATCAAGACGATTTCGATCACTGGTGCTACGACCGCGACCGCCGCGAAGATCATTCCATTTCCTCGCGCTATGTTTCCGACGATGTGGTCGGCTACGAAGACCTCGATGAATACGGCGGCTGGCGCCCCGTGCCCGAGTACGGCAACGTGTGGTTCCCGCACACCACTGTGGTCGGCTGGGCGCCGTATCGCTACGGCCACTGGGTTTGGATTTCGCCGTGGGGCTGGACCTGGGTTGACGATGCGCCGTGGGGCTTTGCTCCGTTTCACTACGGCCGCTGGGTAGTTGTCGGCGGAGTTTGGGGATGGGTGCCGTGCGCGCCTCGGCCGGCGGTAGTCACTGTAGCTTACGTGCGCCCCGTGTACGCGCCTGCGCTAGTGGCTTGGGTTGGCGGCGCACATTGGGGAGTTGGAGTCGCCGTTGGCGGCGCGCCCGCGGGCGTGGCTTGGTTCCCGCTTGGTCCGCGTGACGTCTATTGCCCGTCGTACCACGTCAGCCAAACGTACGTGCAAAATGTCAACGTTTCCAACACCACGATCATCAACAAGACGCAAGTCACGAATGTCTACAACAATGTGTACGTGAACAAGACCGTGAACGTCACGAACGTCACCTATCAGAACCAGAATGTGAATGGCGCGGTGACGGCAACTTCGCATCAGGCGTTTACTTCTGCGCAGCCAGTGCACAACAACATGGTCCGCGTCGACGCGCGGGAAGTCGCTTCCGCTCCTGTCGCTCCGATGACTCCGACAGTTGCGCCGCAAGCGCGCAGCGTCCTCGGTACGGGCGCAGCGGCTCGCGTGCAGCCGCCGGCCGCGGTTGAGAACCGCGCGGTCGTCGCCAAGGTGGCTCCGCCACCTCCGCCGGCGCCTTTCGCCAAGCAAGAGCAAATCGTCCGTGAGAACGGCGGCAGGCCTCCAGCAATTTCGCAGATTCGCAAGGCGCAGCCGGAACCATCTGCCAACGCACGCGCGAATGCAAACGCGAACGCTAACGTTAAGATTGCGCCTCCGGTGCAGCAGCGTCCGGCACAGAACAACGCGCCGACCAACGCGCAACAGAACCGGCCAGGCAATCAGCAGAACAATCAGAATCGGCCACCGAACGTAAATAACCAGAATCAGCCGGTCCAGCAGCAGGGCAATTCGAACCGGCCGGCGCAGGTGACCAATCCGAATCAGCAGAATCCCGCGAACCCGCCGGTCCGCGAGGATAAGCCTCAGCCTTCGAATCCGCAAAATCAACCTAATAAGCCGGCGAATCAGCCGCCAGCGCAAGGCCCTGGCAATGCGAAGACCTACGGCGACCGGCCGCCTTCTTCGCGGCCCGCCGACACCTACAATCCGCAACTCGAGCAGAAGCACCAACAGCAAATCCAGGATTTGCGTTCGAAACAGGACCAGGAGCGCCAGAGACTCGAGCAGCAGCAAGTCCAGCAGCGCCAGCAACTCGATCAAAGAAACGCCGACACCCAGCGTCAACAAAGGCAGCAAGAGCAGTCCAATCAAAGACCGCCTCAGCCGGACCAAAGGCCGCAAAGCGATCAAAGACCGCCTCAAGCGGACCAAAGGCAGCAAAGCAATCAAAGACCGCCGCAGCCAGACCAAAGGCAACAGCAGGCCGATCAAAGGCAACAGCAACAGGCTGATCAAAGACGCCAGCAGCTCGAACAGCGCCAGCAACAGCAGCTTCAGCAACTTGAACAGAAGCACGACCAACAAACGCAAAAGCTTCAACAGAAGCAGACGCAAGAACATCAGAAACAGGACAGGCCGCCAAAACAGGAAAAGGAGAAGCCGTCGAAGGAAGATAAGCCGCACCGTGGCTAATGCGGTTTGATCCTTGAACCGCGTAAGTGCCGGTTATCGTTTGGGTCGCTATGAAAGGGCGCTTGCAATACGCGAGTGCCCTTTTCGTTTTTCCGCGAGGCTTTTGGCGGGTGGTTGCGGCGGATCATTCGAATCACGGTGGATGGGCGCCTGTTTATCTACGCTGAAACAAGCACAATCTGAGTCCTCTTTGAACGTGGCACGTTTCGATCTCGGGCGCTTAGTCCTTTTGTTTTTGCGCTCAGCCTTCTTGCGTGAAAGAAGGGCGCGTCTCGCGTAGTATTTTGCCGTTGCTTCGGTGAGAAAACGCTCTAATTCGACAGGCAGTCTTGCACGCACGCGCGCACTCGTGCGCAAACAGACCGCCGGCGTTGGCGCTGCGGATCTGCGCTTGTTTCGAATTGCTGGATTGCCGGAAATTCGGCAGGGCGAAGATTTGCCCGAGCGGATTGTCGAGGCTGCGGGGAAAGCTGGATTGCGCTTTGAGGATGGCGACATTGTCGTGGTGGCGCAGAAGATTGTCTCGAAGGCGGAAGGCGCGGTCGTAAGGCTGGCGACTGTGAAGGCTTCTGCGGAGGCGGCGGCGCTCGCAAGTGAGCTGAAAAAAGACGCACGCGTGATTGAACTTGTGCTGAAAGAATCGCGGCGAATTTTGCGCCGCGACAGGGTGTTGATCACGGAGACGCATCACGGTTTTGTGTGTGCGAATGCGGGGATCGATCATTCGAATGTGCCTGGCGAGGATATGGTGACGCTGCTGCCGCGTCATCCGGATCGTTCTGCGAAGGAGTTGGCTGGGAGTTTAAGCAGGAAAACAGGGAAGAAACTTGCGGTCATTATCAGCGACACGTTTGGGCGTCCGTGGCGTCTGGGGCTAACGAATGTAGCGATCGGCGCGGCAGGGTTGCCAGTGCTGCTGGATTTGAGGGGCAAACGGGACCGGGAAGGGAAGCCGCTCACGGCTACGATTCTGGCCATTGCTGATGAGTTGGCCGCCGCCGCGGGGCTTTTGATGGGCAAGTCCGAAGGCGTTCCGGCGGTGATAATCCGCGGCTATCGGTACAAGCCTGATTCAGAAAGTGCCGCAAGTATTATTCGACCTGCTGCCGAAGACCTTTTTCGATAGTGGCAAGAGAGATCAGAGATCGCGGATCAGCGAGCAAGAAACGACGAGAGAACCCCCCGCACGCAAACCCGGCGTGATGGGGCACTCAAAGTCGTCCCTGCGAGTGACGTCGCGGCCACCAACCACAATCACGTCAGGAGCTTGCCGTAACGCAGCTCGCAAGGCTGTGGGAAAATCAGGAGCATCCGTTCCAATTTCGACCTGCTCCACGATGCTGCGATTGTGTCGATGCTCGTATTCGATTGGGTTCGATAAGGACAATATGACGAGACTCGCAACGATTGATCTCGTTTACCAGCGCGGCCAGTGTAGTGGACTTGCCCGACCCAGCTGGTCCCCCTATGAGCACAAGCCCGCGAGCCAGTCGCGCGAGTGACTGCACCGAAGGCGGAAGATGCAGGTCAGCAAAGGCGGGCACTTTGGATGGCAAAGCGCGAATGGCTGCTGCGGTGCTTCCCCTTTCTTGATGCAGATTAATTCTGAACCTCCCAAGATCGGCTTTTCGATAGGAGGAATCCGCGATCCGTCGTTCTCGATACACTCTCAGGGCATGGGGCGTTAGCGCAGGAATCACAGCACTTTCTATGTCTTGCCCATCAAGAATTTCAGTGTCGATCCTTTGCACCACGCCTGCTGAGAGGATACAAGGCGGAGCACCTGGAACAAGCAGGAGGTCACTCCCTGAAAAGGAAACAAGCGCAGCAAGCCAGCGGTCGAGTCTAGTTTTAGCCGAGGGGTCCCTCGGCTCCTCTGCTCTCTGTCCACTTGTCAATCGGCCGGGTGCTGGCTGTGTTTTAGGTGAGTCATCCACGGTACATGTTTTCCGCGCCAATTTTTACGCGGCCAGCAGCGTAGCACGAACCGGACTGTCAACGGGCACGCACGACCAGTAATCCGTCCTTGAAGAATGGATTCAACTCGTCTCTGCCGATTAGTGCCGGGCGGCAGTTCGCGCTCCGAGTCATAAGAATCGTTGCCAGCTCCGTGTTCGGACACGGTCGGGCGATTCGGCTTGTTGCGGGGATCGGTGCGATTGCTTTAAGGCGGTTGACGCTCTGGATGAAGTTGACACTAAGCCCGCCCACGCAAAACCCGCGTATGCGGCACCCAAAATCTCTTTCTGAGTTTATCGTCTGCGCCACCCGACCACGTGCACGCTACTGAGTTTTCGATCCCGTACAGGCTCCTATGCAAAAACTGGCGGGTTTCGCTCTGAAGGAACCTGTAGGCACTTTTGCGATTCCAGCTAGAGGCGCGAAATAATCTGGCGGCCCCAAAGAGTACTCTGCTACAACACTGTAATGGCCAGTCTTCTTGATTTCGAACCCGAGTCCGTTTTTCAAGGAGATGGTAGCTCTTGAACGAGCGCATTCACCCTTTTTCAGAATGGTGAAATCCTCTGCGTGGTAGTTCTTGCTGTCAATGTACTTCTTCCCCCTTCGATCGATCTGCTCTCCCTTAGGGCCTTTAACATCTAGATCGATAAATTCATCATATGCATTACGGCTCACGAACACGGGGTCATCCGAATTGTTGCAAATCGCAAAAATCAAAACGACATTTTCTCCTTTGGAAAATATGCGCTTCACTGGAGAAACACCCAACCGCAGTGTTGCTTGGGATGATTCTTGGCCTGAGACCTTTCGCAGCGGGCTCAGGACCATCGACACTGAAAGGCTGAAAAGCAAAAGCTTGGTCATGACATGGTCCTCCGCTTGTCAATAGTGGAACACGAAGGTCTGAGGCGGAGTTTGCATTTGAATCGCGAACCCACACGCAGACTCAGCTAGTCGAACGTCGTTGTGTTCCTTCTTCGATATCGGATCAAGGTCCGTGGCGTGTCCCAAAGCTATGTGTGCAAGTTCGTGCACAATGTCTTGAGCCAAATGAGTGGGTCCAGAGTTACATCCCTTGGTAGTGACATGAATGTTGAATGGATCACCCGGCCAAACATAAGCCAAAGTATCTTTTTCCCCTTTTACGTCATTCATTTTCGGATCAAAGTTAATAGTGAACGGAAACGCTAACAGCGCATCCAGGGGTGCATGAATGCCGTGGGATAGGAACCAACAAGTGCACGCCGGACGAGTCTTTATACGATCCTTTATGATGTTTAGAGCATTGAGCAGATCTGTAACACACTCAGGACTGAAGCCCGGTCCTATCGCAATTCGCCCGCTGGGATCCCTGAAGAAGCCTGGTCGATTTTTAACGTAAAGGTAAAAACTGTGTCCATCTGTCCATCGAATGGGATCCTCACCGAGGAAGCGCCCGACGTTTTGATCGTAGTATCTGGCGCGGTAGTAGTAGAGGCCAGTTTCCGAGTCCGACTCGCGCGCTGTGTACCGGAAGGGGTTCGTGAGCGAACCGGAAGACGCAGTTTGATTGCCAAACGAGTCGAAAGTGTAGGTTTGCGCGATGGCACCGGAAGAGTTCGACAGTGAAGTGACAGAGCCAAGGCCATCGGCATGGTAGAAGCTGGTCACGCTACTGCGGAGCATGGCAAGCGGTTCATCGATGTTTAAGCCGTCCGAATAGCGGGCTACAGCTGTGCCACTCGCGTTCGTCTCTTCGACGAGATTGTCGCCGTCATACGCGAACACACTCGTTCCTGATGACGAGGATTTGTAAATGCGGCGACCAAACGGATCGTATTTGAAGCTGACCGTTCCGCCAGAGCCAGGCAGAGTTACGCTGGTCATGCGATTCTCAAAGTCCCAGGCATACGTTGTCGTGTTCGACCCAACCACCTTCGTCAGGGTGTTGCCGTTGTTGTCGTACGTGTACGTCGCCGTTGGACTGGAAGTCAATTCGTTTGAGGTGTTGTAGCCGTAGCTGCCGCTCAAAGAAGTAAGGCGGTTGCCCACCGGATCGTAGGTATAACTCTCCGTGTTGGTGCCGCCCTGCGTGGCGCTCAACAGCTCGTAAATGTTGTCGTAGCCGAAATTCGTTGCGGTGCCCGAAGGCTGCGGCGTGCGGCTGGTGCGGTTGCCGGCGTTGTCCACCGCGTAGGTCGCGCCGTCCAGCGTCGTGCCGCTCTTGGCATGGGTCACGGAGAGCAGCCGAGACAGGTTGTCATAGCTGTAGGAAGTGTTCACCGAATTCGCTCGCGTCAGGCTAGTGCGGCGGCTCAGGGCGTCATAGCCGAAGCCAAATGCGCCGCTGATTGCGGCCGGCGGCGTCAGCGTTTGCAAGCGGTTCAGCGTGTCATACGCGTAGCTGGTCGCGCCGCTCTCTGGATCAGTGAATCCCGTGCGGTTGGACGCGGCGTCATAGCCATACGCGGTTGTGAAATTGCGCCCCGTCAAGAAGGAATAGCTCGTGGTTGTATTGGTGAGCCGGCCCATGTTGTCAAACGTGAACTGGTAGGTGCCCGTGGGGTCGGTCAACTGCGTCAAGCGCGAATCGTTGTCGTAGGTGTAATTCACCGTGGAGTTATCAGGATATAGCTTCTGCGTCAGCCGGTTCAACAGGTCGTACGTGTAGGTAATCAGCTGGTTCTACCGGTGGGGAGAAACAAGAAAGGAGAAGATCCCACCCTTTCAAAACCAAAAGACGAAAGGGTGGGGCACCCTTGTTGGTTTTGTTTTACAAGGAATTCGGGGGACGGCAGCGTATCAATGCGTTGAGGAAGAATTCAATCGGCCACCCGCCAAGAGAGAGCAGAGATCGCGGATCAGCGAACAGCGAACAAGAAACTACAAGAGAAGACCCCCCACACGCAAACCCGGCGTGATGGGGCACCCACAAGAAAGAGCAGAGATCGGAGATCAGCGAGCGGCGAACGGAAAAATCTGTATTCCTTCCGCCAGTCTCTATCTTTGGTCAACGACACTGCTGATGGGTCAGTCCGGCTATCCCGGAATCAGGCGCTCAGGCCCTAGCCGGGCACACGACCCTGCAGTCGAAGCCACCACCGCATGCACCGGTGTCCAAAGTCAATCGGCTCGCAATACATTAGCGGGCAACCACCAACGATGCATTTGATGCCCCGCATTTTGCACTCGTGGACCGCCTCATTGGAGACACTCCCTTGGCCAAAGGAGCGATGAAACCACACCTGGCCAACGCCACATTCGCCGCATTGCCGTACCAGCTCGACAGACACCATGGGGTGCGTTGCAACCAGGACGCCGTCGAGAGTGCCAGGAATCGAGCGAAGGTCGGAATAGCACCTTGTGCCCTCAACTTCGGCTGCGTTCGGGTTGACCGGGAACACCTCGAACCCGGAGTCCCGCAGCTTGCGATAAATGGCGTTGGCTGGCTGCCCCTGGTGTCGCGAAACACCCGCAACGGCGAAGCGTTTGCCGCGAAGGAATTCAGCGATTAGGTCGGGCACTCTGGCCATAATCTAGCGAACCGTCACTTCGCATTGCTCTTTCGGCACTGACTTTCCCAGGTTGGACTTTACTGTGGGGCCGTCTTGTAATCTGTGATCAAGGTCACTCTAATTAGGCCGACGGGCGAGTGTCCGTCAATTGAGAAATGGAGCTTTCGCGAAATGGGGTTCCGTAGCATTTGAGCCACACGATTCTGGCCTCCTTTTGGCGTGCGTGTTTAGGTCACCCACGCGGATCATAATGGATGCACAGGCAAGGCGGGGCTAACCCAAATGTCCGGTTAGCGCAGCTGGGCAGGGGAGTGCCAAAGGGTTTTTCTAGGGCTATAATCGCGCCACCTATGGCCCTCACTCCTGGCACGCACCTTGGTCCTTACGAAATTGTCTCGCCGCTGGGAGCAGGCGGAATGGGCGAGGTGTATCGAGCGCGGGACACGCGGCTCGAGAGAACGGTCGCGATCAAGATTTTGCCAGCAGAGGTTGCCAGGGATGTTGTGAGGAAGCAACGCTTCGAACGGGAAGCGAAGACCATTTCCAGCCTGAATCATCCCCACATTTGCACGTTGCACGATATTGGTTCACAGGACGGCGTGGACTATCTGGTGATGGAGTGCGTGGAGGGAGAGACGCTAGCGAAGCGGTTGGAGAAAGGACCGTTGCCTCTTGAGCAGGTTTTGAAATACGGAGCGCAGGTCGCGGATGCGCTGGAGAAGGCACACCGAGCGGGGATTGTGCACCGGGATTTGAAGCCAGGGAACATCATGCTAACGGCGAGCGCCGCAAAGCTGCTGGATTTTGGATTAGCTAAGCCGGCTGCGCCGATTGCAAATCTCGCGACGATGACAGTGACGAACGTCGAATCTCCGGTGACACAAGCTGGGATGATTGTCGGAACGTTTCAATACATGTCGCCGGAGCAAGTGGAAGGAAAAGAGCTGGATGGGCGGAGCGATATTTTTTCGTTGGGCGCAGTGCTGTACGAAATGGTGACGGGGAAGAAGGCGTTTGAGGGGAAGAGCCAGTTGAGTGTGGCATCCGCTATTCTTGAAAAAGAGCCTGCCTCGATCACGGCCACCAAACCCCTAACGCCGCTGGCGCTAGAACACGCCGTGAAGAAATCCCTGGCAAAGCTTCCTGAGGAACGGTGGCAAAGCGCAGGTGATTTGGCCAGCGAGTTAAAGTGGGTCGGCGAAAGTAGCGCTGAGAATGCAACACGCGGTGTCGCAGGTAGACCCAGGAAGCTGCGTCTGGCAACGGTATGGGTAGCGGCGACCTTGCTAGCGGTCGCGTTGGCAACGGTCG
>Ga0126378_10000736_pt1 | contig 24241 bp, 23 predicted proteins | sample PanSoiMetPlot_23_FD_92587 | JGI IMG/M metagenome (GOLD analysis project Ga0126378, IMG submission 92587) | Tropical forest soil microbial communities from Panama - MetaG Plot_23 | ecosystem: Environmental > Terrestrial > Soil > Tropical forest > Bulk soil | place: Panama | collected 2016-02-17
CTGCGAGGTGCTGGTCGTCGGCGCCGGCCCGACCGGACTGGTACTCGCCGCGGAACTGCTGGCCCGCGGGATACGCACGCGCATCATCGATCAGGGCGACGGGGTGGCCCTGCAAGCGAGGGCAATCGGCATCCACGCCCGCACGCTCGAAGTCCTCGCCATGATGGGCTTGGACGAGCAGTTCCTTGCGCACGGCCAGGTCGTCCGGCAGATGCGCTTCTACTCCGACGGCCGATGCCTGGCCAGCCTGCCGTTCGCGCGCTGCGGCTCGCGGTTCGGCTTCATGCTGAACCTCGCTCAGGACAAGACCGAGCGGCTGCTTCGCGCGCGGGTCGCTGAGCTGGGAGGCGTAATAGAGGTCAGAACGGAACTCACCGGCCTGACCGCGGGCGTCGACGCTGTCACCACGGCCGTCCGAGGGCCAGGGGGTCGGGCCGAGACGATCACCGCAGGCTACGTGGTCGGCTGCGACGGAGCGCATAGCCGGGTTCGGCGCGAACTCGGCCTGACGTTCCACGGCCATCCTTACCCGCAGGACTGGCTGCTCGCAGACGTCCTGCTGGACTGGGACCTGCGCGAGGACGCCCAGCACGCGTTCTTCCGGCGCGATGGGCTGCCGGTGATCTTGTTCCCGATGCGTGATCACCGGTGGAGGGTGACGCTGCCCTTCGCCGGAGACCGGGACGCGCAGACACCTACCCTCGAGGAGATCCAGGGACTCACCGATCAGCGCGCCCCGCGGCGCGTCACCGTGTCCGACCCCACCTGGCTGGCCTGCTTCCGCTCCCATCGACGCTCAGCCAGTGCCTATCGCCGAGGCCGTGTGCTGCTGGCTGGAGACGCTGTGCACATTCACAGCCCAGCGGGCGGCCAGGGCCTGAACACCGGGATGATGGACGCGCACAACCTGGGCTGGAAGCTTGCCCTTGTCGCGGAAGGCCGTGCCCCGGATGCCCTGCTGGACAGCTACGGCGACGAACGGCGCCCGGTCGCCGAGGAAGTGCTCAGGCTCACCCACGCCCTGGTCCACTACGGCAGCATGAGCCATCCAGTGAAGCGGCGGGTCCGGGACGTGGTCGTCCCTGCCCTCGGCCGCAGCCCAGTGATCCAGCGCCGGGCGGCCCGCAGGATGAGCCAGGTCTACGTCTCCTACTCTCCAGGCCCCCTCGTCCGCGAGGGCGGCGACCGCAGCGCGCCGCGGGCCGGGCAGCGCATGCCCGACATTCAGGTCCGCGCCAACGGCCAGGCAACAACGCTTCACGGCGTGCTGAGCCGTGGCCGGCACGTGCTGGTGGCACCGAGTGCTCACGCGGCCGGAGTGCTGAGCGACCCAGCGCTCCGGCGCTACCGGAGCGACCTTGAGATCGTCACGCCGACTCCGGCATCCGGGGACCTCCGCGCCGGGCCGTTCATCCTGGTCCGGCCGGACGGCCATATCGCCGCGCGGGGAAGGCCGGGCAGCATGGACGCCGTCACCGGATACCTGCGTGAACTGTTCAGGGAACCGGCCTGCGATCGTGACGAGCGCATCAAGGCCACGTCTGCCTCTGTCATCGGCGCTCAGAGAGGCTGACACCAAGGCTTGTGGATCCGGGCCTGGGTAGTACGGTCCTTGTGCGGAGGCGTTGCGTTTTAGCGTCGAGATCGCTGAAGAAGGGCCGCTGGCATGACCGAGACCGGAGGCGGAACCGCACATCCAACGCTGGATGAGGAGTTCCTGCGAAGTTTCAGCGCTCGCTGGCATGCGGCCTGGAACTCCCATGACCACAACCAGGTCGCGGCGCTATGTACCAGTGACGTCGAGTGGCATGACCCCTCGCTGCCCGGGCCTGGGCGGGGCTCGGTTGTTATCGCCGGCTTGATGGAGACGCTAGGGCGCGCTTGCCCCGATTTCCGCTTCGAGGAAACGGAGCCTGCGTACCCGTCGCTGACACGGCCCAAAGCAATCGCGCCGTGGCGGTTCACGGGCACCATGACCGGATCGCTCGTCCCACCGGGGTTCGCCCCGACCGGCCGCCGTGTGGAGATCCATGGTGATGATCACTGGGACTTCCAAGGCGAGCTCGTCTGCCGCTGCGAGGCGGTTTATGACCTCAATGGCGTCGGCGTCCAAATCGCGGCGCTCCCGCCACCGGGAAGCGGCGGAGAACGCCTGGCTGTGCTGCTCCAGCGCATGAAGGCCCGGCGCCTGCGGCGCTCTGCCACTGGCTGATTGCGAGTCCTCTCTGCGCACGCCGACCAGGCTCGCTCGCAATTCCGTTGGCGTGTTGAGTGCGTCCTGAGCCGCGCACCCTCGGCGTGGTTCTCGGCGCCAGCTACCAGTCCGGGGCGTTCGTCGCGGACGGCTCCCCACCACCATCAGTCGCCGATCCGGTTACCGAGTACCAGCCGTGCGCACGGCCTGGGCATCGTGCCCCGCATCTATGGCTCGATACTGACCGCACCCTCTCAACTCTCGATCTGTTCTCCGCCGATTTCGCTTTGCTGACTTCTGCCCCGGCCAATTGGCAACCCGCGGTGATGACCGCCGCGGTCAGCGGTATGCCAGTGCAATTGTCGGAGCTTCGCTCGCCAAGCTGGACTGACAGTTACAGCGTCGCGCCCGAGGGCGGCGTCCTGGTCAGGCCAGACGGCTACGTCGCCGCCCGCTGGCCCACGACCCCGTCGTTCCCACACTCCGCCGTCGCGGATGCGCTAGCCGCCATCCTGCGATAGGGGCGCTACCCCGGTCAGGCCCAGATCCCACGGGAAGCCGGATACCGTTGACATTAAAATACCTTCGGTATTACGCTACCGTGGTTATGAAGCGCTTGAGCAGGGCCGAGCAGAGCGAACGCAACCGCGCGCTGGTCCTGGACGCCGCCCGCCAGGTTTTCCTGGCGCGCGGCTATCACGGAGCGACGCTGGAGCAGATCGCGGACGAGGCGGGCTTTTCCAAGGGCGTGGTCTACTCGCAGTTCGACAGCAAGGCCGACCTGTTCCTGGCCCTGCTGGAGGCCAGGATCGAGGAACGGGCGGCGGAGAATGCCAGGCTCGCCGAGTCATTGGGCGGCGGCGGCCTGCCGACGCTGGTCGAGCACCTGTCCCGCGGCGACCAGGCCACGCCCGGCTGGGCGCTGCTTGTGATCGAGTTCCGGGTCCATGCTGCCCGGGATCCGGTGCTGAGCCGCCGGTACGCTGCCGCCCACGCCCGCACCGTGGAGGCGCTGGCCGGCGTGCTGGCGACGGTCAGCGCACGAGACGGTGAAGAGCCTGCGGTCACGCCGCGGCCGCTGGCCGAGCTGGCGCTGGCCCTCAGCGTCGGCACGACGCTGGAGCTGGCGGCCAGCCCGGGCGCACTCGGCGGCACGCTGCCTGCCGCGCAGCTGGTGGCCCAGGTGCTCGAGCAGCTCCTGGCCACGCCGATGGCACGGGCTCCGGCGGCTGAATCGGGCCGGTCATGACCGTGCCGGCCACACCCGAGCCACCCGCCGCCCTGCCAGCCAGGATGTCGGCCGAGCTGGACCGGCGCCTTGGCCCCCACGCCGACCGGCTTGGCTGGAATGCCGCCCAGCTGGCCGCGCATCAGCGAGAGCGGCTGCGCGAGCTTGTGCAGCACGCGGCCGAGCATTCCCCGTTCCACGCCCGCCGGCTGCGCGGACCGGATCTTAGTCAGTTCGAAGTCGGCGACCTGACTCGGTTGCCGGTGATGACCAAGTCCCAGATGATGGCCGGCTTCGACGACGTCCTCACCGACCGCCGGCTCAGCCTCCGTCTCGTCGAGCAGCACCTGGCTGGCTCGCTACGCGAGCCCGGCTTGCTGCTGGATCAGTACGTGTGCCTGACCTCGGGCGGCAGCTCGGGGCTGCGCGGCATTTTCGTGCAGACGCTGGCCGAGTACGCCGACTTCGTCGCCTCGCTGGTCCGGCCGGGATACGCCCGGGCCATTGCCGCGGGAGGACCGCCGCCAGGAGGCTTGGTGCTCGGGCAGGTAACCGCGGCCTCGCCGGTGCACTCCAGCGGGTTCGCCTCGGCAGTCGCCACCGGGCCGCCGGTGCGGATGATCCCGGCGCCGACGACACTGCCGCTGGCCGACATCGTCGCCCGGCTGAACGCCGCCCAGCCTCCCGCGCTGCTGGGTTATGCGTACAAGCTGGCCGAGCTGGCCCGCGAACAGCTGGCCGGCCGGCTGCGCATCGCCCCGACGTCGGTGACCTCGGTGGGCGAACTGCTCACCCCGGCCGACCGGGCCGTCATCGAGCAGGCCTTTGCGGCACCGGTGATCGACGCATTCGTGTCCACCGAGGGGCTCGTCGGCCACAGCGAGCCAGGCGGGCCGGTGCTGAGTTTTGCCAGCGACATGTGCCTGGCGGAGCTGGTTGATGACGACAACAACCCAGTCCCGGCCGGGGTGGCCTCGGCCAAGGTGCTGGTGACGAACCTGCACAACCTTACGCAGCCGCTGGTGCGCTACGAGCTCACCGACCGGTTCACCGGCCACGTAGCCACGCCGCCAGCTGGCTGGCTGCGGGCGAGCATTGATGGGCGGGCGGATGAGGTATTCCGCTATGGCGGCATGGCCGTCCACCCCCACGTGATCCGCAGCGCACTGGCCGGCGAGCCCGCGGTTCGCGAGTACCAGGTCCGGCAGATCGAAGGCGGCATCGACGTCGCGTGCGTTACCAGCGGTCACCTGGCTACGACAGCGCTGGCCGCGCGGCTGGAGCGTTCCCTGAGCCGAGCCGGGCTCGCCGAGCCGCGGGTCAGCATCAGGCTCGTCGAGGCAATCAGCCGCGACCCTAGAACCGGCAAGGTCAGCCGCTTCATACCAATCCGGACGACTGGCTCAGCCCGCCAGGCCGCGCGATGAGTCCGGAGCGCTGGGGGGCAGCCGCCGCAACGGGAAGCTACGTGCACGCGAACGCGGCCTTCGACGATGAACTGAGCCGGCTGCGCCTGCTGGAGGCTCGCTACGACACTCACACGTTCCGCCGGCTGGGCATGTTCGGCCCGCTGGCCGGGGCTCGATGCCTGGAGGTGGGCGCTGGAGCCGGCTCAGTGGCCCGCTGGCTGGCCGCTCAAGCCGGACCGTCTGGCCAGGTCGTAGCCACCGACACCGATCCACGTTTTCTCGCTGACGCGGAACACGCCGGGGTGGAGGTCCGCCGACACGACATCCTGGCCGACCCGCTCGAACCAGGCTGCTACGACCTGGTCCATTGCCGCGCCCTGCTGCTCCATCTGGCTGATCCGCGCCAAGCCGTCCGCAACATGGCGGCGGCGGTCCGGCCCGGCGGCTGGCTGCTCATCGAGGATGCCGACTACGTCTCGCTGGTCGCTGCCGACCCAGCTCACCCGCGAGCGGCTCACTTCGACCAGATCGTGCGGACGCTATCGATGTTCGCCGCCGCATCGGGGGCCTTCGACCCCTTCCTCGGCCGGTGCCTGCCGTCGCTGATCACCGCGGCTGGCCTGACCGACGTTGGATCCGAAGCGATTGCCTGCCACCGGCGGGGAGGCAGCGGGGAGGCCGAGCTGCTGCGCCGCTCGGTGGAACGGATGAACCCAATGATCCTGACCGGGGGCGTAGTCAGCCAAGAGCAACTTGAAACGGTCTCCGCGGCTACAGCCGACCCCTCATTCAGCTTCCTGGACGCGCTAAGCGTGGCCGCCTGGGGCCTGGTTCCCTGACCATGTCCCAAGCATTAGCGGAGGAAGTAATCGCTCACTAATCGCGCGTCAGCGGGACGGCGTGCCGGGGGTGACCAGGCCGGTCTCGTACGCGATGACGACGAGCTGGGTGCGGTCGCGGGCCTGCAGTTTCATTAGCAGCCTGCCGACGTGGGTTTTCGCGGTGGCCGCGGACAGGTAGAGCCGCTCCGCGATCTCGGCGTTGGACCAGCCGCGGGCCACCAGGGTCAGAACCTCGCGTTCCCGGTCGGTAAGCACCTCGAGCGTGGCCGGCGGCGGGCGGTCGCTTTCTGGCCGCCGCGCGAACTCGCCGATGAGCTGCCGGGTGATGCTGGGCGCGAGCAGCGCGTCCCCCGCCGCCACGACCCTGATGCCGGCCAGCAGGTCGGTAGGAGGGGTGTCCTTCAACAGGAACCCGCTGGCGCCGGCTCGCAGCGCCGCGTAGACGTACTCGTCGAGGTCGAACGTGGTGAGGATCAGCACCCTCACGGCCTCGGTCTCGGCGGAACCGCAGATGAGACGGGTCGCCTCGAGCCCATCCATGCGGGGCATCCTGATGTCCATGAGCACCACATCGGGCCGCTGCGCCCCGGCAAGCTCGACCGCTTCCGCGCCGTCGCTCGCCTCGCCGACGACCTCGAGGTCCGGGGCGGAGTCGATGAGCACCCGGAAACCGCCGCGCACCAGCGCCTGATCGTCGGCCACGACCACCCTGATCAACGGGTCACCTCGGTCACGTCGGGGATCGGGAGGCACGCGGACACGCGGAAGCCGCCCTCCGGTAGGGGCCCGGCAGAGAACTGCCCGCCGAACACCGCGACGCGCTCGCGCATGCCAATGATCCCGTGCCCTGCGCTGAACGTGCCGGCCTGCGCGCCAGCGTGTGGCGCGCCCGGCCCATCGTCGGTGATCTCCAGAGCCACCGAGCCGGTGCGGTAGCGGACGGTGACGCTTGCGGTGGAGCTCCCCGCGTGCTTGATCACGTTCGTCAGCGCCTCCTGGACGATCCGGTATGCGGACAGGTCCACGCCAGGCGGCAGCGGCTCGCGTTCTCCCTCGACGTGGATCCAGACGCTCAGGCCGACTTCCTTCACCTGGGCTACCAGCGGCGCCAGGTCGGCCAGCCCCGGCGCGGGGACGAGGCTGCCGGTCGGCTCACCGTCCTGGCGCAAGACGCCCAACAGGTGGCGCATCTCGGTCAGCGCGGACCGGCTGGTTGCCTCGATCGCCGCCAGCGCGTGCCGGGCCTCCTCCGGTTGAGTGTCCATGACGTGGTTGCCGACCGCTGACTGCACCGCGATCACGCTCATTGAGTGCGCGACCACGTCATGCAGTTCGCGCGCGATGCGCAGGCGCTCTTCGGTGACTGCGCGGCGGGCCTCGGCCTCGCGCTCGTGCTCGAGCCGCTCGGCGCGCGCGTGCAACTCGGCCCAGCGGGCCCGCCGGCTGCGCAGGTTCTCGCCTGCCAGCCAGGCCACGACGATGCCGAGCTCACTTTCTATCCAGGTGCCCTCGGATCGCACCGCGGGCGACTGCAGGCCGAGGGCCAACGTCATCGCCGCGGCCGCGGCGATGACCGTCACCAGCGCGAACCGTCGGCTGCTGTGCAGGCTGATGCCGAACGTGAGGGCAACAACAGGCAAGCCCGGGTAAGCGACGAAGTGGCCTGCGGCGTACAGGATCAGCGCGGTCAGACAGATCGCGAGCGAGGTGCGGGGAAACTTCCGGTGCGTGACGAACGGCCCGGTCAAGAGCACGGCGAGCAAGTAGGCAACGGGCGTCGTGGGACGTGTCCCGGCTTGCAGGCGCTGGGTCGCAAGCAGGGCGGTCATGAGTCCCAGTAGGACGAGGGCGATGCCTCCATCGATCACCCAGGGGCCCGGGTGGCGCAGGCGCTGCCCGATTGATCGCAGCACGCCTTCACCGTAGCGGGAGGCCGTGCCGCTGGCGTCACCCTGCAGGGCTACCCGCCCGGCTACCCCTGCAGGCGTAACCCTCACGGCCGGCGCCTTCGTGCCGGCCCGGCGGGCGATCCGGCGTAGGCCGGTGAGCGCGTCGGGCGAGCGCAGAATGTGGCCTCGCGGCCGACGACGCGGGCCCCCTCCGGCCGCCACAGTGAGACGTCACGCAACCAGAGCAATCCAGCTCAGCGCGCACCCGGAGGTGCCACAACATGTCAGCGATCACCATCAGCCATCTCACCAAACGCTATGGCCCGGTCCTCGCCGTCGACGACCTGTCGTTCGACGTCCACCCGGGCAAGGTGACTGGTTTCCTCGGCCCCAACGGGTCAGGCAAGACCACCACCCTTCGCATTCTGCTCGGCCTGGCCGATGCAACGTCCGGTTCGGCGAGGATCGGCGGCCTGACCTACCGCCATTTGCACGACCCGGTCCGCCAGGTCGGTGCCGCGCTGGACAGCAACACCTTCCACCCGGGCCGCGCCGCGGCCGAGCATCTCAAGATCATCGCAACGGCGACCGGCCTGCCGCACCGCCGGGCGGCCGAGGTGCTCGACCTGGTCGGGCTGGCCAGCGTTGCCGACCGGCGTGTCGGCGGCTTCTCGCTGGGCATGCGCCAGCGGCTCAGCCTGGCCGGGGCGCTGCTCGGCGATCCAGCCGTCCTGGTCCTGGACGAGCCCCTCAACGGGCTCGACCCGGAAGGCATCCGCTGGATCCGCGGCCTGCTGCGGTCCCTGGCGGCCGAGGGCCGGACCGTCCTCGTGTCCAGCCACCTGCTCAGCGAGGTGGCCCAGACCGTGGACGATGTCGTCGTCCTGTCGAAGGGCCATGCGATCGCCGAGACGACGCTGTCCGAGCTTGTCGAGCGCAGCTCGGTGATCCGGGCCCGTACGACGGACGCCACCAGGCTCGTCGATGTCCTGCTCGCCGCCGGAATCCAGGTGCGCCTGGTAGACGGCGGAACCGTCGAGGCCCGCGGTACCGACGCCGCAGTCATCGGCCTCGCCGCCGCCGGGGCGGGCCTGCCGATCTTCGAACTGTCCCGGCACGACCAGGACCTCGAAACCCTCTTCTTTGATCTCGTTCACGACACCCAGGAGGTAGCGGCATGACCGCCACAGCAGTTCGATCTCGTTCACGTCAGGCAGGAGGTAGCGGCATGACCGGCACAGCACGGCTCGCGCGCGCTGAAGTCAGGAAGCTCTTCACCACCCGCGCTGTGCCGGTCAGCATCGCGATAGCGGCCGTTCTGGCCGTGGCCAGCGTGCTCATTGACGCGGTCGTCGCGGGCAAGTCCGGTGCGCACGCCCTCGGCAGCACCGCCGAAACCTACCGGATGCTGAAGCTCGGCGGGCTCAGCGCGGTCGTCATGCTGATCATTGGCATCCTCGCCGCGGGAGGCGAGTTCCGGCACCGCACCATCGTGCCTGCGCTGCTGGCCACGCCTGACCGGACCCCGCTGTTCGTGGTCAAGGTGGCGGTCGTCGCGGTGCTCGGCGCGGTGTTCAGCGCCGTGATCTTCGGCCTGGGGCTGGGCACGGTGGCCGCCACGCTTGCCGCGCACGGAATCCACAACCTGCCGGCGCAGACCGGCCGGCTGTACCTCGGCTCGGTCATCGCAGGCGCCTGCTTCGGGATGATTGGAGTGGCCCTGGGCGCGCTCACCCGCAACACGGTCGGCGCGATCGTCGCGGCGATCGCCTGGGCGATCTTCGTCGAGCAGATCATCCTGCAGGCGGTGGCGCCCAGCCTGGAAAGGTGGCTCCCGGTCGGCGCATCCCTCGGTCTGACCAACCCGCCCTCCGCCAGCGTCCTTCCGCCCGCGCTCGCCGGGCTGGTGCTCACCTGCTACGCGATGGTCCTGCTCGTCGCGGCCAGCGTCACCACAATCCGGCGAGACGTTGGCTGACATCACGGCCCTGAACGCGATGCACACGGCGAGAACGGGTGGCAGCCGGTCCGGTTGCCACCCGTTCTGGCATGGCGCCAGAGTCGTCAGGCGCCGATCTCGCTGGCGAACATCGCGGCGAATGCGGCCGCGTCGGCGGCCCGAGGGTTGGACGGGGTGCTCATGTTCCGCTCGGCTTTCTGCCCGAGGATCTGGAGGTCCTCGGCGCGTATGAGCTGCCGCATGGGCGGCACGGCCAGATCCCGGTTCAGCTGCCTGACGTATTCGATGGCCAGACCGGCGAGCTCCGCGTCACTCAAGCCGCCTGTGGCTATGCCGAAGGCACGCGCCAGCCTTGCGTACTTCTCCGAGCTCACCGGCAGGTTGTATTCCATGACCGGCGGCATGCTGTCGGCACAGCAGTAGCCATGCGGATGACCGTAAAGGCCACCAATCGCTTCGGCGAGGCAATGGACGCCGGCGACGTCGGTGAGGCCGACCGCTATTCCGGCAGTGAGGCTGCCCTGCGCCATGCCGCACCTGGCTTCGATGTCGCGGGGCGATCCGACCGCCTGCCGGATGTACTGCGCGACCAGCCGCGCGCCTTCCAGGGCCAGGGCATCAGAAGCCGGCGTCGCAAGGCGGCAATGCAAGGAGTCGACTGCATGTGAGAGGGCGTCCATCCCCGCCGCCGCTGTCAGTGATGGCGGGCAGGACAGGGTGAGATCCGGGTCGACGAGCGCGATCTTTGGGCAGTTGCGCATGTCGAAAAGGTTCATCTTCTTCTTGCGCGCGGTGTCGGTGATGACTGCTGACGGGCTGACCTCGCTGCCAGTGCCTGCGGTCGTCGGGATGGCGAGGACGGGCAGCGGGTCGTTCCGCAGGGCGCCGAAGTCTTCCCAGTCGCGCGGGTGCCCGCCGTTGGTCCGCAGCAATGCGATGCACTTGGCGGTGTCGATTGCCGATCCGCCGCCCACGCCGACCAGCCCCTCGGCCTGGAAGTCTGCCGCCAGCTCCGCCCCAGCCAGGCAGTCCGTGTCCCGTGGATTCGGCTCTACCTGCTGGAAAACGAGTACCTCCAGCCCGGCGGCAACGAGGTGATCACGGACGGGATCGGCGATCCCTGAAGCCTGCACGCCGGGGTCGGTGACGAGCATCATTCTCCGCGCCGCGAGGCTGGCCGCGCGTGGTCCGGCCTGGCCGGAGACGCCACGGCCGAAGAACACGCGCGTGGGCATGTAAAACTCGCCGTCCGCTGTCACGCCCTGGCCACGACGGGTGGCCGCTGGATGCCCGGCCTGGGCCCGCTGCGGTCCGGGATTCATTACCGTGCCGCCGGAACGGTGAGCCCGGAGTCTGCCGACAGGGGCGCCTTTCTCCCGTCGAACCGCCCAACGGACTCGCGCGGGTGCTCTGACATGCGGGCTCCTGTCCGTCGCTCGCGGAGAGTCAGGCTCCGGTCCTGGTCACGCCGCCGCTAGGCTGCAGCACCTGCCCGATGACGGCGCTCGATCCTGGCCCCGCCAGGAAGGCTACGGCGGCGGCGATGTCATCTGTGCTCTGGAGCTGGCGGACTGGGATCAGCTCCCGGTATCGCTGGCGCATCTCGGCCAGCGAGATGCCCGCGTCATCGGCGTCGACCCGCAGCTGCTCGGTGTCGATGTAGGACGGCGCGATGGCGTTGGTGAGGATTCCTTGCGGGCCTAGCTCGCGGCCCAGGCCTTTGGTCAGCGCGATCAACCCCGCCTTGGAGGCGGCGTAGGCCGTGGCGTTGGGGTGGCCGATCACGCCCCAGCCGGAGCTGATGATGACGATGCGGCCGTGGCCCAGGGCGCGCATTCCGGGGATGACCGCCTGAATGACCCGGAAGTGCCCGGAGAGGTTGACATCAATCTGGCGCCACCACTCGGCAGGCTCGGCTTCCAGGAACGGGCTCATCGCCATCGCGGCGGCATTGGCCACCAAGACATCCACGGGACCGAGCCTGCCGGCGATCACCTCGACCATGGCCGGCCCCGAAGCGGGATCAGAGATGTCCGCGGGGACGGCGACGCCGCCGACCTGCTCGGCGAGTTCGGTGAGCCGGCCGTCATCGGCGATGTCGTTGACGGCGACGCTGAATCCGTCGGCGGCCAGTCGCAGCGCTGTCGCACGCCCGACGCCCTGGGCTGCCCCGGTGACCAAGGCAACTGCGCGCTGCTTGTCGTGGCCGCCCCGGTCGGCCTGGCCGGCCATGTCAGATCACCGCGCCAGCGTTCGGTGAGAGGACCTCGCCGCAGTACGCAGACCCCTCGGTCGCCAGGTAGTACACGGCAGCCGCGATCTCCCCGGGCTTGACCAGGCGTCCCAGAGGCAGCGTGGCCAGGTAATCGGGCTCGCGCCACAGCGAGTCCTCAGCCAGCAGCGGCGTGTCGGTCGGGCCCGGGGCTACCGCGTTGACCCGGATGGCGGTCTCGGCGACCTCCATCGCCAGCGACTTGATGAAGCCAAGTACGGCTCCCTTGGCGGCCACATAATGCAGGTCGGTGGCGCTGCCGGCCAGCGCCAGTTCCGACGAGATCGCGATGATGGCGCCCGTGCCGCGACTGAGCATGTGCGGGAGAACCGCGGCGCAGCAGTTCACCGTTCCCCCGAGGATCACCGAAAGCATCCGGTCCCACTGCTGGACTGTGATGTCGGTGACGTCGATCCCCTCCTCGTAGTAGCCGGCCGCGGTGACCAGGAGATCGATCTGGCCGAATCGGTCCGTAACTTGGTTGACCGCCGCTGCTACGGCAGCCCGGTCCGACACGTCGGCCCGCAGGGGCAGATCTGCGCCGGACTCCTTCAGGTCGATCCCAGCGGTCCGCCAGCCAGCCTGTCGCATCACCTCGCCGCAAGCCCGGCCGATCCCACTGGCCGCGCCCGTAATTACCGCGACAGGCCGAGTGCCGGATGGCGTCACGTGTCCTCCGCCTCAGCCACCACCGCCGCCGGACGCTGACCGCCGATTGCGGCGCCTGAGCCCGGCCGCATTTTCCGCACCACGATCAGCGCGCCGAGCACGCCCAACATGGCGGTCATGAGCACGGCGCCCCAGTTGAGATACCACTGACTGAAGACCTTCCTTGGCCACAGCAGGTTGACGATCTCGGCGCTCAGCCACACGACGGTGATCGCGGTGATCAGATGGATCGACCGCGCCCCCCACCCGTCATCGGTGGGTGACTGGCCGCGCCACTGCTTGAAGCCGAGCGCAAGGATCGGCATGTAGTAGGAGAGGATGAAGCCGAACGCCGAAAACGACACGAGCAGTGTGAACACCTTCGACGCGCCGGCGAAGATCAGTCCCCCGGCGATCACGATGGTCAGGCCGATGGCGTACCTGGGCAGGTGCTCGCGGCCAGAAAGCCTGCCAAGCAACTTCGTCCCTGGCAGCATCCGGTCGCGAGCGCTAGCCCAGATCGCCCGTGTCACCGCCGTCTGCACCGCGATCATGCTGGATGTGAAGCCGACCGCGAGCGCGATGAGCAGCGTCTTTCCGGCACCCGATCCGTACGCGTGGATGAGTGTGGTGGCGACCGGGTCAGTGTCCTTGCCGGATACCGCTGCCGCCATGTTCGGGATCGCAAGCACGATGCCAAGGGAGGCGACGATGACGAGCACCCCGCCGACCGCGAGCGAGAGGATCACCGCCTTGGGCAGTACCTTGCGGGACTCTTCGACCTCCTCACCGATGGACGCCGAGGCTTCGAAACCGATGAACGAATAGGCGATATACGCGACGGGGAGCAGGAACGGGCCGATCAGCCAGCGGGCGCCGTGGCCAGTGCCTGCTGCCGAGAAGATCACTGACAGCGGATTGATGCGGTGGAAGATCAGCAGGGTGATGCCGATTCCGGCCGAGGCGACGAGTTCCGCGGCCAGCGCGATATAGATCAGCGTCTTCAACAGCCGGCCGCCCATCAGATTCGCGAGTGAACCGAAGATCAGGACGCCGATAGCCACCAGCTCGACCGTGGTCTGAGAGGGTGCGCTGACGCCTGAGGCGGCGAGGATATATGGGGAAGCAGTAATTGGCAGCACCGCGAGGGTGAGCGTGAGCCCCCACATGTATGCCCAGCCGGTGAACCAGCCGTACCGTGGGCCGATCAGCTCGCGCGACCAGGCATAAACGCTGCCCTGGAGCGGCCACTTGGAGACCAGGTTCCCGAAAACGGCGGTCACCAGCAGCTGCCCGATCAGGACGATAACGAAGGCCCAGAGGAACGCCGGCCCGGCGGCGACCAGGCTGATCGCGAAGACGGTGTAGATGCCGACGATGGGTGACAGATCAGCGAAGGAGAGCGCGAACGCCGAGCGGAACTTGAAGTCTCTGACCGGCCGCCGCTGCAGCGGGTCCTCGGTGATCGAAGTCTCAGCCATTGGGGTCCTCTCTTGCCACAGTGGCCACGGGGGTTGGGCGGGCGACCCGGTAGGCGTCCGCGAGGATTGGCTGCGGGCAGGCCCGCTGGGCCAAATTCGGCAAGATGATCGCGGAGATGTCCGCTGGCAGCGTCGGCGCTGCGGCGTCCTGGTCGAAGTAATGTTGCGGCTCGACGCAGCTCATCAGCGACTCCAGCCTGGTCGTTATCGGCGACGATACAGATCGCCGAAGAACAAAGCCACCCGACCTGGCGCAAATCTCCCGACGTTCGTACTTCGGTAAGAAAGGCGACGATGGCCGGACGTCCGATGTGGTCTGACCGACGCCCGCGTTCAGGCGGCCGTTTGCAAGGCTGCTAGCTAGGGCATCCCTGAAAGGGTTGTCTCCGGCCAGCGGAGCGGGTTCAGGTCGGACCCGCGGGCGGAGACGCCGAGAGCCGGTGGAACGAGAGCCGGAGGAAGGGGCATGGACTATGCGCGCATACCTCTATCTTGCGGGCGCGGCGGCAACTGCGCTGGTTATGGTGATGACGGCCGCTCCAGCGTCGGCGGCCACTGACGTGCTTACCATCACGAAGGTCGGCGGCGCCAACGTGAACGTCGGCGACATCCTGAAAGCCGGCCTAGTGGCGAACACCTCCTCTGACTTCTTCAAGTCCGCTACCAGCACTATGGGCGTCAAATGCGCCAAGTCGAGCTTCAGCGCGAAGGTGACCGCCAATCCAGGGAAACCGGGAACGGCGAAGGAGTCCGTGACGTCCCAGACGTTCAGCAGCTGCACGAGCAATGTTTCTAACGTGATGAGCGTGAAGAGCGTGAAGGTCGGCAACCTGCCTTACAACTCCACGATCAGCGATTCGACAGGCATGCCCGTGACGGTCAAGCAGACGAGCTCGACGAAGCCGCTGAAAACGACGATCGTCCTGAACACGACCTTGGGGGCGGTCACCTGCGTATACAAAGCCGCGAGCATCTCCGGCACTGCGTCCAACACCGGCAACACGGTCAGCTTCAAAAACCAGAAGTTCACGAAGTCGTCGGGACCCGCTAGTTGCTTCGGTTCCGGGTTCTTCACCGCCAGTTACGGACCCGTCAAGGACACGAGCAGGACAAACAGCCCGAAGGTCTTCGTCAACTGACAGCAGATCCCGTCACGGCACCCATCGTTGCCGCGCGCGCTTCATGTCCACCCGCGCACCCAACATAGGTGTCCCCTCATCGTTGAGTAGCCCCGGTGCCCGTCCGTCGTGGCACGAGGCGGGCGTTCCGTCGGCGTAGACGACGCGCCACCACGGGACGCTTTCGTCGAGCATGCTCATCACCCGGCCCACCTGCCGTGGACCCGCACCGATCCTCTTGCCGATGTCACCGTAGGAGGCGACGAAACCGGGTGGGATGGCGGCGACCGCCTCACGGACATCCTCGACGATGCTCATGTCCGCATCATGGGCGAGGCGGGTAGGTCAGGTGCCCGCCCTGGACACGCGCATGCTTGTCCAGCACCGCCGGCCTCGCCGTCGTGGTCGACATGATGTCGACTACTTCCGCGCCTGCGACGATCAACGCGTCGGTGATCAGCCTGCGATGGCAGCGCCACGGCACCGCCTCGCTGCACATGATCGCGACTCGTTCGTGTTCAGACAGCTCGAGCAAGTCGTTCAGGCTCTCCTTGAATTCATCGCTTGCCATGTAGTCGGCGTAGGCACGGAATGCTTTCACCTGCCATGCACCGTTCACGCTCGTGACGCCCTTGGGAGTGTGCCGCCGACCGCCCAGTTTCGGGAACCACCGGTATTCGATATCGGGAGGGAGCGCGTCGATGATCGCCGACTGGTTCCACTGCGGGAACTTCCTCGACGATGGGAACGAGCGAACGTCGACCAGGCAGGTGATCTCGTTGTTTCGCAGCATCGTCAGCAATTCATCAAAGTCGCGCCTCGAATGCCCAACCGTATAGATACGGTTCATCATCCTGCTGCCTCGTCCGTGTGACACCGTCAACCCTCAGAGCCTCTCTCTAAATTTTCGTCAGTGCACCTCCTTTGTGCATTGCGATGTGATTAGTTTTGTCGCTCTTGATCTCATATTGAGGGTCATTTTCACTGGAGTGATGAATGTAACCTTTGTACTCCACGTCGTGCGTGTGTTTCTTGATGATGACGCCCTCGACATAACCGGCTTCTGAGTTCCATCGGACATGGTCACCGACCGCGAATTGCTCGATCATTCAAGCTCCTTTCGAGACGTCAGCCGATCAGGCACGTGGCTCTGGAGCCGCGGACTGTCCGCGCTTCTGCCATGGCCATCGCCCGCTTATCTCGACCTCCAGCGAGTAGCTCAGGAAGGTGCGGATGAGAACGATCGACGCCAATATCGCAACGCTGGTCAGAGTGGGCGACGAGGCGACGGTACGGACGATGTCGCCGGCCACGAGCAGTTCCAGGCCAAGCAGAATGGTCTGGCCAAGCCGCTGGCGGAAGCGCCGGTAGACATCATGCTCGTGTCGGGAGGCCCGGACGGCGCAGTCCACGAACGCGATCACTGCGCCAGCCACGATGACCAGGACCCCCGCCGCGTCGATGCCCATCCCGATCTGGTCAATCACGTCGTTGTAGCTCATCTCGCTCCCTGTTGACCCGTCCGTCTTGCCGTCCATGATTCATCGCTAGCCGAGCCGCCCTGGGGGTCGGTCAGGCACAGGCGGACCCACTGGCTTGCCGACCCGGCGGTCACTGCAGCGAGCCCTCGGCGGCCCTGACCTCGGCCTTGTTCGGAATGCCGCGGACCAAGCTGATGAGCGTCACCGCGATGCAAGCACCGACGAGGTCGCCCACGACGACACCCACCAGCCGGTGAAATCGACGGCCACGATGTCGGGTCCTAGCGTGCGGGCCGGGTTCATGGACGCGCCGCTGATGGGGCTCGCGAACAGCCCAAGCAGCGCAACGGTCGCGCCAACCGCGAGGCCGCGTTGTGGCCGATGCTGCGAGCCCCGGTTGCGGTGTGCAAAATGACGCTGACCAGGATGCGGTAAGCAGGATCTCCATCACGAGCGATCGCCACTCCCCGCCTAGCTTAGCGATCGGGTACGTCCCGCCGGCCGCGACATGGCCGTATATGCCCTGCAGGACCAAGGCCGCGACGATCGCGCCCGCGAACTGGGCAATCCAGTAGGGCAGGACCCAGCGCTGCGGGAACACGCCGCGCGAGGTGAACGCGAACGTGACCGCTGGGTTGAGTGCAGCCCGGACAGCGGCCCCCAGGCGTAGATCAGCGCCATCACCAGCAGCCCAGGCGCGACCACGGACGCTGCCCGGCTGACCGGGCCCGGGCTCCCCCCGACGTAGTGATTGATCACGCCAGCACCGGCTGCCACGGTCACCAGCAGGAAGGTGCCAGCGAACTCGATGATGAGCCTGATCCGCAACGGCCGCTGCTTGAGCAAGTCCTCCTCGTACCGGAGGAGGTAGCGGTACCGCAACTCGCTCGCCCGGTCCTGGTCGCCGTTCCCGTCAGCCATACCCGCAAGGCTGAGCCGTTTGTCCGCGCAGCGACATCATCCGCGCCGGATGATGTCGAGCGGTTAGGCGGGGGTTCGCGGGGCAAGCCGTCGGGGTCAGGGCGCTTGAGAGATACCTCGGCGACGTCGGCATGAAGAAGCACTACGACCCGCGGTCCTGGGGAAGGCCGCCGAGGCATCGATGACTGACCGGGTCAAGCTGGCCTGCGAGGACCTGATGTCCGCGGGCAAGCAACTCAGCTGACCCGCGAATGGCCCCGGCCGACCAGGATTTGGGGTACTCGTAGGCTGGGATCGTGAGGGGGCTTCCGGATGGCATCCGCGGCTGCCTGTTCGACATGGACGGCGTGCTGACCGAGACGGCGGGCGTGCACGACGCCGCCTGGAAGGAGGCGTTCGACGCATACTTGCGCGCCCGGGCGCAGTCGACCGGCGAAACTTTTGTCCCATTCGACCCGGTGCGCGACTATGACGAGTACGTCGACGGCAAGCCACGCGAGGAGGGAACGGAGTCGTTTCTGGCCTCGCGTGGCATCAGCCTCCCGACCGGACAGCCCGATGACCCGCCGGGCACGCCCACGGCCCATGGCATCAGCAACGCCAAGAACGAGATTCTCCTGCGGCGCCTGCGCTCCGACGGAGTGAAGGCCTATCCAGGTTCGGTTCGTTACGTCAAGGCCGTGCGGGATGCGGGCCTGCGCCGGGCGGTTGTGTCATCGAGCGCCAATACGCAGGAGGTGCTCGCTGCCGCGCGAATCGAGGACTTGTTCGAAGCGCGAATCGATGGCGTGGTCGCAGAGGCTCAGCACCTGCGCGGCAAGCCGGCCCCGGATGCATACCTGGCCGGAGCCCGGGCACTGGGCCTCGCGCCAGACGCGTGCGCGGTGTTCGAGGACGCCCTGGCCGGGGTCCAGGCAGGCCGGGCTGGCCAGTTTGGCTTCGTGGTCGGAGTCGACCGGGTTGGGCAGGCCGACGAGCTGTGCGAGCATGGCGCCACCGTGGTCGTCAAGGATCTTGGGGACCTCCTTGATCAGGCAATCTGAGTTCACCCAGGAACCGTGGGCGCTCCGCGAGACGGCGCTGAACCTTGAGACGCTGGCCCAGACGGAGTCGGTTTTCGCCCTGTCCAACGGCCACATCGGCTGGCGCGGCGTGCTGGACGAGGGCGAGCCGCACGGGTTGCCCGGCACTTACCTGAACGGCGTGTACGAAGAGCGGCCGCTGCCCCAGGCGGAGTCGTCCTATGGCCCACCGGAGTCGGGCCAGACCGTTATCAACGTCACCAATGGCAAGCTCATCCGGCTGTACCTGGACGATGAGCCATTCGACGTCCGGTACGGCAGGCTGCGCTCGCACGAGCGCGTCCTGGACTTCCGGTCCGGCGTGCTCACCCGGCACGTCGAGTGGGAGTCGCCGGCGGGCGGTGCGGTGCGCGTGGTGTCTCAGCGGCTGGTGTCGTTCTCCCACCGCGCCGTCGCGGCCGTGAGCTATGAAGTGGAGCCGCTCGCGCAGGCCGCGCAGGTGTCCGTCCAGTCCGAGCTGCAGGCCAACGAGCAGTTGCCGACCGCCGGCGACGACCCGCGCGCCGCCGCGGTGCTCGACCGTCCGCTGGCTGCCGAGTACCAGCATGCCGCCGACCATGCCGCCGCTGTCGTGCACCGGACGCAGCGCAGTGGCCTGCGGGTCGGCGCTGCGATGGATCACGTCATCGAGGGGCCGGACGCTCTGCGCACAGACACACGGGTGAGCCCGGATAGCGGCATGGTGACCGTCGCGACCACGTTGGAACCAGGTCAGCGGCTGCGGCTGGTGAAATTTGTCGCATACGGCTGGTCGAGCACGCGTTCGCTAGAGGCGGTCCGCGACCAGGTATGGGCGGCGCTGAGCTCGGCTCGGCAGGTGCGTTGGGACGGGCTGGTGGCAGCACAGGGCGCGTACCTCGCCAGGTTCTGGGACCAGGCCGACGTCGAGGTGGAGGGCGACGCGGAGATCCAGCAGGCGGTGCGGTTCTCGCTGTTCCACGTCCTGCAGGCCGGTGCGCGCGGCGAGGACCGGCCGATCCCCGCGAAGGGCCTGACCGGTCCTGGCTATGACGGCCACGCGTTCTGGGACACCGAGAGTTTCGTGCTGCCGATGCTCATGCTGATTGCCCCGGAAGCGGCCGCCAGCGCGCTGCGCTGGCGGCAGAAGACATTGCCCGCGGCTCAGCAGCGAGCTGCGAAGCTGGGGTTCGCCGGGGCAGCCTTTCCATGGCGAACGATCACCGGGCAGGAGGCTTCCGGTTACTGGCCTGCCAGCATCGCCGCGTTCCACGTGAATGCCGCCTTCGCCGATGCGTGCTCGCGCTACGCAGCGGCGACAGCTGATTCCGACTTCGAGCGCGACACGGGATTCGAGTTGCTGGCGCAGATCGCGCGGCTGTGGCGGTCACTGGGCCACCGCGACAGCGACGGCCGGTTTCATATCGACGGTGTTACCGGGCCGGACGAGTACAGCGCGATCGCGGACGACAACGTCTACACGAACCTGATGGCTCAGCGGAACCTGCTGGATGCGGCCCGCGCCGCCGAGCGGTACCCGGACCGCGCGCGGGAGCTAGCCGTGGATTCGGATGAGGCGGCCGGCTGGCGGGACGCCGCCACCGCGATGTTCATTCCGTACGACGACACGCTCGGCGTACATCCCCAGGCGGCCGGGTTCACCGGACACCAGGTCTGGGACTTTGCTGCCACGCCTGCAGACCACTATCCGCTGATGCTGCACTACCCGTACTTTGACTTGTACCGCCGGCAGGTCGTCAAGCAGGCCGACCTGGTCCTCGCGATGCAGGCCTGCTCCGACGCGTTCACCGCCGAGCAGAAGACGCGGAACTTCGACTACTACGAGGCGCTCACGGTCCGTGACTCGTCGCTGTCAGCCAGCACGCAGGCTGTCATTGCCGCCGAAGTTGGCGAGCTAGATCTGGCGTTCGACTACCTCGGCGAGGCAGCGCTGATGGACCTTGACGATCTGGAGCACAACACCAGGGACGGCCTGCACATCGCGTCACTGGCCGGAAGCTACGTAGCACTCATCACTGGCTTCGCCGGATTGCGCTACGAAGCGGGCCAAGCACGGTTCGCGCCGCGGCTGCCCGATCCTCTGGTCCGGCTGGCATTCACGATCCTGCAGGAGGATTGCCGGCTTCGCGTGGAGATCCAGCGCAAGTCAGCCCGTTACCTGCTGATGGAAGGGAAACCGCTGCAGATTCGCCACCACGGCACTCCGGTCACACTTAGGGCGGGCAGACGGTCGGTGCATGCCATTCCGGCGATCACACAGCGAGCCCGGGCCAGCCAGCCGCCCGGCCGCGAGCCGGTCTGCCGCCGAGGCGATACGGCGTCGTCGCCATCGTCGGCTGATCATTGACGTATTGATGAGGAAGGTCTGCGACCCCGCGCCTAGCCCCCGAATTCTCCGGCCAGAACCCCGTCGATGCCGGGCCGGGTCCGCAGCAGATAGCCGGCCAGCGGCTGGGCGGCTCGCTGCCGCTCATCCATGCCCTTCCACGTGTTGGTCAAGTGCAGATCGGCCAGGTCGGGTCCGCCGAACGCGGGGCAGGTGGGCTGGGATACCGGCACCGGGAGCGTGGCCAGCAGCCCGCCGGAGGGGTCGTAGCGGCGCACCTCGCCTCCGCCCCACATGGCGACCCACAGGCATCCCTCGCCGTCGACCGTAAGGCCGTCCGGCACAGGCGAGCTCGCCGAAGTGTCCGGCATTCCGACTTCAGAGGAGGTCGCGGCCGAAGCCCGGGGCCTAGGCATCCCGCTGACCGATCTCGACGAGCATCCTGTCATCGACCTGACAGTCGACGGGGCGGATGAGGTGGACCCTGAGTGGAACATGATCAAGGGTGGCGGCGGGGCCTTGCTGCGGGAGAAGATCGTCGCCCAGGCCAGCCGCCGGGAGGTCATCGTCGTTGACCACACCAAGCACTCACCGCTCCTGGGCACCCAGCACAGCGTGCCGGTGGAGGTCGCCGCCTTCGGCTGGCGGCCCGAGGCGCTCCACCTGGAAGCCCTCGGCGCCACGGTTAGCATGCGCCGCCGGGATGACGGATCGCCGTTCCGCACCGATCAGGGAAACCTGATCCTGGACGCCGACTTCGGGCCCATCGACGACATCGCCGGGCTCGCGGCCAACTTGCTAGCGCGAGCCGGGGTAGCCGAGGTCGGCCTGTTTCGCGGCCTGGCAACCGACCTGATCACTGCCACACCGAGCGGGCTGGACCACCAAGAGAGACCGCGGTCATGACCGGCCTGATCAAGATCGCCCCTATCCAACCTGAAGGCCAGCCAGGGGCTTAGCGGGAGGTCGAGGTGGGCATCCAGGGACAGACCATCGCGACGGCGGTCGACGCCGGGGCGAACCATCGCCGTCGGCCCGGCCATTTGCGACACCACACGGCCGGAATGGCCTGGGTGATCGTCTTGCGAGACGCCGCGCCGTGGATAACCACTTCCCACACAAGCATGGCCAGAGGAGCGTGAACCAACTATGTCCGGTCAACCCAATCAGCTCGCCAGCGAAGATGTGGACCGGCGCAGCGTCGACACGATCCGCACCCTTTCCATGGATGCGGTGCAGAAGGCGCAATCAGGCCATCCCGGCACGCCGATGGCACTGGCGCCGGTGGCGTACTGCTTGTGGCAGCGGTACCTGCGGTTCGACCCAGCTGACCCGATCTGGCCAGACCGGGACCGGTTCGTCCTGTCCAACGGGCACGCCTCGATGTTGCTGTACTCGCTGCTGCACCTAACCAGAGTGCAGGCGGTGAACCCGAAGTACGAGGCGATCGGCAAGCCCTCGGTGACGCTCGATGACATCGAGACGTTTCGACAGCTCGGCAGCCACTGCCCAGGGCATCCGGAGTACCGGTGCACCTCGGGGGTGGAGACCACCACCGGACCCCTCGGCCAGGGGGTCGCCACCAGCGTGGGCATGGCAGCCGCGGGCCGCTGGCTGGCGGGACGCTACAACAAGCCGGACTTCCGGCTGTTCGACTACAACGTGTACGCGCTGATGGGCGACGGCTGCATGATGGAGGGAATCAGCAACGAGGCAGCGTCCCTAGCCGGGCACCTGCGCCTGGACAACCTGTGCTGGATCTACGACAACAATCACATCACCATCGAAGGACCAACCTCACTCACGTTCTCCGACGACGTGGCCGTCCGCTTCCAGAGCTACGGGTGGAACGTCACCCGGGTCGGCGATGCCAACGACCTGGAACTGTTGTCTGAGGCCTTCGACGTGTTCAAGGCGACGTCAGGAAGACCCACGCTGATTATCGTGGACACCCACATCGGTTACGGCGCCCCGCACAAGCACGACACCGCCGCGGCGCACGGCCAGCCCCTCGGAGAGGACGAGGTCCGGGCCACGAAACGCTTCTACGGCTGGCCGGAAGATGCCCAGTTCCTGGTGCCGGACGGGGTATACGACCATTTCGAATCGGGCATCGGTCGCCGCGGCGCGAAACTGCGGTCGGAATGGTTCGCCTTGTTCGAGCGGTACCGTCAGGCGCACCCGGAACTGGCCGGCGAGGTGTACCGGATGAGCCACCGCCAGCTCCCCGACGGCTGGGACTCCGAGTTGCCTACGTTCCCGCCCGACCCGAAGGGACTAGCCAGCCGAGAGTCTTCCGGCCAGGTGCTCAACATCCTGGCCCGCAGCGTCCCCTGGCTACTCGGCGGAGCCGCCGATCTGTACCCCTCGACCAAGACCCGGCTTACTTTCGATAGCGTCGCGGACTTCGAGGCCGGCAGCTACACCGGGCGTAACTTCCACTTCGGCATCCGCGAGCACGCCATGTGCGCCATCGCCAACGGCATGGCGCTGACCAAAGTACGGCCCTTCGCGTCCGGATTCCTCATCTTCACCGACTATGCCCGCGGCGCGATGCGGCTGTCGGCGCTGATGGAGATACCGGTCATATACATCTGGACCCACGACTCGATCAGCCTTGGCGAGGACGGCCCTACTCACCAGCCGATCGAACAACTCGCCTCGTTGCGAGCGATGCCCGGCGTCTTGGTCTTCCGCCCCGCCGACGCCAACGAAGTGACCGAGGCGTGGCGGGTGATCATGCCGCTGCGTCATGAGCCTGCCGTGCTCGTGCTGTCCCGCCAGGCGCTCCCGACGCTGGACCGCTCCCGCTACGCTGCCGCCTCCGGCGTTGCTCGCGGCGGCTACGTGCTGGCCGACCCGCCAAGCGCGAAGCCGGACGTGATCCTGATCGGCACCGGCTCGGAAGTCGCGCTATGCGTGGCGGCCTACGAGGCACTCGCCGAGGAAGGCATCGCCGCTCGCGTTGTGTCGATGCCCTGCTGGGAGCTGTTCGAGAAGCAGGACCAGGCCTACCGCGACGAGGTGCTGCCGCCGCGGGTCCGCGCCCGGGTCGCGGTCGAGGAGGGCGCCGACTTTGGCTGGTCCAGGTACACCGGCATCGACGGAGCGGTCCTCGGCATGGAGACCTTTGGCACCTCGGCGCCGATCCAGAAGGTCCAGGCGAAGTTCGGATTCGAGCCCGCCCATGTCATCCAGGCAGCCCGGGACCAGCTGGCCCGACAGCCGTAATGGGGATCGTCCTGGTCGTCCTGCGGAGCAAGGAGAAGAGCCATGAAACCAACCCAGGCGCTGCACGACGCGGGCCAGAGCATCTGGCTCGACAACATCACCAGGGCGCTGATCGACGAGGGCACCTTGGACAGTGCTCGAGACGGATGCGCGCAAGAGCCGCTACCGGCAGCACGGAGA
>Ga0126378_10000738_pt1 | contig 24216 bp, 18 predicted proteins | sample PanSoiMetPlot_23_FD_92587 | JGI IMG/M metagenome (GOLD analysis project Ga0126378, IMG submission 92587) | Tropical forest soil microbial communities from Panama - MetaG Plot_23 | ecosystem: Environmental > Terrestrial > Soil > Tropical forest > Bulk soil | place: Panama | collected 2016-02-17
CAGCTCGTCCTCGACAAGCAGGTTCGCATGGGCCGGCCGATCCGCATCGGCGGTCTGGCGGAATCGACGAACGGTCCGGCCTTCAGTGTCGCGGCGGGCCTGATCGCCTATGCGCAGCGCGTCGCGACCGACGAGCCGCGGCCGAGTCGCATGCATGCAGATGCACCGAACGGGCTCTTCGGCCGACTCGGAAACTGGCTGAGGGAGAATTTTTAGCGACGGGAAGGACGTCTCGAAAAGCCAATGAAATCGGGCATAACTGAGGCCGGCATTGACCGGCAAAGACATGACAGTACGCTGACAAACGGAGGGACCCAATGACTTTGAACCTGTCGATGCCGAGCTCTCAATTCGAGCTCAAGCCGAAGATCACTGTGGTGGGGGTTGGCGGCGCGGGCGGTAACGCCGTCAACAACATGATCAAGCAGAACCTGGAAGGCGTCGACTTCATCGTCGCCAATACGGACTCCCAAGCGCTCGCGCAGTCGCTGTGCCAGCGCCGGATCCAGCTCGGTCAGAGTCTGACCTCCGGGCTCGGCGCGGGATCGCGCCCCGACATCGGACGCGCCGCCGCCGAGGAGGCGCTGGACGAGATCATCAGCCAGCTCCAGGGCTCGAACATGGTGTTCATCACCGCCGGCATGGGCGGCGGCACGGGCACCGGTGCCGGCCCCGTCATCGCCGCGGCCACCCGTGAGCAGGGCATCCTCACGGTCGGCGTGGTGACCAAGCCCTTCCACTTCGAGGGGCTGCACCGGATGCGGGTTGCCGATGCCGGCATCCAGGAGATGCAGCAGTTCGTCGACACCCTGATCATCATCCCGAACCAGAACCTGTTCCGGGTCGCCAATGAGAAGACGACCTTCGCCGATGCCTTCAACATGGCGGACCAGGTGCTGGATTGCGGCGTGCGCGGCGTCACCGACCTGATGGTGAAGCCCGGCCTCATCAATCTGGACTTCGCCGATATCCGCGCCGTCATGACCGAGATGGGCAAGGCGATGATGGGCACCGGAGAGGCCGAGGGCCCGAACCGGGCCATCGCAGCAGCCGAGGCGGCGATCTCCAACCCGCTCCTCGACGACGTGTCGATGAAGGGAGCCCGCGGCGTCCTGATCAACATCACCGGTGGCCTCGACATGACCCTGTTCGAGGTCGACGAGGCGGCCAACCGCATCCGGAGCGAAGTCGATCCAGAGGCCAACATCATCTTCGGCTCGACCTTCGACCAGACCCTGGAAGGCAAGGTCCGCATCTCCGTGGTCGCCACCGGCATCGAGAGCATGGTGGCGCAGCAGCCGCGCCCCGTCGCCCTCAGCCTGGTGACCGGCACCGGCCGCGCGACCGCCGGCCACGCCGTGATGGCGGAGCCCGGGCTCGCGATCGCGCCCGCCGCCATGGAGATCCGCCGGGAGACGATGGGTGCCAATGCGCTTTCCGCCCAGCCCATGACCATGGCAGCGGCGGCCCCCGCCGCGGCACCGGCGGTCGCCGAGGCGCCTCGGTTCGCCCAGCCGGTCGCAGCACAGCCGGCCATGACGCAACCGGCCCCGACCATGCAGGCCCCGCCAGTCCGGATGCAGCCGGCACCGCAGCCCGCCGCGCAGCGGCCGGCGCCGGCGGAGAAGCCTTTCATCGCTCCGCCGCCGGTCGAGCGAATGCCGCCGGCTGCCGCCCCGGCTCCGGCCGCACCGGTCGAGGCCGCCGCCCCGCCGCCGGCCCCGCAGCCCCGGAAGATGCCCAATCTGTTCAGCCGGGTGACGGGAAGCGCCTGGTCCCGGGTTACAGCATCAGCCTCGGCGTCACCGGCGCCGGCGGAACCGCGCGAGCCGGTAATGCCGCAGCTGCGTACCCCGGCACCCCGGCCGGCCGCTCCGGCGCCTCAGCCGGCGCCCAGCCCGCCCCAGGCGCCGGCGGCGTCCTATGCGGCGCCGGCAGCGCCGGCCCCCGCGGCCACGGCTCCGGCAGCGCCGCCGCCGGTGCAACCGCGGCTCAGCGGGCTCGACCCCAAGGACCGTCTGGCCACCAGCCGGGCCGAGGAAGATCTGCTTGACATTCCGGCGTTTTTGAGGCGGCAGGCGAACTAGAAGGCCCGGACGGGCAACTGGACGGGCAGCCGAAAGGGCAATAGGCTGTCCGTCAGTCACTGGAACCCCGGATTCGGGCCTCGTGCGCCGATCCGGGGATCCCGCGGTGCTCGGGGGAAGCCGACCCGGTCTCGAAAGAAAGTCATTGATGAGTCATAAAGAACGACCGGCGCCCGACCAGCGCCCGCTGCAGCGACAGACGACGCTGAAGAACGCAATCCATTGCTCGGGGACCGCACTCCACCATGGCGGGCATGTCTCCATGGCCATGATCCCCGCCCCCGCCGGTTCGGGTATCGTCTTCCGCCGCACCGATCTCGCGGGCCGGGGTGTCTCGATCCCCGCCGATTGGCGTCATGTCGCCGACATGCCGATGTGCACCGCGATCGAGGCCGAAGGCGTCCAGGTCGCGACCATCGAGCATGTCATGGCGGCGCTCGCCGGCGGCGGCATCGACAACCTGCTGATCGAGGTCCAGGGGCCCGAGCTTCCGATCATGGATGGCAGCGCCTGGGGCTTCGTCTTCATGATCGAATGCGCCGGCGTGGTCGAGCTCGAGGCGCCACGCCGCTTCGTCAAGATCCTGCGCCCCGTCACCCTCTCGGCCGGGGGCCGGAGCGTGTCGCTCAGGCCCGGCGAGGGCTTCTCCATCGACTTCGAGGTCGATTACGGCGCCGGGGCCATCGCTCCCCAGCGCTGCGAGGTCGAGCTGGTGGACGGCGCCTTCAAGAACGAGCTGAGCCGGGCGCGCACCTTCGGCTTCCTGCACGAGGTCGATGCGCTGAGAGCCGCCGGGCTCGCCCGCGGCGCCTCGCTCGAGAATGCCATTGTCGTGACCCATGACGGCGTCCTGAACGAGGGGGGCTTGCGCTTCCCCGACGAGTTCGTGCGCCACAAGGCCCTCGATGCGCTGGGCGACCTCTATCTTGCCGGCGCGCCGATCATGGGCCGTTTCGAAGGCCGCCGCTCCGGCCACAAGCTCAACCATCGGCTGCTCCGAGCCCTGTTCCAGCGGCGCGATGCGTGGTGCTGGAGCGATTCCAACGCGGCGGCCTCACCCTCCCCCGAGCCGAAGCGCGTCGCCGGGCTGCGCGGCTGACCCTGCCGCTTGAGAGGGCCGCGCGCGCTGCCTATAGTGCGCTCCGCCACGCTTCGAGCGGGACTTCAAGGCGAGACAAGAGACGAATGAAGCATCGCATGCGACCGCTGCCGGGTCTTGCGGCCCTGGCTCTGATCGGCGGCCTGCTATGCGCCGGGCTCGCCGGTTGCTCCTCGACCTCCGATACCAAGGACCCGAACCAGATCCCCGACGAGCCCGCCGAGGCGCTCTACAATCAGGGCATGGCCGCCCTCCAGGCTCGCAACATCAGCGATGCGACCAAATTCTTCGAAGAAGTGGAAAAGCAGCATCCCTACTCGGCCATTGCGCCCCAGGCCGAGATCATGGATGCCTATGCCTATTACCGCGGCAATCGCTATGACGAGGCGGTCAGCGCCATCGACCACTTCCTCGACCTGCATCCCGGCAACAAGGATGCCGCCTATGCCTACTACCTGAAGGCGCTCTGCTACTACGAGCAGATCCAGGATGTGCGCCGCGACCAGAAGACGACGCAGCAGGCGCTGGCCGCGCTCCAGGAGGTGGTCGACCGCTTCCCCGGCACGGCCTATGCCCGCGACGCGGCGCTGAAGATCGACCTCAGCCGGGACCACCTGGCCGGCAAGGAAATGGATATCGGTCGCTGGTACGAGAACAGGCAGGAATGGCTTGCCGCCATCAATCGCTTCCGAACCGTGGTCGAGAAGTACCAGACCACGACCCATGTGCCGGAGGCCCTCGAGCGCCTGACCGAATGCTATCTGGCGCTCGGCGTCACCGACGAGGCCCAGACGGCGGCGGCTGTGCTGGGCTACAACTATCCGGGCAGCAGCTGGTACCAGGCGAGCTATGCTCTGCTGAAAGAGAAGAACCTGAAGCCGGAGAAGAAGTCGGGCTCCTGGCTCAGCGACGTCTTCTGAAATCCCGGGCGATGCTGCTGGGCCTCGCCATCCGCGACATCGTCCTGATCGACCGCCTCGACCTCGCCTTCGCCCCGGGCTTGAGCGTGCTGACCGGCGAAACCGGCGCCGGCAAATCGATCCTTCTCGATGCGCTGGGCCTGGCGCTTGGCGCCCGTGCCGATGCGGGGCTGCTGCGCCGGGGAGCGGCGCAAGCGAGCGTGACCGCCGAGTTCGAGCTGCCGGCGAAACATCCCGCGGCGGCGCTTCTCGCCGAGCAGGGGCTCGAGCTCGAGGGCAATCTGCTTCTGCGCCGGCAGATCGGCGCCGATGGGCCCAGCCGCGCCTTCATCAACGATCAGCCGGTGGGCGTCGGCCTGCTGCGCCAGATCGGCGACACGCTGGTGGAGATCGTCGGCCAGTTCGAGCAACACGGCCTGCTCGATCCCGCGACCCATGGCGAGATGCTGGACGCCCACGGCAATCATGAAACCGCTCTCGTGGCCGCGGCCTGGCAGGGCTGGCAGAGTGCCAGCGAAGCGCGCCGGGCAGCCGAGACTGAGATCGCAGCCGCCCGGCGCGACGAGGAATATCTGCGCCATGCCGCCGAGGAGCTGGCGGCGCTCAAGCCCGAACCCGGCGAGGAAGCGCTGCTGGCCGAGCAGCGCAGCGTGATGATGAACCGCGCCCGGCTCGGTGAGGCTCTCGAGGCGGCTCTCGGCGATCTCGCCGGGGATCGCGGCGGCGAGACCCTGCTCAACCAGGCCCGCCGGCGCCTCGATCGCATCGCCGACAAGGCGGGCGGGCGGCTCGAGCCGACGCTGGCCGCTCTCGACCGCGCGCAGGCGGAACTCGCCGAGGCGATCGATCTGCTGAACAGGCTCGCCCGCGATCTCGATGCCGATCCCCGGCGCCTGGAGAAGCTGGAGGAGCGCCTGTTCGCGCTGCGCGATCTCGCCCGCAAGCACAACGTCGCGGTGGACGATCTCGCGGCCCTCGCCCAGCGCATCGACACCCAGCTCGCGCGTCTCGACGATCGCAGCGGCTCGCTCGCCGGGCTGGGCAAGGCGGAGGCCGAGGCGCGCCGGCGCTATGTCGAGGCCGCCGAGCGCCTCTCCGCCGCGCGGCGCAAGACAGCCGTCAAGCTCGACAAGGCGGTGCAGGCGGAGCTGGCGCCGCTGAAGCTCGAAAAGGCCCGCTTCGCCACCCGCATCGAAAGCCTGGCCGAGGCCCAATGGGGCCCGAAGGGCATGGAGCGCGTCGCCTTCGAGGTCGCAACCAACCCCGGTGCCGCGCCGGGCCCCATCGGGCGCATCGCCTCGGGCGGCGAGCTGGCGCGCTTTCTCCTGGCCCTCAAAGTGGTGCTTGCCGCCTCCGGCAGCGCACCCACCTTGGTGTTCGACGAGGTCGATAGCGGCATTGGCGGGGCGACCGCCGCCGCCGTCGGCGAGCGCCTGGCACGGCTCTCCCGGAGCCGGCAGCTTCTCGTCGTCACCCACTCGCCCCAGGTGGCGGCGCAAGCGCGCCATCATTGGCGCGTGGAAAAGAGCGCCGGCAAGGGCGGCAGCGTGACCGGCGCCACTGCGCTCGACGGCCCGGCGCGCCGCGAGGAGATCGCCCGCATGCTCTCCGGCGCCACCATCAGCGATGAAGCGCGGGCGGCAGCAGACCGTCTGATCGCCGCAGGAGGTTCCGCATGAAGCAGGCGAAGAGCGATGCCGCGGCGAAGACCAAGCCGGTGGAGAAGCTGACCAAGTCCGAGGCGAAGAAGGCGTTGGCCGAGTTGGCGGCCGAGATCGCCCATCACAGCGAGCTCTACCACCAGAAGGATGCGCCGGAGATCTCCGACGCCGCCTATGACGCGCTGGTCCAGCGCAATCAGGCGATCGAGGCACGCTTTCCGGAGCTGAAGCGCGCCGACAGCCCGAGCGAGAAGGTGGGTGCTCCCGTCGCCGCCGGCTTCGCCAAGATCCGCCATTCGCGCCCCATGCTCTCCCTCGACAATGCCTTCGCGGAAGAGGATGTGCGCGACTTCTTCGCCCGGGTGCGCCGCTTCCTCGGCCTGCCGGCCGAGGAAGCGGTGGCAGTGATGGCCGAGCCCAAGATCGACGGGCTCTCGGCGAGCCTGCGCTACGAGGACGGCAAGTTCCTCCAGGGTGCCACGCGCGGCGACGGCGCGGTGGGCGAGGACATCACCGCCAATCTCAAGACCATGCACGATGTCCCCAAGTCGCTAAAGGGCGGCAATCCGCCGAAGGTCTTCGAGGTGCGCGGCGAGGTCTATATGCGCCGCAGCGAGTTCATCACGATGAACGAGCGCCGGCAGGAAGCGGGCGAGCCCCTCTTCGCCAATCCCCGCAACGCCGCCGCCGGCAGCGTGCGCCAGCTCGACCCGAGCATCACCGCGAGCCGGCCGCTCCATTTCTTCGCCTATTCGCCGGGCGAGATGGACGAGGTAGGGCTCGGCCGCAGCCAGTCCGAATTCCTGAAGAAGCTCGAGGCGCGGGGCTTCGCCGTCAATCCGCTGGCCAGGCTCTGCCGCGGCGTCGAGGAGGCGCTCGCCTTCTACGCCGAGATCCAGTCGCAGCGCGCCGAGCTGCCCTATGACATCGACGGCGTGGTCTACAAGGTCGACCGGCGCGACTGGCAGGAGCGCCTCGGCATGGTGAGCCGCGCGCCGCGCTGGGCCATCGCCCATAAATTCCCCGCCGAGCAGGCGGAAACCCTGCTGCGCGACATCCGCATCCAGGTCGGGCGCACCGGCACGCTGACGCCGGTGGCCGAGCTCGAGCCCGTGACCGTGGGCGGCGTCGTGGTCTCCCGCGCCACGCTCCATAACGAGGACGAGATCGCCCGCAAGGATGTGCGCATCGGCGATCGCGTGCTGCTGCAGCGCGCGGGCGATGTGATCCCCCAGATCCTGGCGGTGGTGGAGAAGGCGCGGCCCAAGAACTCCAAGCCCTACAAGTTTCCGGACCACTGCCCGGTCTGCGGCAGCCTCGCCATCCGCGAGCCGGGCGAGGTCGCGCGCCGCTGCACCGGCGGGCTGATCTGCGCCGCCCAGGCGGCGGAGCGGCTGCGCCACTTTGTCAGCCGCAACGCCTTCGACATCGAGGGCATGGGCGACAAGCATGTCACGGCCTTCCTCGAGGACAAGCTGGTGAAGTCGCCGGCCGACATCTTCCGCCTCAAGCGCCACCGCGCAGAACTCAAGGAACGGGAAGGCTGGGGCAAGCAATCGGTGGCAAAGCTCATGGGGGCGATCGAGGCGCGGCGGAAGATCCCCCTCGACCGCTTCATCTATGCCCTCGGGATTCCCCAGATCGGCGAGGCGACCGCCCGCCTCCTCGCCCGCAATTACGGCTCGCTCGCCCGCTGGCGCAAGGCGATGCAGGAGGCCGAGGACCCGAAAAGCCCGGCGGTGCAGGAGCTCGATTCCATCGAAGGCATCGGCCCCTCGGTCGCCGCCGACATCATCGGCTTCTTCGCCGAGCCCCATAACCTTTCCATCCTCGACGATCTCGAGGGCGAGGTGACGGTGGAGGATTTCGCCGCCCCCGCCGCCCATGCCCATTCCAAGGTCGCGGGCAAGACCGTCGTCTTCACCGGCACGCTGGAGAAGATGACCCGCCATGAGGCCAAGGCCCGGGCCGAGGCGCTGGGCGCCAAGGTCGCGGGCTCGGTCTCCAAGAACACCGATTACCTGGTGGTGGGCGCCGATCCCGGCTCCAAGGCCCGCAAGGCCGCCGAGCTCGGCGTCACGGTGCTGGACGAGGATTCCTGGCTGAAGCTGATCGGGGGCTGAGGCCCCTTCGCGCTCCTGTTCTCCTGTTATTTACAGGGAATCTACAGGTCCTCCTCCCGCTCCTCTTCCCCCCGCCCCCTCGATGGGGGCGGGCCGGTGTCCGAAGCATCGCGCATGTCATCACCCCCCACCCCGACCCTCCCCCACAAGGGGGGAGCGGGAAGGGTCGGCACCGCCCTCTCCCGCTCTAAAGCGAGGAGAGGGGAAGGATGCTCGGCTGTTTTTACAGCGGATTTACAGCCAAGCCGGTCCTGTATTTTGCGTAATCCCAGGCGGTCCATAGTCGCTCAACGGTGTCGGCTCAATCTGGCGCGGGAGAGGGAAGAGCAGGATAGATTTATAGCTTATGCGTAAGGAGTGTATTTGTCTATCAAAAGATGCTCGGCCCTCCTCGCCCCGCCCTTCGTTGCAGGAGTTCGATTGCCGCCGCGGACCACGCCTTTCGCCGGGGTGACAAGAGACTTGATCCCGGCTCGTGAGCTTCCGGAGTTGTCAGCTGTGCCGTGATGAAAACACTCCGACGGGGGGCCGTCTTCGAGACCGGCACGCCTTGGTGACATGGCGTCACCCCGGGCGTGTCTGAAATGCAGCGAGCACAATCACCGGAGTCTCACACTGCATCACATACGCGCGACGCGCTGCGAAGAGTAGCGGCGGTTCGGAGTTATTGTTGGAACAGACACCGCCGAATGCTGCCTGCTTCCGAGCGGTTCCTGAAACCGACTACGCTGGGAGAAAACCATGAAACATCTCGTCATGCCGATGATGCTCGGCGTTTCCTTGCTCATAGCCTCGACCGGCTTGGCGTTGGCCGCCGATGTCCACAGGACAACGGGAGTGCAGGGTCAGCCCAGTCAAACCATTGGCACCCCTCAGACGGGGAGCGCCACGCCGGGCCACGCCGCCACTGCCCCCGGTTCGGCTTTCAATCCCGACGGCAACGCGGGCACCCACTACGCGGGCAACCAGCCGCAGAATTCGAAGAATCCGAAGAGCGTGGCTCAATACGACGTAGCCGGCTTCCAGCAGTCCCATAAGCCGCCCAATTAAAGGCCGCAGCGAATCAGCGGCGCCGACTTGCTGGGCCGGCGGTAGCGCCAACATCTGGTGTTGGCGCTTCTGAGACCTTGCCGGCGCGCTCGCCCCTCACCCCGGCCCTCTCCCCCCTGTCGGGGGGCGAGGGGGCAGATTAACGTCGTGCGGGCGGAGCTCAGATCGGGGCGGTGGCTTGGCCGAGCCAGGCGGCGGTGGCGGCGTCAAGCTTCGGGCTCAGTACCTCGCGGACCCGGGCGTGATAGGCATCGAGCCAGGCGATCTCCGCCGGGGTTAGCAGGCTCTTGTCGACGAGATTGCGGTCGATGGGGGCGAGGGTGAGCGTCTCGAAGGCGAGCATGGGGCGCTCATCCCCGGGGCGCGCGTCCTCGATCACCGTTACGAGATTCTCGATGCGGATGCCGTAGGCGCCGGTCTTGTAGTAGCCGGGCTCGTTGGAGACGATCATCCCCGGCTCCAGCGCCACGCGGTTGGGGATCTTCGAGATGCGCTGCGGCCCCTCATGCACCGAGAGGAAGCTTCCCACGCCATGGCCGGTGCCGTGGTCGTAATCCAGCCCCGCCTGCCAGAGGGCGTAGCGCGCCAGGGAATCGAGCTGGCTGCCGGTGGTGCCCTTGGGGAAGCGGGCCAGCGCCAGGGCGATGTGCCCCTTCAGCACACGGGTGAAGCGGTCCTTGGCCTCGGCGGATTGAGGGCCGATGGCGACGGTGCGGGTGATGTCGGTGGTGCCGTCGACATATTGGGCGCCGGAATCCACCAGATAGGGCTCCCCCGATGTCAGGGGCCGGTTGGTGCGCTCGCTGGAGCGGTAATGGACGATGGCCCCGTTCGGCCCCGCGCCCGAGATCGTGTCGAAGCTGAAATCGCGGAAGAGATCGCCCGCACGGCGGAACTCCGCCAGCCTGGCCGCGGCGGTGAGCTCGTCGACCTCGCCCTTCGGCGCGGCCTCAGCGAGCCAATGGAGGAAACCGGTCACCGCCGCGCCGTCGCGGCGATGGGCGCTGCGCGTTCCCTGGAGCTCGGCCTCGTTCTTGCAGGCCTTGGGCAGCAGGCAGGGATCATCGCGCTCGGCGATGACGGCGCCGGCGGCGGTGAGCCGGTCGAAGATCCAGGCCGGCGCCGTCGCCGGATCGGCAAGCACGCGGGCTTTCGCCTGGCCCAGCCGGTCGAGGGAAGCGGCGAGGCCTTCCGGCGCGCTGACGGCGACCCGATTGCCGAGATGGTTCTCGAGACCGGGCGTGAATTTGCGCCGGTCCATGAAGAGCTCGACCCCGCCATCGTCATGGAGGATGGCGAAGCCCAGCGCAAAGGGCGTGCGCGGTACGTCGGCGCCGCGGATGTTGAGCAGCCAGGCGAGGGAATCCGGATTGGTCAGCACCGCGGCGGCGATGCCATCGCCGGCGAGGGCGCGGCCGAGGCTCTCGCGCTTGTCCTGCGCGCTGCGGCCGGCGAAACGGAGATCCTGGGGCACGACCGGCGCCAGCGGCGGCGGGGGCTGATCCGACCAGACGGCGTCGAGCGGATTGCCGTCGACCGTCACCAGCGAGCCTCCCGCCTTTTCCGCCGCCTGGCGCAGGCGCTTCACCCCGTCGGGCGTATGCAGCCAGGGGTCGTAGCCGAGCCGGCCGCCCTTGGGCAGATTGCCAGCGATCCAGCTCTCCGGCGGCTGCTCGGTCAGATGCTGGGGCTCGAACAGGCCAGTATCGACCTGGTCGCGCACCTGGAGGGTGTAGCGCCCGTCGACGAAGACGGCGGCCTTTTCGGCCAGCACGATGGCGAGGCCGGCGGAGCCGGTGAAGCCGGCCAGCCAGGCGAGGCGCTCGGCCCGGGGCGGGACATATTCGCCCTGATGCTCGTCGGCCCGCGGCACCAGGAAGCCGGCGAGGCTCCGGCGTTCGAGTTCTTTTCGCAGTGCAGCAAGGCGCGCCGTCGCGGACTTCAGCTTGGCCGGGGGAGCCTCCGCCGCAAGGCGCCGCTTTAGGGCGTCGAGCTGGGCCCGGCAGGCGCTATCCGCGGCCGGGGCGACGAGGTCGATCCAGGCATCGGGATGCTCGCCGGCAGGGGCGGCGAGCACTCCGGCGAGCAGGCCACGAATCTGCGACAAATCAACGCGGAGGCCGGCTTTCTTCAACATTCCAGCCAAGGCTTCATCGCCGAGATAGGGCTGCTCCGCGAGGCTCATCGATCAGTTCCTTCTCCGTTCGGGCCGAGTGGGGTTCCGGCAGGGCGGAATTATGGCAGATATGCGAAAATTTGGCGACTTGTCGGCGATGTCATGCTCCAGCGGCATTGCTGCGATGCAGCAGGAACCCTGTCCCGACTCACATGGGTTTCTTATATTGCAGTCATTGCGATCGCCGGCAATGGGCCGTCGGTCGAAGCCTGAGGAAGACGATCATGACCCGCTATACCGACTCCAAGATTGCGATGCAGACCGCCGCGACGACGCCGGCCGCCATCGCCTCCAACATCACCGTTTCCAGCCCCGCTGGCTACCCCTCCCTGACGGAGATTCTGCTCCGTCCCTTCAAGCGGATGCAGGTCGTCCGCGAGCTGCAGGCGCTCGACGAGCGCACGCTCAGGGATATCGGGGTCAGCAAGTCGGAGATCGACCGCGTCGCGGCCGATTCCGTGGGCGGCGACGAGTGGGTCGTGGTCTCCCTGGCGAAGCTCATCGGCCGGAAGCTCGCCGCCTGGTCCGGCCGGCGCGATGCCTATCGCCGGCTGATGTCTCTCGACGACCGTATGCTGGCCGATATCGGCATCAGCCGGGCCGAGATCCCTGCGGTGATCAAGGCGATGCGCGACGTCCAGGGCGCCACGAGCGGCTTCGAGACCGAGATCGTCCTGCCGCTGAAGCAGTGGAACCTGTGGCGCGATGCGCATAAGCAGCTCAGCCAGCTCGACAACCGCATGCTGAGCGATATCGGCCTGGTGCGCGGCGATATCGACTGGGTTGCCGACGAGCTTGCGGACCGTGCGCTGCGCAAGCCCGCCAACGCCAACAAGCCGGCCCCCCACAAGGCGGCCTGACCTCCTAAACGGCGCGCTCCGGGCCAGCCCCGGAGCCGCGTGGCGAAACGGCGCCCCTCCCCCCGGGGGCGCCGTTTTGCTTTTCAGGTGTCGGCGCGCGCGAGTGGACCGCTGCCGCTATGGAAGGAGATCCTCCTTCCGAACGATCACCATAACGCCGTTTTCATAGCGGCCATCGCGATACTTGCGCAGCGCCAGCCCGCGGATCAGCTCCTTGTGCCGGCGATAGGTCGTCACCATGGCGTAAAGCCCGCCCAAGGCATCGTCCTCCAGCGCCGCCAGGGCGGCTCGGGAGACGGCGCAATAGACGAGGCGGAAATCATCCCTGGCGAAGAAGCGGAGAGCCTGCTGTGTCGGGTCATGGGCCACGCGATCCGGCTCGAAGACCAGAGACATGGAAGCCTCTTTTGTCGCGCGGCGGCGCGCCCACGCCATAGCCGGTTCCTTGGCGGGAACCGTTCCCAGCACAACCCGCGATTGCCGCAGACGTTCCAATATTTCCACAGCGCGCCCATTTTCCGCCGCGGCACTGGCGGAGCTCCTTGACAGTCGCGCCCAACTGGTCTGATGTCAGGACAGCAAGCGGGGTAGGCATGGCGGCAGTCTCGGAGACGGCACAGGCCTTGGGGCTGGCACCGCTGCCCTCGGTCGACCGGAAGAGCGCGATCCTGGATGCGCTGGTGGGCTATATCGAGCGCCGGCGGCTCGTGCCCGGCGAGCAGCTTCCCAGCGAGCGGGAGCTCATGGAAGCGCTGCGCGTGGGCCGGTCCACGGTTCGCGAGGTGATGCGCCACTGGCTGGCGCTCGACATCGTCGAGGTGCGCAAGGGCAGCGGGACCTTCCTCAAGCGCCCGGTCAGCGCCAAGACCGTCTATCTCCCCCTCTCCATCGTCGCCGAGCGCGATGCCCTGCTGCAGACCCTGGAGGTCCGCCGCGGCCTCGAGACCGAGGCCGGCATGCTGGCGGCGCTGCGCGCGACCGCCGGCGATCTCGAGGTCATGGAGACGAAGCTGGTGGAGATGGAGCGGGTCCATCTGGCCGAGGGGACCGCCGGGCCCGAGGATCTCGCCTTCCACCTCTCGATCTACGACGCCTGCCGCAATCCGCTGTTCGGCCAGCTGCTCTCGCAGATGCGCGAGGCCTTCGCCTCCTTCTGGGCGAAGCCCTTCGACCGCGCCGATTTCGCCGCCCGCTCCTTTCCCCTGCACCGGCCGCTGTTCGAGGCCATCGCCCGGCACGATCCGGAGACGGTGCGCCGGCATACGCTGGCGATCCTCGCCATCGTCGAGGAGGACATCAACCGGATGTCGCCAGCCACTATTCCCCCATCGGGTGCTCCATGAACCCAGAGCTCGACGGCATCGACTTCGCCGCCACGGTCCTCGCCCATGACGAGCGCCATTATGGCGATGCGGTGGTGCCGCCGATCTTCCAGACCTCGCTCTTCACCTTCTCCTCCTATGACGAGATGGCGGCGACCTTCAGCGGCAAGCTGGTCCGCCCGACCTATTCCCGCGGCCTGAACCCGACGGTGCGGGCCTTCGAGGAGAAGATCGCCGAGCTCGAGCGCACGGAGGACGCGCTGGGATTCGGCAGCGGCATGGGGGCGATCTCCTCGGCCGTGCTCGCCTTCGTTCAGCCCGGCGACAGGATCCTCGCCGTCGAGCATCTCTATCCCGACAGCTTCCGCTTCTTCGAGGTGGTGCTGAAGCGCTTCGGCATTACAGTGGACTATATTGATGCCGGCGACCTCGCTGCGGTCGAGCGGGCGCTGCCGGGCCGCAAGCTCTTCTATCTCGAGAGCCCGACCAGCTGGATGTTCCAGGTCCACGACATCGCGGCGCTGGCCCGGCTGGCGAAGGCCGCCGGCGCGGTCACGATCATCGACAACAGCTGGGCCTCCCCGGTGTTCCAGCAGCCCATCACGCTCGGCTGCGACCTCGTCCTCCATTCGGCCTCCAAATATATCGGCGGCCATTCCGACGTCGTCGCCGGCGTGGTCGCGGGCCGGAAAGAGTTGGTGAACAAGCTCCGCCGCGAGGTCCTACCCTATCTTGGCGCCAAGCTCTCGCCCTTCGATGGCTGGCTGCTGCTGCGGGGACTGCGGACGCTTCCCGCGCGCATGCGCGAGCATGAGCGGAGCGCCCTTCTCCTGGCGACGCGGCTCCAGTCCCATCCCGCGGTGACGCGGGTGCATCACCCGGCCCTCTCGCAGCCGCGCTCCAAGGGGCTCGGCGGCACGTCGGGGCTGTTCTCCATCGAGCTCGATCCCTCGATCGACATTCCCGCCTTCTGCAACGCCCTCAAGCTCTTCAAGATGGGGGTGAGCTGGGGCGGCCATGAGAGCCTGATCTGCCCCGCCGGTGTCACGCGGGTGCAGACGGGCGGGCCCAACCATGCGCTGCGCTTCGGCGTGCCGGAGCGGATGGTGCGCCTCAACACCGGTCTGGAGGCCGCAGAATCTTTGTGGGCCGACCTGACCCAAGCCTTCGAAACAAGCAAAACCTGAAAACAGCGGAGGAAGAGGATGAAGCTGAAATCATGTCTGCTGGCCGGGATCGCAGCGCTGCTCATCGCGGGCCCCGCCGCCGCCGATACGACGCTGAGCCTCGTCGAGGTCATCACCAGCCCGGAGCGCACCGAGACCCTGAAGCAGATCGTCAAGACCTTCGAGGACGCCAATCCCGGCACCCATGTCGAGATCACCTCGCTCCCCTGGAGCCAGGCCTTCGAGAAGTTCGCAACCATGGTCTCGGCCGGCGACACGCCCGATGTGGTCGAGATGCCGGATCGCTGGCAGGCGCTCTACGCCAATAACGGCATGCTCGAGAATCTCGAGCCCTATCTCGCCACATGGGACCACACCAAGGAGCTGAACGACCGCACGCTCCAGATGGCCCGCTATGTCGGCAATACCGCCTATGCCCTGCCCTATGGCTTCTATCTGAGGGCGATGTTCATCAACAAGACGCTGTTCAAGGCGGCGGGCATCGATCAGGCGCCGAAGACGATGGACGAGTTCACCGCGGACGCCAAGAAGATCTCGGCCATGTCGGGCAAATACGGCTATTGCCTGCGCGGCGGGCCGGGCGGGTACAATGGCTGGATCATGTTCGGCGCCGGCATGAACGGCGACAACAGCTTCTTCACCAAGGACGGGACCTCGACCTTCACCGATCCCGGCTGGGTCAAGGGCATGTCTTGGCTGGCCGATCTCTACAAGAACGGCTATGCGCCGAAGGATGCCGTGAACTGGGGCTTCAACGAGATCGTCGCCGGCTTCTATTCCGGCACCTGCGCCATGCTCGACCAGGATCCCGACGCGCTGATCGCCGTGCAGGAACGGATGAAGCCCGAGGATTACGACGTCGTGCCCTTCCCCAAGGGCCCCTCCGGCAAGGCCTTCCCGACTATCGGCTATGGCAGCTGGGCCATGTTCTCCAACAGCAAGAACAAGGATCTTTCCTGGAAGCTGATCGCGACCCTCGACGGGCCCGAGGGCAATGTGATCTGGAACAAGCGGATCGGGGCGCTGCCCATCTACAAATCCGCCGAGAAGGATCCCTTCTACGCCAATCCGAAGTTCAAGGGCTGGTTCGAGGAGCTGGGCGACAAGGACGTGACCCCGACGGTCACGCCCACATATCTGCCTGAGTTCGCCTATTTCGCCGATTCCATCGTGGTGAAGACGGGCCAGCAGGCCCTTCTCGGCCAGCTCTCCCCGCAGGATCTCGCCAAGCAATGGGCCGACTACCTGACCCCGGCGCAGAAGAAGTATCTGGCGGCTAAGAAGTGAGGCGGAGACTGCCGGGGCTGACGGTTTGAGCGACCGGCTCGACATGCCCTTCCCTCTCCCGCGCTTTGAAGCGGGAGAGGGAGTCGGCGCCGCGCAGCGGCGACGACCGGGTGAGGGTGAGCCAAGCACGGTCTTGCCAAACCCTCACCCTCCCCATCGCTACGCGATGGGTCCCCTCCCTCTCCCGCTTCAAAGCGCGGGAGAGGGCACTCTGCGCCGATGACGACCGCCGCCGCTATCGAGCACCGGCCGCGCCCTTGGCGCGGGATTGCGCTGGCGGCGGAGCCCTATCTCTATAGCGCCCCGGCGCTGATCCTGATCGCCGCGGTGATGCTGGTGCCGCTGGCGATCGGGCTTTCCTATGCCTTCCGCGACATGGAGCTGCTCAATCCCATGAGCGGCGGCTTCGTGGGCCTCGCCCATTTCCGCGACCTCCTGGCGGATGCCAATTTCTGGAACGCGCTGGAGAACACGGTCTGGTGGACCGTCGCCTCGGTCGTCCTCCAGTTTTTCCTCGGCCTCGTCCTGGCGCTGCTGCTGAACCAGCCCTTCCCGGGCCGGGGCCTGGTCCAGGCGCTGGTCTTCCTGCCCTGGGCCGTGCCGGCCTTCCTCTCCGGCCTCAACTGGGCCTGGCTCTTCAATCCGGTGGTGGGGCCGCTCCCCCACTGGCTCTTCGCCCTCGGCCTGATGTCGAGCCCGGACAACATCCTCTCCGATCCGGACCTGGCCCTCTGGGGCCCGATCATCGCCAATGTCTGGTGGGGGACGCCCTTCTTCGCCATCACCCTGCTGGCGGCGCTTCAGTCTATTCCCCGCGACCTCTACGAGGCGGCGGCCATCGACGGCGCCGGGCCGATCCGGCGCTTCCGCGACGTCACGCTCCCCTTCCTCGCCCCGACCATCGCCATCGCCGTGCTGCTGCGCACCGTCTGGATCGCCAATGCGGCGGATCTGATCGTCGTCATGACCGGCGGCGGGCCCGCGGACCGGACGCAGATCGTCGCCAGCTACATCTTCACCCAGGCCTTCCGGCGGCTCGATTTCGGCTATGCCTCGGCGATCGCGACCGTCCTGCTCGTGCTGCTGCTGATCTATGCCTTCCTGCTGATCCTGCTCCGCCACGCTTTGATGAAGCGCCAGTGAGGGGAGAGGAAGGATGAAGCCCGCCACCCTTCGCCGCGGCGCCTATTGGGTGATGCATTATTTCCTCATCTCGCTCTATGTTCTGGCAGCGCTCTTTCCCCTGTTCTGGCTGCTCAAGGTCTCGGTCACACCCGAGATGCTCCTCTACAGCGAGGGAGTGCGGCTCTGGCCGTCTGAGGCGAGCTGGGAGCATTACACCTCGGTGCTGCGGCACACCGACTTCCCGATCTTCTTCGAGAACAGCGTCATCGTCTCCGTGATGACAGCGGTCGGCGTGACGCTGGTCGCCTCGGGCGCGGGCTATGCCCTCTCGCGCTTCACCTTCCCCGGCAAGTACTGGCTGGTCGGGCTCATGCTCATCACGCAGATGTTCCCGCTGGTGATGCTGATCAGCCCGATATTCAAGCTCTTCGCGCCCCTCCATCTCACCAACAGCCTGACCGGGCTCATCGTCGTCTACTCGGCCTTCAACGTTCCCTTCGCCACCTTCCTGATGCAGTCCTTCTTCGACGGCATCCCGAAGGATCTCGAGGAGGCGGCGATGATCGATGGCGATACGCGCTTCGGCGCCTTCCGCAAGATCGCCCTTCCCCTCACGCTGCCGGGGATCGCGGCCACCCTCGGCTTCGTCTTCACCGCCGCCTGGAGCGAGCTGCTCTTCGCCCTGATGCTGATCTCCAAGACCGACAAGAGCACCTTTCCCGTCGGGCTCCTCTCCTTCATCAGCAAGTTCTCGGTCGATTTCGGCCAGATGATGGCGGCGGGGATTATCGCGCTCATCCCCGCCTTCCTCTTCTTCGTTTTGATCCAGAAATATCTGGTGCGGGGCTTGACCGCCGGCGCGGTGAAGGGCTGAGGGAGCCGCCATGGCATCGATCGAGATCACCGGCGTCAGCAAGTCCTATGGGGCGGTCAAGGTGCTCCACGGGATGGATCTCGCCATCGCGGATGGCGAGTTCATCGTGCTGGTGGGGCCCTCGGGCTGCGGCAAATCCACCTTGCTCCGGATGATCGCGGGCCTCGAGGCGATCGGCGCCGGCACCATCCGCATCGGCGGCGCGGTGGTCAACGATCTGGCGCCCAAGGACCGCGATATCGCCATGGTGTTCCAGTCCTATGCGCTCTATCCGCATATGACCGTGGCCGACAATATGAGCTACAGCCTGCGGCTCCGGCGCACGCCCAAGGAGCGCCTCGGCGAGGCGCTGGCGGAGACGGCGCGGATCCTGGGGCTCCAGCCCCTGCTCCAGCGCCGGCCGCGCGCTCTCTCCGGCGGCCAGCGCCAGCGCGTCGCCATGGGCCGCGCCATCGTACGCAAGCCCAAGGCCTTCCTGTTCGACGAACCGCTCTCCAATCTCGACGCCCGGCTGCGCGAGCAGATGCGGGCCGAGATCAAGAAGCTCCACCGGAGCCTGGGCGCGACCTCGGTCTATGTGACCCATGACCAGATCGAGGCCATGACCATGGCCGACCGGATCGTCGCCCTCCATGACGGCGTGGTGCAGCAAGTCGGAACGCCCTTGGAGATCTATGACCGCCCGGCAAACGTCTTCGTCGCGGGCTTCATCGGCTCGCCGGCCATGAACTTCCTGACTGGGAGCTTGAGCGCCAACGGCGCCGGTGCGGCGATCCGCCTCGGCGGCCTCACCTTGCCGGTCAAGCTCTCGGCGCCCAGTGCGGCGGAGCAGCCGATTCTGCTCGGCATCCGCCCGGAGCATATCGAGGTCGCCGAAGGCCCGGACGCCCCCATCGAGGCGCGGGTGGATCTGGTCGAGCCCATGGGCGTGACCACGCTGCTTCACGCCAATCTCGGCGGCGAGGATCTGAAGATCCTCTCCCTCGACCGTCCGCGGCTGGTGCCCGGCGCCCCCGTCCGCCTGCGCTTCCCCGAGGGAAGGCTGCATCTCTTCGACGCGGCGACGGGGAAGCGGATCGGGTGATATCTGTCCACCACCCTCTCGATAGGGGTGAGCTAAGCGTCCCTCTCCCGCGCTTTGAAGCGGGAGAGGGAGGGGACCCATCGCGACAGCGATGGGGAGGGTGAGGCTCAGGCAAGCACCGGACTTGAACAGCCCTCACCCCAGCCGTCGCTTCGCGCCGGCGTCCCCTCTCCCGCTTCAAAGCGCGGGAGAGGGGAAAATCAAGTGAACGGTGTCGGGTCGAGGAAGCGTTTCAGGACGTTCGCCGTGATCCGGGAGACGTTGTTGTCGTAGCCGTTGTGGGAGAGCGAGCCGCACCAGGCGATGGAGGAGGTGGCGAAGAGCGCGCCGCCGGCGGGCGTCTCGCCGAAGGCGAGATCGGCGCGCACACGCTCGTTCTGGTCGCCGCCGAGAGCGGGCGGGACGACGCCGAACTCCTCATTGACCAGGAGGATCATGGGCGAATGGTCCTCCGAGGAGGCAAGCCGCAGCATGTTGGGCGGCGAGCCCAGAGATGTGGTGAGGCAATCGATCTCGATTCCCGCCGCCCCGCCGCCGATCAGCCCGAAATTCCCGATGATCTCGTCTGAGACGCCTTCGAAGATGAAGGCCGCCCGCGGATTGCCGGCATCGGGCCTACGCCGGTAGTAGGAGGAGACGTCGAAGCCCTGGCCGATGAAGCCGACGCCGCAGATGACATTGGGCGCGCGGCCCATGCGGCGCCAGAGCCCGCCATATTCTCCGGTGAATGAATGGTAGTACTCGCCGGGCTCGGCGATCCAGGTGCGGATGCCGTCCTCGGCACGGCGCACCTCGATGACGCCGGGCAGCTCGTCATGGAAGGCGATGCGCCAGTACCAGCCATTGGCGCCCAGATACATGAGCCGCCCGCCTTCATCGATCCAGGCCTTCATCGCATCCCACATGGGCGTGGAGTGGTATTCGGGATGAGTCCCGGTGACGACGATGCGGTAGTCGTGGAGGAGGTCGATGCCCTCCTCATGCAGATCCTCATCCGTGATGACGTCATAGGCCACACCCTGATGCTCGAGCCAGTCGAAGAGATGGGTGTCGGCGTTGTACTGGTAGAGCCCCGAGCCATGGCCGCCGAGCCAGGAGTGATAGCGCGGCGAGAAATTCAAATTGGGCCTGAGCCGGCTCGAATAGCAGACGCCAGAGCCATCGGCGTGGCTGTCATAGAGCGAGGCGCCGAGCTCGGGATGGTCGTACATCCAGAGATCGGCGTGGCCGAAGGTAAGCAGCCGGCCCATCTGCCGCTCCGCGCCGCGGGCGGTGATATGCTCGGCATGATTGGCATAGGCGATGTAGGAGCAGGTGGGCGCCAGGAAGACGACCGCGGGACGGCTCTTGCCGCGCCCGCCCCTGCGCGGCGGCCGCACGAAGAAGGCGATATAGAACTCGCGCGTCGCCGTCTCGTCGCTCTCCCCGCAGGCGACATGGAGCGCGTAGGGCCCGCTCTCGAGATCCGGCGGGATCGTGAGCTCGAGGGAAGTCTCCCAGCCGGCGTCGTAGATGTCGTCGCTGTGGAAATGGATGGCGCCATAATGCGCGGGCTTTCTCTGCCAGTCATGCGCCTCGCCCGTCCAGTTCCAGCCCTTCATGCCGCGAGCCGGCAGATGGACGAGCCGGCCGTGATGGCCCGAAGGGCCGATATCGACGGCCCGGGTGGTCCTGACCGCCTGGGAGAAATCCCAGCGCGCGATGACCGGCCCCGGATCGCCTTCGAGAAGTGCTGGATAGCGCCACGCCTCCTGGACGCCCGAGAGCAGCATCGGCGCGTCGATCTTGCCGTCGAAATGGCTGGTGACCCTGCCATCGGCCCCGGGGCAGCCGGCGAGATAGAGGGGTGCTGCGACCGCTGCGGGCGCCATGGCGAGGCGCCCGCTAAGGCTCCTCCGGTCATCGATATGGGCATAGCGTTTCACCGGCCGCTGCTCGAGGGCGACCCGGCTCGCCGCCGGATCGATCGAGACCGAGATCGCATACCATTGCCGCTCCAGCATGGGCCGGTCGAGCGTCATCGTCTCGACCCCGCCGGTCCCGCTGCCGAGGCTCGCCGACAGAAAGCCCTCGTCGAGCGCGATGCGAATGCCTGCCTGACGCAGCGGGTCCCATTGCGCCAGGATCGTCTGATCGGGCGCCATCGGCCGGGTCGGCCAGATCATGGCGAAGAAGGTGAAGGCGCCGGCCATGAGCGGGGGCATCGGATCGACGATCATGTAGGAGCCGGCATCGAGACGCTGCGGCCGACCGGGATGGCGGCCGTCGATGGCGGTCGGGACATGGCGGAATTTGAGGCCCGGCCCCTCCGGGTTGCAGTCGCCATGGATGACCCGGACGAGCCGCGCCGCGAAATCCTCGCCCTCCTCCTGCGACAGCTTGAAGGCGATGGTCTCTCCCGGGGCGACGGAATAGCGGTCGGGATAGCCCAGGATCTTCAGCATGGGTCAGTCGCGGAAGGGCAGGTTGATATCCTCGCCGGTATGGGCCCGCCAGCGCCGGCGGAAGACCTCCCACTCCGCTTCCTCGCGGCTGGCGAAGACGGGCCCCTCCTCGATCTGGAGCGGGCCGTCGCGACGGGGCGGCATCAGCCCGAGCACCCAGGCGGCAAAGGGTCGGCGGCAGACGAGGATCACCTGCCAGCCGCTCGGATCGTGACGCAGGATGTTCAACAGGCGCTGCAGGCCGGGAGAATGGGCGCCGACGGGCTTGCGACGGAATTCCTCGATGTAGTGCCGGTCCGTCTGCGGATCGATCTTGTAGACCATCGGGCCCCCCTCGGCAGCCGGCCCGGGCATCATGCCGCCCGCCTCGACGGGGCGTCAATCTTTCGCCACCGCTTCTGGACCGGTACCTCGGATGAGCCGCTGGATGAGGCCCTCTGGCGCGGGCTTCGTTGACAGGTGCCGGGGCTGTTGCATACTGGCGGTGGCATTTGTGCGGTCGAATTCGTGCCACCTGAAGGCCGGAGCTCCACCGGATTTGCAACCGACAGGCCATCGAGTCAGCGGTTGCCGATTCCGTCGGCGTTCCCTCCGGATCTCTCAGCCCGCTAACGAAATCAGATGAAACGGGAGGTTTCGCGATGAAGGTGCAGGACTATTACCGTCTTGTCGAATTGAGCCGGCGCAGCGTCCTCAAGGGGACCGCAGCTGCCGCGCTCGCGGCCACGGGCGTGGTGGGCGGGTATTCGAAGCCGGCACGGGCCGATGAGGCCGGGCTGCGGAAACAAATCCTGCAGATCCCAGGCGTGGGCAAGGGATCTCCGACCGATGCCGACTGGCAGAAGGTCGGCGAGCTCTGCCTGGGGCCGACCAAGGCCAGCGTGAAGGAGGGCGAGTTCAAGGGCGTGAAGCTCACCTTCATGGGGCTCAACAACCAGGACCTCCACAACCTCCTCTTCCGCGGCTTCCTGAAGCCCTGGCAGACCTATACCGGTGCGCAAATCACCTGGATCGACCTCGCGCAGGCCGATTACAACCCGCGCCTTCAGCAGGCGATCGCCAGCGGCACGGTCGATTTCGACATACTGGAGATGGGTGCGCCCTTCGAGGGCGATGTCTGCGGCAAGGGGCTCGCCTCCGAGATGCCGGACTGGGTCAAGACGCAGATCGATTTCGACGATTACGTCAACTACCGCAAGCCCCCGGTCGGCACCTGGGGCGGCAAGGTCTATTGCGTCGACATCGACGGCGACACCCACAACTTCAACTACCGCACCGACTACTTCTCCGATGCCGATCTCGCCAAGGCCTGGACGGCCGAGGGCGGCAAGGGGGACTGGGGCGTTCCCAAGACCTGGCAGCAGGTCCAGGCGGTGACCAAATTCCTGAAGGGCAAGAAGATCGCCGGCAAGGACGCCTTCGGCTATCTCGACTCGCCGAAGCCCTGGGGCGGATTCTGCTTCTACTTCCTGGGCAGCCGCGCCACCGCCTATGCCAAGCATCCCGACGACAAGGCCTGGCTGTTCGACGTCGACACCATGAAGCCCCGGATCACCAACCCGGCCTGGGTCCGGGCGATCCAGGACGTGATCGACGCCCTGCCCTCGGAGCCGGCGGACCAGATCAACGCCGATCCCAACACGACCGGCTTCCAGCAGTTCCTCGCCGGCACGGGCTCGATGGTCACCTGGTGGGGCGATATCGGCTCGAACGCGAAGACCAGCGACACCTCGGTCATCGGCGATGTCTGTGGCTTCAGCATCCTGCCGGGCTCCGACGACGTCTACAATTCCAAGACCGGCAAATGGGAGACGCTGCCGAGCGGCCCGAACTACGCCCCGAACCTCGCCTATCTCGGCTGGGGCATCTATGTCATGGCGCGCGTCGACAGCGATTCCGCCAAGCACAAGGCGGCCTGGAGTGCGGCGGCCCATCTCGGCGCCAAGGACATCGCGCTGTGGATGGCAGCCTATCCCTCGGGCTTCCAGTGCTACCGCAACAGCCAGAACAACATCGACGAGTGGGTGGGTGCGGGCTATGACCGGGCCTTCATCACCAACTACCTGGCCTCGCAGTTCGACTCCTACAACCACCCGAACGGCGCCATCGAGCCGCGCATTCCGGGCATCTTCCAGTATTACAGCCTGGCGGAGGACGAGCTGGCGAAGACCTTCGCGGGCAAGACCGATGCCCAGACCGGCGCCAACAATATCGCGACCGCCTGGGAGAAGCTGACCGACCAGCTCGGCCGGGACAAGCAGATCGCGCTCTACAAGGCCTCTCTCGGCCTGTAACGTCTCCCTACGACCGGCCGGCGGCGAAACCTTTCGCCGCCGGCCGGTCCTTCTGCAAACACGATGTAGCGATCTGGATGGAGACTTCCTCAACGCTCGCCAGCGACCATCGGCCCCAGGTCGCATCGCATCACATCTCGGCCAGCCGGAGGAATGCGGGCCGCTGGCTTCTCATCTTGGCGTCGCTCGGCTTCGCCGCCATCCTGCTGCTTCAGCTTCTCTACGACGTGGGCGTCATCGCGGTCGGCTTCGAGACCTGGCGGCCGGTGGCCTATGCCTATCTCCTCTGGTCCGTGGCGCTGGGCATCCAGCTAGTGCTGAGCCGCGGGGAGCGCGGCCACCAGGCGCTTTTCCTGCTGCCCGCTCTGCTGTTCACCATCGCCATGGTGATCTTCCCGACCTTCTTCGGGCTCTACATCGCCTTTACCGACTGGAATCTGAGCTCGCTCCAGGGCCGCCATTTCAATGGGCTCGACAATCTCCGCGAGCTCCTCGCCGACCCCTATTTCTGGAACGCGCTCGGCAACATGGTCTATTACGTGCTGTCGGTGCTGGTGCAATACGCGCTGGCCTTCGCGCTCGCCTTGTTGCTGAACGCCAATATCCGCGGCCGCAAGTTCTTC
>Ga0126378_10000739_pt1 | contig 24202 bp, 23 predicted proteins | sample PanSoiMetPlot_23_FD_92587 | JGI IMG/M metagenome (GOLD analysis project Ga0126378, IMG submission 92587) | Tropical forest soil microbial communities from Panama - MetaG Plot_23 | ecosystem: Environmental > Terrestrial > Soil > Tropical forest > Bulk soil | place: Panama | collected 2016-02-17
CGGCCATCAGATCGGCGACGGGACACCGTGGGCCCTCTATGGTGGGCAGCCTCCTGACTACGGCCTGGCCATCGAGATGCTGATCCACAACCACAACCTGCGCCCGACCCGGGCGGGACCGTCGCCTTAGCTACAGGGTGATCGTGCCCAGCGCGTCGGCGTAGCGGGGATCGTCCCGACGGAACCGGTCGGGGTTGGTGCCCCTCTCCGCCGCCACCTGATAGGCGAAGATCTGCATCGGCACTACGGCCAGGATGGGTGAGATCAGCTCGTTCACTTCGGGCAGATCGAAGACCGTCGCGCCCGACACGGTGGGAGCACCCTGCCCGACCAGCCAGATCCTGGCCCCGATCCTCTCCAGCACCCTCGCCACCTCGGACACCCGGGTTAGAGAGGTCGGATTGGCGCCGCGCACGTTGATGAGAATCGCGAGATCGCCGGCATTCACCGTGACCAGCGGACCGTGCAGGAACTGTTCGAGAGGTAGCGCATCGATCTTCGCGGTCGCCGCCTCCCGTGCCTTGATCACTAGTTCCAGGGCCGTCGCCGCGTTGGGCCCCGCTCCGACCGCATAGACCTGACGGGATGCCGCTTCCCGTGACACGCCGAGCACCTCCTCCTGACGTGCCAGGACCGCTTCGACTTGAGCCGGCAGACTGTCCAGCGCTCTCCGGAGCTCGCCGGCCACGGCCATCCGGCCGCGCTCCGCCAGCGTGGTCGCCACCTGCGCGAGGACGAACATTGCCGCGCTGTGCGAGGAGGTGAACGCGGCCGACTTCTCACGCTCGACCGTGCGCAGTACCAGCTGCGAACCCGGATGCTCGGCAGTCAGACTCCCGACCGACATCGCGGTGGCGCCATCGGCGTGGGCACGCTCGAGCGCGCGCATGGTGTAGGTCTTGGTGCCAGAGTGGGCCATGACGATCACTGCGTCGTCCGGCCGCAGGGGATAGAGGCCCGGGTAGACCGCGAAGTCGAAAGAGAGGACCGCGCGGGCGTCCTTACCGACGGCTCGAAACAGCCACTCTCCCACCAGCGCGGCGTGGTAGCTGGTGCCAACTCCGACGATGAAGACTCGATTTGCAGGCGCCACGAGACCTGCTGCCTCTTGAGCAGGCGCCCAACCGCTGTCCAGCAGCCGGCGCAGGTCGGCCGGCTGGCGATGCATGGTCAGATACATGGCCGAGTCAGTGGTCGGAGGGCCGTGAGGCGAAGTCATGGTGCTGGCTACGCTAACGCATGGACACTGAGCGTTAGCCTATGAGCTGGTGCTCGAGATTGGAGGGCAACGCGTCCGCCGAGCCCTCACGCTGATAGGGGTGGCGGCGCTGGGGCTGCTCGCGGCCGGTATCGTCTACCTTCGCCCCAGCCTGAGTGCCCCGGCCACACCATCTGTGCCTAGAGCAGGGGGGTTGCGGCAGGTCGCCCAACCGGTCTTCTTCAACGTCAGCTTTGGTGATGCCCAACACGGCGCAGTGCAGGTGTTCAGCCCAGGCAATCAGCCCGATCGGCCTGCGCCGATATATCTCACCTCCGATGGCGGCCGTACGTGGAGGCCCATCGCCCGACGCGCATATCCAATCAGTGGCGTCACATTCGTCGGTCAGCGCCGGATGCTTGCTGAGGAAGCCGCAGGCGGCACGCCGGCCCTAGTCACCAGCGAAGACGATGGGCGCACTTGGCAGCCACTGGCTGTCGACCCGCGCCAGTTCATCGGCAACTGGTGGCCAGTGTTCCTGGGGTCAGACGGGTGGTGGCTCGACTGGCAGCCGTCTCCGCCCGGTTCGCTGCCGAGAACGGCTGTAGGGATCTGGCACACCTCTGACGGTGGCCGGACCTGGACTCGGCTGGCGGCGTCAGAGATTCCCCGGGTTGAGTACGTTGACCGAGTCCGGATGGTGGACCAGCGCCACGGCCTCCTGGCGATGATCTCGGCAGAGAATCCCAGCCGGGCCATGATCGTGGCCACCGCAGACGGCGGGGTCACATGGGCGCCGGCTGCAACCTTCGACAACCCCATGGTTGGGACGCGCCTGATAGCGATCCGGCTTCTCCAGCACGAAACGCTAATGCTGGCGTCGTTGGCAGTGTCATCGCTGGACCTTCAAGCTCCGCCGCCTCCGGGTGAACCCGCCATGAGCACTTTCACGTCGGTAAGTGCCGACGGCGGAGTTACGTGGGGACCGCTCCATCCGGGGCCGGTGACAGCAGCATCACCCGTGGCAGTAATCGACGACAAGGGCCGACTGCTGCTGCTCGACGGCCATCGCCTCTGGATCTCAGACGACGGAGGCGTCAAGTGGGAGGCGCGCGTGGCCGTGATGCCGCAAGGCCTGACGCCCGTCTTCGTGGTCACCGCCGTGCCCGGCTCGGTTTACGCCTTCGCCATCCAGTCGAGTGATGTCCCATGGCATGGCGGCACTCCCGCGGCGCTCCTCCGCAGCTGGGACGGCGGCATTCACTGGACCGAAGTCCGCTTCCCGCGATCCTGAGCAGATAGATTCGCGAGCGATGATCGGCACCCCGGTCTGACCAGCCGGCAAGCCCGCTCTCTAAGAGCGTTAGCCTGTGCCTTGGTGCTCCAGATTGGAGGGGAGCGCGTAATCGTCATCGAGATCTGATTAGCCGCCAAGGCCGCTCTCTCATCCAGGCCTCATCGGAATGCGCGAGACTCGGCAAGCGCCGAATGACACCATACACAGCCGGCTTCCGCCTCCTGGTTTCGCTCCTTCTGTTACCCGCATGCATTCAGACGACCGGGGCGGCGGGCGGCGCACCCCCCAGCGCCGTGTCCAGCGCCCACGGTTCTCCTGCACCGTCTACCGCCTCCGCAACGGCGACATACAGGGTTGGGCGACGCCAGCTTGAGTTCACCGACCCCTCACGCGTCACCGATCCCAACCCGGGCCAACCTGGCAACAAGACTCAGGGACGGACGCTTCCGACGACAATCTGGTATCCGGCGCCGCCGGCCCGCGGACCATTCCCCTTGGTCCTGTTCAGCCACGGGCTGCTCGGGCTGCCGACGGACTACGAGGCGATCGCAACGCGCTGGTCGAGCGCCGGCTTCGTGGTGGTCGCCCCAACCTATCCTCTGACCAGCCGGGCCTCATCGCACGTCCAGCCACTCGACGTGCCCAACCAGCCGGCCGACGCGTCCTTCGTGTTGAACTCGGTTCTCCGGCTGGCAGAACGGCCGGGCGACACGTTCCAGGGGCTGCTCGACAGCGGTCGCGTCGCCGCGGCAGGGCACTCGGCCGGTGCGATCACTACCGTCGGCCTCTTCACCACGTGCTGCCGCGACGCCAGGCTCCTCGCGGGGATTGTGCTGGCAGGGAACTCGCTCGGCTTCTCGAATCACTTCGCCGGCCGCCCTGTGCCGATGCTGTTCGAGCACAGCGACAACGATCCACTCGTCCCCTACTGGACCGGCCGCCTGCTGTGGGACGGGCTGCCCTGGCCGAAGGCGTTCATCACTCTTCGGGGTCAGGGCCACATCGACCCGTATCTCGTGCCCAGCAGCGCCGGCTTCCCCGTTGTCGCGGCCACGACGACGGACTTCCTCCGCTGGTCGGTTTCTGGCGATCAGCGGGCTCTGAACGACCTGCGCCAGCATGCCAGTGTGCCTGACCTGGCGCGCCTCGACAACCAGCTGTAGCGTCTGTTAGTTTCTGGCGCCGGCGGTCGTTGACCATGATGTGCGGCCAGCAGCGAGCTCGTCGACGTCCGCTATTGATCGAGCACGTAGCATTGCGCCACCCCGACGCATGACTGCGGACGAGCTGTGCGAGCGTTACGCCGATCGGGTGTACCGCTTCGCGGCAATGGTCTCGCAGAGCAGCGATGACGCCAGGGACCTGGCCCAGGAGGCGCTGGAGCATGCGATCCGCGGGCTGCCGAAGATGGACCCGGAGCGCGGGGACATCGAGGGTTGGCTCTATCGGATTGTCGTGAACGCCGCCCGCGATGCCGGGCGCGTCGCCCGGCGGCAGCAGGCCCTGCTCGAGCGGGCACGCACGCTGATGGTCAGGCCGCCCCTGCCCAGCAGCGGTCCTCCTGCCGGTGTTGCCGACGCCGAGCTCCTGACCGCCATCCGCCAACTGGCGCCGCGAGAGCGCGCGGTGATCGCTCTTCGGTTCGGTGCAGATCTTGATCACGCCGCCGTGGGCCGTGCCCTTGGCATATCTTCCGCGGCTGCCGGAATGGCCACACGGAGAGCGATCGCCGCCCTCCGCGCGCGGCTCGAAGCCGGCCGAAAGGAGTCGAGGACATGATCGACCCGCTCGAGCAGAGGATCCGCGAGCTGCGGATCACAATGCCACCTGAATTGGTGCCGGCGGCCATCGCAGCTGCCGCTCGACCTTCGTCTATCGCAAGACGGGCGTCCGGTCGGTCAGCCCGACTCTTCCCTGCACGCCGGCGCGTGGCTCTGAGCGCCGGGTTGATCGCTGCCCTGCTCGCAGCGAACGCGATCGGCACGTACTTTGTCCCGACGTATGGACAGGCGCTCGCCAATGCACCTTTCCTGGGTGCCGTGTCCGGGCCAATCCTCCGGAGCGTCGGCCTCAACGCATCGTCCCTGACCGAGCTCTCAGGCAGCGCGACATCCAACGGACACACCCTCCACCTGGTGAGTGGATACGCCGATACGGTCCGTACCGTGGTTTTCGTTCAGGTCGACGGACGTCCGCTCGAGGCGCCGTCCAAGACCTCCCATGGGTTCTACCTGGATGGGACGCTGACCGACCAGTTCGGTCATACCTATCACCAGGTGTTCGGAGGCGCGCAGGGGGCAGCATCCAGTTTCGAACCGCTGGTCTGGCCGGCAACCGCCACCGGGGCCCGTCTCATGTTGCATGTCACCGCGCTGATGCCGACGGGATATGGGGACAGTACCGTCAAGGGCGACTGGAGCCTGAGCTTCACGCTCACCCAGCAACCGGGACGCCTTCTGACTCCGCCGGCTCCGCTGCAGGTCGGGGACACCACCTACACCTTCACAAAGATGCAGGTCAGCGGGGACCTTCTCGAGCTGAACTGGTCCATCTCGGGAGGGGCGGTGACCCGGATGCACGCGGTGGTTGACGGCTACTACGGGAAGAACCCGCCACCTTCGCCCTCGGTACAGCAAAAGATCCGTGAGATCGATTCCCAGTTCGTGCCAACCCTGATCGGGCCGAACGGAACGTCCGCCAACTTTCTCGAATGGGGGTACGGGCTGCCTCGGGGCCAACCCGCCCGAGGGAGCCTCAAAGCAATCATCCCCGCACACGGCCTCTGGGTAATCCGTTTCGGTCCACCCGGACAGGCCGCCGAAAGGGTAGTCGTCATCTAGGGGTGTTGATTCGGTGCCTGTCCACCGCAGCGAGCTGAACGAGCTCAGAATGCGTGGCAAACGTTGGCTGGGTCTGTGCATCGCCGCGGCTGCAACAACCGTGGTCGGCCTGGCTTTTCAATATCTGGGACCGAATATCTTTCCGATCGGGAAGGGTTTCAGGTCTTCTCCCCTCCTACTCCTGCTTCAGGCGCCTCTCGCCCTGATTGCGATCGGCTCGCTCGGAATCGTGGTCGGCGCAGCCGGAATTGCAGGATCGCCCTGGCGAGTAGCTGTCACTGCAGCCGACACCGAGAGCCCCGTGCGACGAACTCCGGTCGTGACGACGACTCGACTTGCCGATGCGGCCGCGTACATCGGCCTGATCGTCGCTTCAGCTGCGGCTGCTGTGATCTTGATCGAGTTCGCGTTGCCGACCCTTGCGCAGATTGCTGGCGTAGGACCCTGCAACCAGAGCCCCACTGTCGTCTGCTTTTCGGCTCATCCGGACTTCTACCAGGAGCTCCCGCCGGGCTCAGGCTCCTACACCACTCCCGTGTCGCGGTTCTACGATGATATTCTGCACCCCGCCGTCCTGGCGGCGTGGCCCCTCGCCGTCGCTGCGACTGTGGCCAGCGCGATTGCCCTGGCCTCGGGAACCGGGCGCCCCGGCGTAGCGGTCATCGGGTTGAGCCTTGGCTCGATAACCGTGGTTGTGATGGCGGCACAGTCTCTGGCATTCCTCTTGTTAGGCGGCGACTAGTCAGACGAACCGGATGGAGCAGCTGCGACTGTTGAACAGCGTGCGGGCGCTCCAGCTCCGGCCGTCACGGTCCACTTAGATGCGGAGGGACGCGCTCGACTCCGAACGGTCCTTGCGGGCATCGCCAGATGGATCTGGCGGCCCCGTCGGATCTGTCGCCGCGACCACTGTCATCAGGCGTCGCGCAGGACCTTGGCGGTGGCGACCGCCGCCATGGCCGCGTCGTAGCCTTTGTCCTCTGCCGAGCCGGGCAAGCCGGCACGGTCCAGCGCCTGCTGCTCCGAGTCGCACGTCAGGACCCCAAACCCAACCGGCACGCCCGTGTCGCCGGCGACCCGGGTCAGTCCCTCGGTGGCAGCGCGGCAGACGTAGTCGAAGTGGGGCGTGCCGCCCTGGATCACCGCGCCCAACGCGACGACCGCATCGCAGCCGCGATGGGCCAGGGCCCTGGCGACGACGGCGAGGTCGAACGAGCCGGGCACCCGCAGGACGGTCGGCTCCGTTACGCCGACCTCCCGCAGCGCTCGCAAGGCGCCTCGAGCAGTCCGTCCATCACGCGCTGGTGGTAGAGCGAGGCCTACCACGCCTACGCGCAGGTCCTCGCAGTCTGTAACAGTCAGCTGGGGCGAACCCTCACCGCTCATCTGAATCCTCCCGTGGCGAGCTCCCCAGCTGAGGCGGTGCCGGGGACGACCGGCGCATGGCCCTGACGAGCCAGTCCACCCGGCGCAAGCGCACGCCACGCGGCGTCTCGTACGACCGCAGGGCCAGCTCCACCTCCGCTCGGGCGCGGGCCACCACGTCGCGATCGATCCTGTCCAGGTTGTACCTGTACGGTCCGGTCGCGAACAGGAACTGCGCCGCATCCGGCGCGTCTCGTCCGAGCAGGACCATGGCGTCGACCGGCGTTGTGGTCACCTCCACGAAGCCGGCAGCGGAGAGCACCTCCCGGATGCGCTCCGGGTCGGCCAGGGATCCCATCCCATACTGCGCCGGGGACGGCTGGCGCAGGAGTTGGCGGACCGTCGCGGTGGCGCGGGCCAAGTCGCTGTCAGGGTCGGGCGGCTGGGGGCCAGTGAACGCCAAGCGGCCGCCCGGGCGGAGCGCGTGGGCGAGGTTGGAGAAGGCGACCACGGGGTCTGCGAACAGCGAGACGCCGCTCCGGCTGATCACGACGTCGTAGCCGTCCGCCGGCAGCGGGTGGACCTGCGCGTCACCCTGGATGAAAGTGACGTGCGCCATGCCCTGCGCGACGGCTGCCGCCCGGGCGCGTTCCAGCATGGCCGAGGACAGGTCAATCCCGGTGACCTGCCCACCAACCGCCCGGCGCGCGGCCAGCAGCGTCGTCTGCCCGGTGCCGCAGCCGACGTCCAGCACGCGGTGGCTGCTCTCGATCGCTGCGGCGGTGAAAAGGGCGTCGTTGACGCCGCTCATCATCCCGTCGTACCGGTCGGGGTTGCGGGCCCAGAGGTCTCCTTCCCACCCGTTCCACGCATCGAAGTGATGGGTATTGACGATGGGCAGCATCATCCGGCCACCTCCAGATTCATTCTGGCGTCTTGCGGCCGGCGCGCCCGTCGCGTCCAGCCACTGCTGACGGCGTAGCCCCGGCGTCTACGTGCATCATCGCCATCTCAAAGCCATCGAACTGCCGACGGAGGGCGACTTCCGGCAGGTGGCGCAGCTCGCTGTTGACCTGACAGTCGCCCCGCCACTAACGTGGTGCACGACAAGTTCAGAGGCGTCAGGAGTCATGCGAACCGCGGCCATGAGTTGGCCGCTTGCGGGGAGCAGTAGCTCAGGGCAGCTTCGGCGAAGCTGAGAGCGCCTGAGGCCGTACTTGGACTGCCGGCTTGGCTGGTCCTGGTACGGCCTTGGGCGCTTTTGATTTGCCGCCGAGGCCGCCGCCCCGGCGGTAGAGGAGACGCAGGGGCCGATGGCCAACGACAACCACTTCCGCACAAGGACTCTGATGGTGGCGACAAGGGGAGTGCGCGAATACCGAGAGACCATCCCGTCGCTGATACGGTCCGGGGACGTGGTCCTCGAGGTGGGCTGCGGGTGGGGCACGACAACCGCAGAGCTGGCTCGTCACGCCAAGGACGTGCTCGGCACCGATGTGAGCCGCGAATGCATCGTGAGGGCGCAAGGCCTGCACCCCACCCTCGACTTCCGGGTCCTGGATGCCTTCGACCTGCGCGCGGTGCTCGACCTGGCGATGCCGTTCAGTGCGGTCTACATCGACCTGTCGGGCCTCTCCGGCTATCGCGGTCTCCTCGACCTGATCGCTCTCCTCAGCACGTATGCAGCGTTGCTCGAGCCGCGGGTGATCGTTGTGAAGAGCGGCGCGCTCAAGCATTTCGCGCTGTGCTGCCAGGCCTGGTCGCGGCCGTCCGGCACGTTCGTGGGCTGCTGCCCGTCGCAGCCTTGAATGCCTTCGACAGGTGATACGGATCAGCGAACCCACAGCACTCGGCGATCTCGCGAACCGTCAGGTCCGTGCTCCTGAGCAGTAGCTGGGCGTGCTGAATCCTGAGCGAGCGCAGGTACCGGTGCGGCGGCTGACCGAAGCGCCTCCGAAAGACCGCAGCAAAGCGTGACGGGGACAGCCGTGCTCGCGCGGCCATGTCCGCCACCGAAATCGGCGCGGCCAGGCGCAGCGACAGGTAGGCGTCGACCCAATCCAAGGAGCGGGGCGACGGCACCGCCGGCAGCGGAGAAGCTGCCGCGACGGCGTAGCCCCGCATGACCTGCAAGACCAGTCCCGTCGCGAGGTGCTGTGCCTCGAGAGCACCCAGGAAGTCGTGGCGCTGCCAGGCCGCCACCATCGTTCGCACGGGCAGTGACCATCCGTCGGGGCCCGCTCGACGCAGGCGGACCGGAACCGAGACGCCCAGGAGATCGTCCAGTCGGGGTTGCAGCAGGTGCTCCAGCCCCGAGAGATCGGTCTGACCTGGTCGCGTGGGGTAGCTCTCGCCCCGGAACGGGTTGTAGAAGACGTCCAGATGGGCAAACAGCGTGGACGTGCCCGCCACGCCCGCCAGCGTCACCAGCCGTCCAGGCTGCACAAGGCCCACCTCGCCTGGGCCCAGGCGGTGTTCCAGGCCGTCGACGCGCACCACCGCCACACCGTCGAGGACGAGGATGAGCAGGTAATCGAGGAGACGCCGAGCCGGCTTTGGCATTGGGCGATACACGCTGGTGCCAGCTGCCCGGATGAACGGCAGAACAGGTTGCCAGGATATGGCAGTCGTTTTCAACATCTGAACGTGCCTGACGGCCATTGCGACAGGCACCTTGCCATCACTATAACCAGTCGTTGTGGACAGGTCCCCGTTGGACGGGCCAGGGATGTGGCGGCTGTTCGACGTCGAACTCCTGGTCGACCGTCTCACAGCCGGCATCCCTGCTAACCCTGAGCTTCTCAGGGCCTGGCTCGCGGCCAGCAGCGCGCCCACCCCGGCGGTCGAGGAGCAGACCGCGATGCTGCAGCGGGTGGACCCGGAAGCGGCTCACGCTGTCGTCTTCTACCGCGATGTGACGGGCCGTCCTTGCTACGAGTCGCGCGGTTTCAAGGCAGCACTCAAGGAGGGGGCCAACGTGTTGAAGGAAGTCCTCCGCGTGCGGAACCTGCGAGCGCTGCTTGCCCAGCGCTTGTTCGTTAGCCCCAAGCTCGTCCCGATTCGGGCGGAGGTCCATGTGGCCGAGCGGCCGATTCGGGTCATGACCCGCCAGGGACCGCGAACGTCCCTCAAGCGCTACGAGTTCGCTGACGGCGTCCGGCTACGATTTCGGCTGAAGCTGCTCGACGATGGCGTGGTCGAGGAGCGGCATCTGCGCCGCATTCTTGATTACCTGCAGGAGAGCGGTCTGGGGGCGGATCGCTCTCAAGGCTCGGGCACCTTCCGCCTGGTCTTCTTTGCGGCCGCCCAACAACGAGGATGAGCAGCTGACAGACCAGCCCAGTCCATTCCACTTCCCCGCGCGAAGTCGGCTTCGTGCGGACCCGCCTGCGGCTGCTCGTCCTCCCAACCCCTCCGCACCTCCTTCACACGGTGCTCACAAGTCCTGGTCACGATCAGGTCAATCGATCAATTCATCAAGGAGAACCTGAAATGAACAGGCGACGTGGATTCGGATTGTTGTGGGGCATCGCGACGCTCCTTATCGTCGGATTGGTGGCGGCCGTGGCGTATCAGGCCGGGCTCTCCGCGCAGCTCGCCACAGCCGGGGGCACCTACGCAGTCGCCCCGCATCTCGTAGGGCTTGGCTTCGGCTTTGCCTTCTTCTGGCTGCTGCCCATCCTCTTCATCCTGCTGATCGTGTTCGGAGTTTTCCGCGGCGGCCGCCGGTGGTACGGCCGCGGCTGGTACGGCTCGCGCGCCCTGTACGACCGCGGTTATCGGGATGTTCCGCCCATCTTCGATCAGTGGCACCAGAGGGCCCACGGCCAAGCGCCGGCCGAGGTGCCACACCAGCAGGCTCCGGGCCAGCCGACCGCCCCGCCGCCGGCGGGCGACGACGATCCCTGGCGATAGTCGAGTAGGAAGCGAGCTCGGCGGTACCGCCGAGCTCGCCAACTTACCATGGCCGACGTGAAGACGGTCCTGGTCGTGGACGACGAGCCGCAGATCGTCCAGCTGGTGCGTGACTACCTGGAGCACGGCGGCTTCGCCGTGCTCGGCGCTGGAGATGGACCAACGGCCCTGCGCATCGCTCGGACCCAGCATCCGGACCTCGTCATCCTGGACCTCGGCCTCCCTGGGCTCGACGGTCTGGACGTGACGCGGTCGCTGCGGCGAGACGGCGCCGTGCCGATCATCATGCTCACCGCGCGTGACGATGAGTCCGACAAGCTTGTCGGTCTCGAGCTTGGCGCCGACGACTACATGACCAAGCCGTTCAGCCCCAAGGAGCTCGTCGCTCGCGTCCGAGCCGTGTTGCGGCGAGTGGAGGGTCTGGCGGCCGCCGCCGACGTCATTCGCGTAGGAGGCGACGTCGAGGTCGACGTTCCGCAGATGCGGGTGACCGTGGCCGGCCGATCTGTCGAGCTGACGCTCACCGAGTTTCAGCTCCTGGCCACCATGACCCGGCAGCCAGGGCGGGTCTTCACCCGCGCCCAGCTGCTGGATGCGGTCCACGGCGTCGCCGTCGAATCCTACGAGCGGGCCATCGACGCACACATCAAGAACATTCGGCGCAAGTTGGAGCCCGACCCGAGGTCCCCCCGCTACCTGCTCACCGCCTACGGAGTCGGATACAAGTTCGCCGGCCCGCGACCGTGAACGGGCCCGCCCGGCGCCCACCCTGGTGGCCGGCAGACCAGCCCTGGCCGCCGCGCCGGCCCTCACCGTGGATGGGAAGGCGTCGGGGGAGGTTCCTGTGGCGGATCGGCTGTCTGCTCGTCGGTCTGATCCTCTTCGTGTCGGTCGTGGCTACCGTCGGGGTGTGGCTCACGGCCAGCGCGCTGGGCATCGTCGGCGGAGGGCTGAGCGCGAAGGTTGCGGCCATCTCTGTGCTGGTCCTGGCCGGAGTCGGGATCGCGGTCGGCATGCGCCACCTTCGCGGGCTGGCGACGCCCATGGGAGACCTGATCGATGCGGCGCACAGAATCGAGGCGGGGGACTACTCCGTGCGCGTGGCGGAGCGGGGACCTGCTGAGATGCGTTCTCTTGCCCGCGCCTTGAACGGGATGAGCGCTCGCCTCGCAGCGACCGACGCGAGGCGAAGGTCCTTCCTCGCCGACGTCACCCATGAGCTGAGGACGCCGCTCGCGATCATCCGGGGTCAGGCGGAGGGGATCACAGACGGTGTCTATCCGACCGAGCCAGGCCAGATGGCGCCGATACTGGAGGCCACGCACACGCTCGAGGTGCTGGTGGAGGACCTTCGGACGCTTGCGCTCTCAGAGACGGGCAGCCTGATTCTCAAGCGCGAGCCGACCGACGTGGCCGTCCTCGTCAACGAGACGCTCACCTCGTTCAACGGCGCCGCAGAGGCCGCTGGAGTGGCACTCGCCGAAGACGTGGCGCAGGACGTACCGTCCGTCGACGTAGATCCCGCACGCATGCGGGGTGTGCTCGGAAACCTGCTGACCAACGCGATACGCCACACCCCTCACGGTGGATCGGTGACCGTTCGGGGACGGTCGTCCGGAGACGAGGTGACGGTCACGGTCGAGGACACTGGAGAGGGCATTCCCGGCCAGCTCCTGCCCAGGGTGTTCGACAGATTCGTCAAGGGACCCGGCTCGCCGGGGTCCGGCCTCGGCCTGGCGATCGCCCGCGACGTGGTCGTGGCGCACGGCGGCACCATCGATGCGCAGAGTGGTCCGGGCGCCGGGACGACCGTCCGATTCACCTTGCCCGCCTCTCGCTGAGCTGATCGCCGAACGGCGTCACACCCGGCAGCTGATGTAGGTCCAGCAGGCCATGAAGTCCTTGCGGCCGCCGAACAGGATTTCCATGGAATGCCGAATCAAACGGAGGCGATCCTCAACAGCGGCCGGCGTTGGTGGTCGGCCATCCACCTTTTCGGTGCCGCCCACCCAGCCGAGGACCGCGTCGTGGTAGGTGCTCATCAACTCGAACCAGTCATCGACGCTGGCCTCGATGGTCTCTTCGCGGACCTGCTCTACCGTGAACCCGGCCGCCTCCAAGGCTCCCAGGTAGAACTCGAGTGGACGCGGTGCAAGGAACACGCGGTCGCGGTAGGCGTGATGAGCGGCAAGGCGGTCCTGATCGTCCAGCGATGCGCGGTACGCCCCATACCGCGGATCCGTTCGGACCAGTCCCTCAGCCACCTCGTTGATCACCCACACCGTCTCATCGAGGATCCATTCATTGGGCCGGGCCCGCGGGTTCCGGATGTTTCCCGAGTTGATGAAAACGGTGCCACCGGGCCGCAGCGACCGGGCCCAGGACGCAAGCGTTGCGGGCAGGTCGAAATACAAGTGGATGGCGTTGGTGGAGGCGATGGTGTCGACGCCCCTCTCAACCAAATCCGCCCCAAGCACTTCGTCCAGGTACTGGAGCCGCTTCTGGTCTCTCAGGAACCGGATGAGGCGGAGCCCGACCCGCGGGTCGGCCTGAAATTTCTCCAGCGACACACGCAGGAACTTGGCTGAACTGTCCACGATGAGCATGCCGATCGGGAGATCGAATATCCGCAGCTTGAGGCGATCCAGGAGGATGCCAGTCCCTCCCGAGTAGTCGACCAGGAGATCGCCGGCTCGGAGGCTGCGTGCGAGGTCCTCAACCGTCGGATCCAGGTTCTTGTACCAGCCGTGGTGCTCGACCGTGTCGTACGCCAGCCCGAAGCTGTCAACCGGCTGCCGCGTCCAATCCTCGTCCGGAATCCGGTCGAACCCTACCGGCCACTCGAACACCCGCGGCTGTTCCTCGGCACGGACCGCGAGCGGAGCGCTGACCTCGCGGTGCAGCTCGAGCAGTGTCGGGATCGTTTGCGGGGCTCGCCGCCCCCAGCCGCACTCGGTCGCGACGCCGAAGTCCCGGACGAAGCGAAGGGCCGCCTGGATTCGTCGTTTGGCGCCTTCAGCGCCATCCGTGAGGTGCACGAGCCCGAGGAAAAGGTGCGTCTCGGGCCGCAGCCGAAGATCGCCAAGCGGCTCCAGGTACGCCCCATCATCGCGCCCACGGGGGACCGGCATGTGGATCCAGTTGAGAGGGCGATCGAGGCTGGTCGCCAGCGCGTTCGCCAGCTGCACGAGCTTGCCAGCGTCGGCCGGCGCCTCGAACTGCTTCAGCTGGGCGGCGCCGTAGCAGAGGTGAAAGCCGAGCTCGGCGTCCGGCGCGACGTGCCGGCTGAGCCGCAGCAAGCGCTCGAGAATGCCCGCCCGAATGTCTGAGAACCAGACGGGGAAGACGCCCTCGAGCATGCCCAGCTCGACGTTGGTATCCCACTGGAGGGCCAGCTGCTCATGCGGGATCGCTTCCAGGATCTCCTTCAGTTCCTCCAGCATTCGCGCCTCGTAGATCGGCTCGAGCGCGGCCTGGTCCTCGGCGGCAACGAAAGCGCTGATCGGCGCAAGGGGCGTGGGCAGGCAGACCTGGAAGCGGCACGTCCTGGGTACTACGCCGTCACGCTTGAGACGCGCGAACACGCGGTATGAGGCGATGGCCGCCTGGGCGTAGCCCAGACTTTCGAGCCGAACGCCGCCGGCCGGTTGGCCGGCCTTGAGTCGCAGCCTCGGGAGAGCGCGGTAATGATCCGGGCCTGGCGGCCCTACCTCGAACTGCGGGAGTGCGCTCAGGACCGGATACTGCCACACGATCCAGTCGGACCGTGGGCCGGTCTCGCCGTCTGGAATCCGCCGCAGGCGGTCGCCGAGTGGCGCGGCGACGGTTCTAAACACCTCCTCAGGGCTGGAGAGCGGCACGCTCCCGACTAGGTGGACTCCACGCGGCATAACGCCGCGGCCACTCCCCCACCTCTGGTCGTGGGCCTGTCTGGAGGTCTTCAATCTTGTGGCCATCCTGCGATCCTTAGTGTCGGACGCTCGCACTGAGCTGCAGCACAGTGAGCGTAACCGGTCCACATGGCGGCCTCGCGCGGGAATTGCCCCGGACACTGGAATGCCTTCAGCGGGGTCATATACTGCGGGATACAACTGAACAGCCCACGGGTGTACGGGAAGCCGGTGTGACCTGACCCCACGAAGCAGGCTTCGTGGGGACCCCAGGTGAATCCGGCGCTGTCGCGCAACTGTGAGCGGGGAGCGGCTGGCTATGAGCCACTGAGGCGTTCGGCCTTGGGAAGGCAGCCAGGAGCGATGATCCGCGAGCCAGGAGACCGATCCGGGGGCCACCGCCCATCCCACCTGCGCGGGTCAGGAGGAAGACCTCCGGCGGCGAGGTATCCCCAGCGCCAGGTGGACCATCGCCGCAGGGAGGTACGCGATGCGAAAGCATCTGAGCGCGACCAGCGCGAGACTGGCCGCCCAAACGAATCCGTGTCCTCGTGAGCGCAGGCGCAGGCGCATAGCTCCCATCCTTGCCGCCGGAGGCGCAGCCCTGCTGACCGCTTGCGGGCCGGGTGGAACAGCGACCGGGCCGCCGCCTGCGACTGCCGGCTTCCCCGTGACCGTGAAGGGAGGCAACGGCGCGACCGTCACGCTGACGAAGCGGCCCAGCCACATCGTCTCGCTCTCCCCGACTGCGACCGAAATACTGTTCGCCATCGGCGCTGGGTCGCAGGTCGCGGCCGTCGATGACCAGTCCAACTACCCTGCTTCGGCTCCGACGACCAAGCTGTCGGGCTTTCAGCCCAACGTCGAAGCCATCACGACCTACTCACCCGACCTTGTCGTAGCAGCGGAAGACCCCGGCGGTCTCGTTCACGGCCTCGCGGCCACCAACGTACCTGTGCTGATCGAGCCCGCCGCCAAGGACCTCAACGACACCTACGCCCAGATCGAGCAGCTCAGTGTCGCCACGGGTCGCAGGACGAACGCCGACTCGGTTGTGCGGAAGATCCGCTCGGACATCGACACGATCGTCGCCTCCGTCCACAAGCCGTCCCGTCAGCTGAGTGTCTACCACGAGCTCGATGACACCCACTATTCGGCGACGTCCCACACCTTCATAGGCCAGGCGTACACGCTCCTTGGCCTCCGCAACATCGCTGACCGGGCTTCGAGCTCGGTGCCGGATTATCCACAGCTCTCGTCTGAGTACATCGTGGCCGCCAACCCGGATCTAATCGTCCTGGCAGACACGAAGTGCTGCCACCAGGACGCCCATACGGTCGCTGCACGCCCTGGGTGGAGCGCCATCACGGCGGTGAAGCGGGGAGAGGTCGTCGGCGCCGACGACGACATTGCATCGCGCTGGGGACCGCGCTTTGTTGACTTCATTCGCCTGGTCGCGCAGCACGTGGTCGAACTGGAGCGCCAGGCATCCGCGCCGGCCGCAAGCGGGTGAGCTTGGATCCCCCATCGATAGCCGCGGCGAGCGAGCTGCGGGGCCTTCCGCGCCTGACCTGGCCCTGGACCGCGGTCGGCCTGGCATGCCTGGCGGGAGCGCTTTGCATCGGCGTGCTGGTCGGACCGGTTCGTATCTCGCCCGGAGAAGCTGCACAGGCTCTCATTTCCGGGCTGCACGTACAGGGTGCCGCCGGCTTGTCCGATCCTGGCCGGGCATCGATCCTCTGGTCGCTTCGCCTTCCCCGCGTCGTGCTCGGGGCGATCGTCGGAGGGATGCTGGCCACCGCCGGCGCCGCCTACCAGGGCGTGTTCCGCAACCCCCTGGCCGATGCTTACCTGCTGGGCGCCGCGGCCGGCGCGGAGCTCGGGGCTACGCTGGCGATCGCATTCCTGGCGACGGCGTCAGCTGCCTTGGTGAACCTGGTGCCGGTGGCCGCCTTCACCGGGGCGACACTTGCCGTTGGAGCGGCGTACCTAGTGGGCCGGTCCTTCAGCGGGTCGCGGAGCCCAACCACGTTGATCCTCGCCGGCGTGGCGATCGCGTCCTTCTTGAACGCCGTGCAGATCTATGTGCAGCAGTCGCAGACCAACTCGTTCCGTCAGGTCTATACATGGATCCTTGGCCGTCTGGTCACAGCCGGCTGGGACGGCGTGGCGTTGATCGCTCCGTACGTCGGGCTGAGCCTGATCGTGATCTTCGCTCACCGGCGCCCGCTTGACGTCCTCGGTGTGGGCGACGAGGAGGCGGCCAGCCTGGGCGTCTCTGCCCGGAGAGTGCGGATGGTCGTCGTCGCCGCCGCTACGCTTGGCACTGCAGCCGCGGTGGCGATCGCCGGAACCATTGCATTCGTCGGCATCATCGTCCCCCACACGATCCGGCTGCTGGTCGGGCGGAGCTACCGAGTGGTGGTGCCGCTGTCTATGCTGGGCGGCGCCGCGTTCCTCGTCCTCGCCGACGCAGCCGCCCGGACCGTCTCCTCTCCGGCAGAGGTGCCGATCGGAGTGATCACAGCCCTGGTTGGGGCCCCGTTCTTTATCGCAGTCATGCGCTCCACGCGAACGGCCGAGCTATGACCACTGGACGAGACCCGGCGGTTTCAGCGGAGCTCGCGTGAGCGGTGTAAGCCTCGCGGCCGTGTCCATCGCGTACGACGCGGGCGTCGTGGTGCACGAGATCGACCTCGAAGTAGCCGCCGGTGAGTGGGTGGGACTGATCGGGCCCAATGGCGCGGGCAAGACCACAGTTCTCAGAGCGGTAGCCGGACTGGTTTCCTACACCGGCCGCATCAGCATCGGAACCCACTCGCTCACCGACTTTAAAGCGAAGGACCTGGCGCGCCGGATTGCGTTCGTGCCTCAGTCCCCGCAGATGCCGGCAGGCATGTCAGTCGCCCAGTACGTACTACTGGGGAGGAGCCCACATCTCTCCTACTTCGCTCGTGAGGGGGCACGCGACCGGAGGGTGGTCGCCGACGTCCTCGACCGCCTCTGGCTCAGCGCGCTCGCCGGCCGGCCCCTCGACCGGTTGAGCGGCGGCGAGCGGCAGCGAGCGGTCATCGCCCGTGCTCTTGCACAGGAATCCCCGCTCCTTCTCGTCGATGAGCCGACCAGCGCCCTCGACGTCGGCCGCCAGCAGGAGGTCCTCGAGCTGATCGATCGCCTGCGCGCCGAGCGTGGATTGACAGTCATCGCAGCCATGCACGATCTGACGCTCGCCGGGCAATACGCTGACCGCCTGACCCTCGTAGTAGGTGGAGAAGTGAAGGCAGTGGGGGCCCCGCCGGAGGTGCTCACCGAAGACGTCATCGGGGAGCACTACCGGGCACAGGTCAGGATCCTTCGACTCCCGGACGCCGGACACGTGGTCGCCCCGGTCCGGCCATCAGCTACAGCGAAAAAGGAGGTGGTGAAGTGACAGGAAGCCGCCCGTCCACGGAACCATCGCCCAGAGCCCGGATCAGGGCGCCTTCGGTCGTCATCGTGAACACGGGCGATGGAAAGGGCAAGTCGACGGCCGCCTTCGGGACCGCGATGCGGGCGGTCGCCCGCGGCTGGCGAGTCTGCGTGGTCCAGTTCATGAAATCCGGCAAGTGGAAGGTCGGCGAGGAGCGCTCGGCCAGGAGTCTGGGCGTTGAGTGGTGGACCATCGGTGACGGCTTCAGCTGGGACTCGAAAGACCTGGACCAGACCGAGGCCATCGCCCGCGAGGCCTGGCGGACCGCAAGTGAGATGCTCCGGGAACCGGGTTACGGGCTCGTGATCCTGGACGAGATCACCTACCCCATGAACTGGGGGTGGATCTCGACAGCAGAGGTTGTCGAGGCGATCAAGGCCCGACCTGCAAACGTAAACGTGATCGCCACCGGTCGTGATGCGCCGGCGGGGCTCGTGGACGCCGCCGACACGGTGACTGAGATGCGAAGCCGCAAGCACGCCTTCGATCGAGGCGTGCGGGCGATCCGCGGGATCGACTTCTGATGCCCCTCGTCTTCCTGGTGGGCGGCGCTCGCAGTGGCAAGTCCCGGCTCGCTCAGCTGCTGGCACTGCAGGCAGGTGGGCCGGTGACGTTCATCGCTACAGGGGAGCCGCGCGACGCGGAGATGAAGAAGCGGATCGCCCGCCACCGCACGGAGCGGCCGTCCACCTGGCGGACGATCGAGGAGCCGTTGGACCTCCTGGGGGCGCTCAGGTCGGTTGGTCCCGAAGACTGCGTCATCGTCGACTGTCTGACGCTCTGGGTCTCAAACCTCCTGGATGCCGGCAGGGCGGCAGCCGACGTCCTCGCAGCGTCGGTGGAGTGCGCCCAGCGGGCGGCCCAGCGGCGCCGTGACACGATCGTCGTGAGCAACGAGGTGGGGCTTGGGATCGTTCCTGCCAACGAGCTGGCGCGCGTATACCGCGACACACTCGGCTCGGTCAACTCGGTGTTTGCCGATGCCGCGCATCGGACTGCACTGGTGGTGGCTGGTCGCGCCATCGAGCTCAACTCGATGAGCAGGTTTCTGGCGGGCGCCGATGCCGGCGCCTGAGCGCCGTTTCCCGAGTTTCCAGGCACCGAGAGCTGCAGTCGCTTTCCTGACCCGAATCCCTGTCGATCCCCGCGGCGATCTGGACGCGAGCGCCGTCGGCCGGGGAGCGATCTACTTCCCACTCGTAGGTGCGCTGGTCGGGGCGTGAGCGCCGCCCTGGCCTGGGCGCTGGCGATGGTGTTCCCCCCCACGATTGCCGCGCTCGGAGCGGTGGCGGCGGCGGCACTCCTTACGGGAGCCCTCCACATCGACGGCCTGGCCGACACCGCCGACAGCTATGGAGCCAGGGACGCGACGCGCGCACTCGAGATCATGCGCGATCACTCGGTCGGTACATACGGCGTCGTCGCGGTGGCCCTTGACCTGGCCGTCAAGACGGCCGCAACCGCGGCTTTGATCGCCAGACCCGGCGGCCTCCTGCTCCTCGTCGCGGCCGGAGCTCTATCTCGGTCCACGCTCGTAGGACTCGGGGCGCTGATTCCCTACGCGCGAGCGGAAGCGGGCCTCGGCACTGTGCTGGCAGGCGCGCCGCGGTCCGCGGTGATCGTGGCGGCGGCGCTGGCGACGGTTATCGCCGTGCTTTCCGCACATCTGTCAGCGATCGTCGCCGCAGCGCTGGTTGGGCTCTCGGCCCTGGCGTGGGCGTGGCACTGCACCCGACGGCTGGGCGGCATCACGGGTGACACGCTCGGCGCCGCCTCAGAGGGCAGCGAGATTCTTGTCCTGCTGGTGGGCGTCGCATTGAGCTGAACTTCCCCTCACCGCCGCCGCGGGTGATCGCGAGCGTCATCGAGCCCCAGCCGGTGAGCCGCCGCCGCGGCTTCACCGCGGCTCCCGACGCCGAGTTTGGACAGGATGCTCGACACGTGCACGCCGGCAGTCTTGACACTGATGAACAGTGCCTCCGCGATCTGGCGGTTGGAGCGGCCTTCGGCCACCAGGCTCAGGACGTCAAGCTCGCGGGCTGTCAGCCCGAGCTCGGCGGCCACGGGCCTGGCGGCCGGACTGGGCTCCGCGCGGCCGGTCGTGGCGCCGGGCGTGATCCGCGCCCGTCGCGCCAGTGCCTCGACCTCGGCCAACAGCGGGCCGGCACCCAGCGCCGCGGCGACCTCGTGGGCCTGGCCCAGGGAGTGGGTCGCAGCCGACCGGTCGCCGCCGGCCATCAGCGCCTCCGCCTCGCGCCAGCGCCCGTACGCCATGCGGTAACGGAAGCCGCTCAGGTCCGCGGCCTGGCTGAGGGCGGCCCAGTGAGCGGGGTCGTTCTCTCCCGCAGCCCGCGACCACTCTGCCCTGCACTGGAGCAGGTACAGCGTCAGAAGCGACGTGCCGGCTGCACGGGTGGAGGCCCGGTCCCTCAACCCCTTAAAGTCCCCCTGGGCCTCTTGCAGTGCCTCCTCGTCCACAGCCCGCCGCAGCGCACGAGCCCGCTCGGCCCGGTCTGCCTCCACGCGCAGCAGCATGGCGATCACCGCGGCCAGGGTGTAGAGGTCATCGCTTGCAGCGACGTGGCCACGCGCCTCGAGGGCATGCGCCCGGGCGTCGTCCACCCTGCCCTCCCACAGCGCCAGCTCAGCCAGCGCGCATAAGAGAGGGCCGGCGAACTGGGGCTCGCCGAGACGGAGCCGACCCCCTGCCAGTGCTCGGGCCAGCGCCCGGCTAGCGCTCTCGAGGCGGCCCGTGGCGACGTCGTGCAGCGCGCGCGCCAGATCCGCCTGAGGTTCGTGGCCCGTGCCGTTGAGGTTGACCTCGGACAGCTCCGAGAGCAGAAGCGCCGACTCGTCCCAGCGGCCCAGCTCGTAGGTGGCGACGAGCGCGGTCAGAGTCAGTGGGACGCCCCAGCTGCGGTAGGCGCCGCTCATGCGTGCGCGTTCGATACCGTCCTGGGCGATCGCCAGCGCGTCGGCCGGCCGCCCGCCGGCGTACAGCGCTGCCCACTGATTCGTGTACGTCCGGAGCAAGTCGTCAACGGCCTCCAGATCTTCGGCGATCCGGCGCGCCTCCTCGAGCAGACCGACCGCCCGCTCCAGGTCGCCGAGATCGCCCAGGACGGTGCCAAGAGTGTTGCGCGCGTGGCCTTCGGTGGCGCGCGCGCCGACCATGCTCGCCATCCCGATCGCCTCGTGGCAGCGTTCTGCCGAATCCTGGAGGCGGCCGGTGAGCATCAGGACCTGACCCAGCGAAGCCAGCGCTTGCGCACGCTCGGGAGACGGCGGATCGGGCGGAACAAGCGCCACGGCACGCTCGCTTGCTTGTAGCGATCGCTCCGCATCGCCGACCAGCCAGGCGTACCGTCCCAGGTTCACGAAGAGCACAGCCGCCCTGGCCGGCTCGGACTTGGCGTCAACCTCGGCGAGCGCAGACTCGATCAGGGCGAGGGCCCTGTCTGAACGACCTGCAGTGCTGGCTGCAGTCGCGGCCAGGCGCAGAAGCTCTACACGGTCGAGTCCGGCCTGCGCGGTCGCGCCTGGTACGCGATCCCAGATCGCGAGGGCGCGCTCGAAATGACCAAGCGCCTCAGCGAACCCAAAGGTGCGACCGGCGTGGAGCCCGGCGGCCACCGCGGCAGGCAGCGCCCGCGGAAGGTCGTGGGATGCCTGCCAGTGCCTGGCCAGCTCGCCCGCCGCTGATTCGGCGCCACCGGCTGCCAGCTCCGGCCTCCGCTCGAGCACCGCGGCGATGGCGCCGTGCAGCCGCGTTCGCTCGCCAGGCAGCAGGTCGTCGGCGATGGCCTCAAGGACCAGCGAGTGGCGAAACGCGTATGCGTCGGAGGGGGGCTCGGCCACCAACACCTGCCGTTCGACCGCCTCCCGGAGCGCGTTTAGCAGGTCTGTCTCGGGCAGCGTCGCGACCTCGGCCAGAAGGTCGTGGTGAACCCGGCCCGCCGCCGCGGCGACCCGGACGACGACCCGGGCGCCTTCGGACAGTCCGTCCACGCGGCTGATGAGCAGGTCCCGGAGGGTGTGGGGCATCTCGCGGGCCTGGCCCATTGCGGCGGTCAGCAGCTCCTCGGCAAAGAAGGCGTTTCCCTGCGAACGCTCCTGGATGCGGTCGACCAGGGCTGGCTCGGCCGGCCCTTCGAGGATGGCCGACAGCAGCTCCCGCATCTCGACTCTGGTAAGCGGACGAACCTCGATTGGCCTTATGAGACCGCCGCGTTCGAGCTCGCCGAGCACGGGCCGCAGCGGGTGGCGCCGGTGGAGGTCGTCGAGGCGGTAGGTGCCGATCAGCACGACTCGGGCCCGCCTCAGGTTGCGGGCCAGGAACATGAGCAGGTCCATTGTCGATGGGTCGGCCCAGTGCAGGTCCTCGAGGACCAGGATTACGGGCGATCGCTCCCCGAGCCGCTGAAGGACGCAGAGGACGTGCTCGAAAAGCACTGACGGGGCGGCAGCGGCACCTCCAGGGCCGGGCGCCGGCGCTCCACCTTCGGGCAGGCTCGGCACCAGCCGGGCGAGCTCCGGCCGAGCGCTGCCCAGCACGCGGTCAAGCTCGTCCCCCGGCAGGTCGGTCGCCAGCGTACGCAGGGCTTCGACAAGAGGCGCGTAAGACACCACGCCGTGGAGCAGCTCGATGCAGCCGCCGCTGAGCACCCGCGCTCCACGCCCCTGGGCCAGCCCGGCGAATTGTCGTACCAGGCGGGTCTTACCGATCCCTGCCTCGCCGGCGACGACCACGGTGGTGGCGTGGCCTTCCTCAGCTCGCGCGAGGGCCGCCTCGAGCTCGCCGAGCTCCTCGAGGCGGCCCACGAACCGTGGACTGGAGACTCGCTCCGGCATCGGGGCGATTGTCGCCGACGAGCGCTCACCGTGCCATCGCGAGCGCCCTCAGAGCGCGGCGCAGCCTGGTGCTCGCAGCCCCAGCCAGGCGGGCCGGCCGCGTCTCGGACGTGGCAATCATCAGAGTGTGGCGGCGAGCAGCACGAACATCCGCCTCACGCATCCGCTCTGCCACGCCTGTCTCGCGCAAGTCGTACAAGGGGTGCATCTCCTGACCTCCGTGTTTGATGAGGTCAGCTTCGGTCCCCACCCCCTACACCCACATCTGGAGAGTTCCCTATTCCGGGCGGTCAGTTTGCCGTATTTTTTCGGCCTGAGCGCCCAATGCGCCGCCGCCGTGGTCTCAGGTCCCTCTGACAGGAACACGACCGTTGAGCGGCACGCGGATACGGCCGGTTGCCGGCAGTGCGCCCCATCACCTATTACAGCCAGGCCGCGCGATCCTCGCCAGGACGGTGCGGCGGCGTCTCCCAGCGCAGCTCTGTGCCCGCGATCCGCCCTGGCGGACGGACGTGTGTCACCCGCCCAAAGGGGGTTGCTACCGTGTCCAGCAGGTCGGCCACGTCCTCGAACGAGGGGTCGTGCGCGTTGAGGCCGTCGATCCTGCCCAGGCCGTCCAACCACTGCGCCGTCCTTGCCAGCGAAAGCTCGACTGCCCACGATCCGCCCTCCTCCTGCTGACGGAGCAGTGCAGCAACCGTCGCAAGTGCGGCGAGCCATCCGGTGGCGTGGTCGAGGGCCTGGGCAGGGAGCGGCCGCGGCTCATCGACCCGCGCCGCTTCACTTCCCTCATGTGCGATGCCCGTCACCATCTGCACCAGGCTGTCGAACCCGCGCCTGCCACCCCATGGACCGACGCCACCGTAGGCGGAGATGCTGACCGAGACCACCCCTGGGCGCAGCTCCGCAAGCCGATCCGGCCCGAAGCCAAGTCGGGCGATGGCGCCCGGGCGGTAGCCCTGGACGAAGACGTCGCACGCTCGGACGAGCCCGCGCAGCGCTTCGCGCCCCGCCTCGGTGGAGAGGTCGAGATGACAGAAGCGCTTCCCGAAGCCGGTGTCGATCACCGTCAGCTCGCTGTCCGGTAGGTGATCGGCGCCCACTCGCAGTACCTCAGCGCCCAGCGACGCGAGCACGCGTCCGCACACCGGGCCGGCGATGACGCGGGTCAGATCCAGGACGCGGATCCCACTCAGCGGGCGTGCAGCCGGTGAGAGTCGGCGTCGCCCATCGCCGCCGAGGCGCCGCGTGTAAACGAGAGGCAGCCGCTCCAGCGCCGACCGCTGCGGGTGGCGAGCCCATTCCATGGGGCTACGCATCATCGCTGCGCAGCCGCCGGCAGCGATGACTCGCCCCTCCACTGCAGCAGCGGAACGC
>Ga0126378_10000741_pt1 | contig 24129 bp, 21 predicted proteins | sample PanSoiMetPlot_23_FD_92587 | JGI IMG/M metagenome (GOLD analysis project Ga0126378, IMG submission 92587) | Tropical forest soil microbial communities from Panama - MetaG Plot_23 | ecosystem: Environmental > Terrestrial > Soil > Tropical forest > Bulk soil | place: Panama | collected 2016-02-17
CGTCGGTGTCAAACGGGAACGGCCCGTTGAACTGGCTCTGGAAGTCGGTGATGTCCTGCTGCTGGTCCATGATCGCCTGATTGGCGGCCTGCTGTTTCGCGCTGATGGCGCTGTCCTGCGCCTCCTTGTAGACGATGCCGTCGCTGCCCACGCGGGTAGAGAACGTGTAGTTGCCGACACTGTCCTCGACCAGGTAGCTCGCGATCGTGGCGGCCGAGTGCCAGTGGTAGGTGGTTGACCCGGCGGGGAAGTTCGCGTCTGGCGCGCTGTGCGTCGTCGACACGAGGTCGCCGTTGGCCACCGTCGTCTTGCCGGCGTTGACGGTGTCGTAGAAGTCATACGTCAGCTTCGCCGCCGGGTAGTCGTTCAGCGGCATCCAGTCCTCGGTGGCAACCGGCTCGGTAGTGACGAAGCCGCCCCCCTTGGCGGCGAACCAGCCCTCAGTGGTGCCATCGCCGTCGTTGTGCACGCCGGGCCGCCCAGTGTAATTCACGACGACGGTGAACGTTGAGCCGGATGCGATCGGTGCTTGCGGGGTGATCACCAGCTTGTTCGCCGGGCACTGGGTACCGTCGAGCGAATCCGCGCCGACCTTGGTGTTCGGCAGTTCGGGCGAGCACGCAGGCGGCAGCGGGTTGTTACCCGGGCCGCCGACCGGATTGAGCTGAGACGCCTCGTGCGCCAGCGGATTGGGATCGTTCTGGCCGATCGGGTCGCCCGGGTAGGTGGGCTGCACGAAGGTGAACGATGCTGGCGCGCCGTTCACCGTGACGGACTGGACGCTCATGTCCGGCCCGTCCTGCTTGTTTGCTGACTGCCGCTCGAAGTCCAGGCTGAAGTCCGTCAGGCACTGCGTCGCCTGGTCGGTGAGAGCGACGTTGTTGCCTGTCAGGAAGGTGTTCGCGTTCGCGTCGTACACCATGTGGACGTCGGTGTGCTTGCTCGTATAGCCGTCGTTCCCGGTCTCCGGGTACATCCGTGACCCCACCGGAGCCAGCGTGTGCGCTCCTGAAGAGCACCCCGAGGTATCGGCGGAGGCGGCCGGGCCCCCCGACACTACGCTGGCGCCTAATAGGGCCAGGGACGCGGTCGCGGTCGTGACAGTTATCAGCAGGCGGCGAGTCGCCATTCCGAATCTCCTGTCTTCTCAGGTTACTTTGACCAAACTGCGTAGCGTTTGACGGCTAATTCAGCATCCTAACGAGAGGAGGTCGCGTCAGGACATGACACAAGAACCACTGAGCGTCGTGATCACCGGCGGCGCCGGGTTCATCGGCACGCGACTGGCCAAGGAGATCCTTGCTCGTGGCGCGCTCCCGGTCGCCGGAGCGCCGGCCCGGCCGGTGACGAGCCTGGCCCTGCTCGACCGGGTCCCGCCGGCAGCAAAGCTCAGTACGGACTCGCGCGTGACGGCCTGGCAGGGCGATCTTGCTTCCGAGCTCAGCGGCAGTGGCGGCGGCCCGCTCGCCGGAGCGGATGTCGTCTTTCACCTGGCCGCGGCGGTGAGCGGGGAGTGCGAGCGCGACTTCGACCTCGGCATGCGCGCCAACCTGGCGCTCACCGAACGGGTCCTTGCCGCCTGCCGGCAGGGGGGCAGGACGCCGGTCGTCGTGTTCTCCAGTTCGCTCGCGGTGTTCGGCGGCACCAGCACGCATCCGCTCCCGGACGTGGTGACCGATTCGACACTGCCGGTGCCGCAGAGCAGCTATGGAATTCAGAAATTCATCGGCGAGCAGCTGGTCGCCGACTATTCACGCAAAGAGTTCATCCAGGGCCGGTCGGTCCGCCTGATGACCGTGAGTGTCCGACCCGGACGGCCCAACGCCGCGGCGTCCGGGTTCTTGTCCGGCATCATCAGGGAACCGCTGGCAGGCATGCCCGCGAATGCTCCGGTGCCGCCCGACACGGTCGTGGCTCTCAGCTCTCCGGCCCGCGCGGTCGAAGGGCTGTTGCGGGCGGCAGAAGCAGCAGCAGGGGAGTGGGGAGATCCGACGGCAGTGAACCTGCCGTCGGTCGCGGTCAGCGTCGGCGACATGGTGCGGACGCTCGAGCAGGTCGCCGGTCCCGCCGTCAGCGCCCTGGTCAGCTGGGAACCGGACGAGGTGATCGCGTCGATCGTGCGTAGCTGGCCTGCGCGCCTCTCGACCACGCGGGCAGCAGCGCTCGGACTCAGCGCGGACGAGAGCTTCGAGGCAATCGTCCGCGCGTACATCCGCTCAATCCGGTAATCAGGCCCGACCGTCGCGGGGCAGCGCGTCATTTCGCGTCAGCGGATGGTCAGCCCCGTGTCGGGATCGAAGAAGTGCCATTGCTGCGGCTCGACGCTCAGCGTGATCCGGTCCCCGGCACGTACCGGCGTGCGCGGGCCGACGCGTGCGGTGCCGTTGTGCGCTTCCGACGCGAGCAGCCCGGATTCGATCTCGCCGGTGGCCGCCGCGAGCATTCTGGCGCCGGCCGCAGGCGCGTCGATCGAGAAGAACACGTGCTGCTCGCTGCCGAGCATCTCGACGACCCTGACGCGTGCGGTCAGCGCCGCGGGGGCGGTCCCGTTGCCGTCTGCGCCCAGGACAAGGTCCTCGGGTCGCACGCCTGCGATCACCTTTCGTCCCGAATACGCCGTCAGCGCCGGCCGCACGATGCCAGCGATCCGCTGCGAGCCCAGCACGAGGTCCCCGTCCGATATCGACGCCTCGTACAGGTTCATTTCCGGTGATCCGATGAACCCGGCGACGAACAGGTTGGCCGGGCGCTGGTAGAGCTCTCGCGGCGTGCCGTACTGCTGCAGCACGCCGGCGTGGAGCACTGCGACCCGGTCACCCATCGTCATCGCTTCGACCTGATCGTGCGTGACGTACAGCGTCGCAGCCCCGATCTCGTGGTGGACGCGGAGCACCTCCGAGCGCATCTGCACCCGAAGTTTCGCGTCCAGGCTGGACAGCGGCTCGTCCATCAGGAACGCTGATGGCTCGCGGACGATCGCCCGGCCCATGGCGACCCGCTGCCGCTGGCCGCCGGACAGGCGGTCTGGCTTGCGGTTAAGGAGATCGGACAGCCCAAGAAGTTCCGCCGCCGAACGGACGCGTCGTTCCCGTTCAGCCCGCGGGACCTTCTTATTGATCAGCGCGAACCCGATGTTCTCCGCTACGGACAGGTGCGGGTAGAGCGCGTAGCTCTGGAAGACCATGGCGACATCGCGCTGTCGCGGCGAGACGTCATTCACCACTCGGTCACCGAAGCGGATGGTCCCGTTCGTGACGGCCTCTAGCCCGGCGACCATGCGCAGCGCCGTCGTCTTGCCACAGCCCGAAGGTCCCACGAGCACGACGAACTCGTGGTCGCGGACTTCAAGGTCGAGCGAGTCGATGGCCCTCACGCCGGTTGGGTAGATCTTCGTGAGACCGGAAAGTGTGATTGCGGACACTGGAGTTCCTAGTTCGCCACGCTGCCGAGCAGCAGACCGCCCCGCCAGTAGCGCTGGAGCACGGCGAACAGCGCGATCATCGGGATGACCGTGACGAGACCGCCCGTCACGAGGAGCGGGTAGAGGTCGTTGTCGCCGGAGTTGCCAGCGTGCTGCAGCCACAGCCCCATCCCGACCGTCGCCGGGTACAGGTTGTTAGCGCTGAAGATGATCAGCGGCAGGATGTAGTTGTTCCACGTGCCCGCGACCGACAACAGCAGCACGGTCATCAGACCGGGCACCATCAGCGGCAGCGCCACGCGGAAGAAGATCCGCACCTCCGACGCTCCGTCGACGCGAGCGGAGTCGAGCAGTTCCCGCGGGATCGACAGGGTCACGTACGTGCGCATGAGGTACAGGCCCACCGGGGACACCATGGACGGCAGGATCATGCCCCAGATCGAGTTGATCAGGTGCACCTTGGCGTAGACCAGGTACAGCGGCACGGCCACCAGGGTGATCGGGACGAGCAACCCGGCGATGATGAACGCGAAGAACAGCTTGGAGCCGCGGAATTCGAAGCGGGCGAACCCGTAACCGCCGAGCGCGGCGAGCACGGTCGCGCCGACTCCGGCGACCAGTGAGTAGATCACGGTGTTGAGGAACCAGCGGAAGTAGACCCCCTGGCCGTCTATGTCGCGGAACAGGTTGGCGAATGTGTGGGAGAAGTCGAACGGGCTCGCAAACCAGAATCCGAACGACTCGAAGATGTTCGCCTCGGTCTTGGTGGCGTTGATGATGATCCAGACGATCGGGATCAGCGTGAAGATGGCGAACAGCACGCTCACCGTGGTCAGCACAGTCACTGTGCCCCGCCTGAGGCCGTACAGCTCAACCGGGATGGTTGCGGCCTGCTCCTCGAGCCGCTCGCGGTGCCTGCGTTCGCGGCGAGTCTCTCGGCCCCGCTGCGCCGGTCGCGCCGTCGGGGCCAGTGTCTGTGCGCTCACGAGAAGCTCCTCCTGCGGTTGCGGAATGCCAGCGAGGCGACCGAGATCGCGATGATGATGATGGCCAGAACGACGGCCATCGCGGCGCCGAGCTGGTATTCGCCGTTGGAGATCGCGGTGCTGTAGATGTTGATCACCGGGGTCCAGGTGTTGGTGATCACCCCGGCCTGGTAGTTGTTCAGGATGTTGGGCTCGACGAACAGCTGCATTGCGCCGATGGTGTTGATGAAGATCAGCAGGATGATCGCTGGCCTGACCATCGGCAGCTTGATCCGGAGGATGATCCTCCACAGCGGGGTGTCGTCGAGTATCGCCGCTTCCACGAGGTCACGCGGTACCGACTTCAGCGCGGTGTACATGATGACGGTGGTGTAGCCGGTCCACTCCCAGATGGCGATGATGATGATCGACGGGACCATCAGCCCGCTCGACAGCCAGTTGAAGTTGTGGAAGCCGATGCTGTTCATCAGGCGGTTGAACGGTCCGTAGGCGGGGTCGAAGAGGAAGCCCCACATCAGCGCGGAGACCACGATCGGCACGGCGAAAGGCACGAAGTAGACGGCTCGGAAAAATCTGCCCCACTTTGCGACGCCCAGATCGAAGATCGTCGCGAAGAAGAACGCGATCGCGAGCATGACCGGGATCTGGATGCCGCCGAAGATGACCACCCGGATGACGCCGCCCCAGAAGGGGCCGGACTGCAACACCGTGGAGTAGTTGGCGAAGCCGCTGAACCTGGTCCCTCCGATCAGCTTGGTCGTGTAGAGGCTTTCGTAAACGGCATAGACCAGCGGCACGATCATGAACAGCGTGAACAGGATCATAAAAGGCGTCACGAACGCCAGGCCGCTGCGCCCGCGCCGCCGGGCGTAGACCGAGCGCCGGCCCGGTCCTCGCCAAACACGGGGCTGCGCGACCGCGGCGGTCGGCTGGCGTAGTGCGGTCTCGCTCACTGCAGCTCTGCCCCCTTCCCGGAGCATGGGCGGGCGGTCCCGGTGTGCCGTGAGGCACACCGGGACCGGGTCTTGCTACGTGGTGACGTTGAAGCCCTGGGCCTTGGCGTAGCTGACCTCCTGCTGCTGGAAGGTAGCGAACGCCTGCGCGAGTGTCTGCTTACCGGTCATGACCGCCCCGAAGGTGGTTCCGCCCTGGTTCAGCAGCTGAGTCATGAACGGCGGCCAGGGCGTTTGCGGAATGGTCAGCGCGCCTGCCGAGAACACCTGGTTCGGCTGCGAGCTCCCCGAGATCGGGTATGTCTGCGACTTGAACGCCGTGGACTGCAGCGTCGGCAGGTAGGTCGGGAACAGCGAGGACGGCGGGGTCTTCACGATGTTCCACGACTGGTCGGTCGCACACAGCCACTCGGAGAACTCGGCAGCCTGGGCCGGGTGCTTGGACTGGCTGAAGACCGGGTAGGTCGACCCGCCCCAGTCCGCGCCCACACTCGCGCCCGCGGTCCACTGCGGCAGCGGAGCGGCACGCCACTGGCCCATCGACTGCTTGACGTTGGGCGCGAAGTAAGACGGCGCCCAGGCCGAGTAGATGGATGCCGCGATCAGTCCCGAGTCCAGGTCGGTGTTCTCCTGCGTGCTCAGGTCGGTCACCGTGGCGACCTCGTGTGAGCTGATCAGCGGCTGCCAGAACGAGGCGAACTTCTGCTGAGCAGGCCCGGTCCAGTTGATCGTGAGGTTGGACCCGCCGTGGTACTCGAACGGCCAGGCGCCTGCTTGCGCCATCATGTCCATCAGCCACTGCGCGTCGTTGGCCGCGAAGTCGATGAGGTAGGCCTTAGGGTTCTGGCTGTGCAGCTTGGCCGCGTCCTGCGCGAACTGCGCCCAGGTGGTCGGCGGCGTGATGTTGTACTTGGCCAGCGTCGCCTGGTCGTAGTAGAAGCCCATCGGCCCGAAGTCGCTCGGCATCGCGTAAACGCCGCTCCCCTGGCTGACCTGGGACCAGGCCCACGAGGCGAAGTCGCTCTTGAACTTGTTCGCGCCGTAGGGGACGAGGTTGACCAGCTGGTGCTGGATCTCGTAGGAGGGAAGCAGGTCGAACTCGACCTCGGCGACGTCAGGCGCACCGCTTCCGGCCTTGAGCGCGTTGTCCAGTGGCACATACTCGCCGCTGCCGGCGCCGGGATCTTCCAGCGTGACGCAGATGTTCTTGTGGGTGGCGTTGAACTCGGTGACAGCACGGCTCATGCCCGGCACCCAGGCCCAGAAGGTCAGGTGGGTGGCGCTTGACGAGCAGTTGGCGCCCGCCAGGATGCTGGGAGCCGGGCTGGCGCCGGCGGACTTGGAACTGGACGCTGCGGGGGCGCCGCCGCCACAGGCAGCGACCAGCGCCGCCGTGGCCGCGCCCGCCAGCCCTGTGCTGGCGAGCTGGGTAATTCTCTTCTTCGACAACATGTCGGGGGGGCTCCTTCGTTTCCTTGTTGCCGCATTTTCTTAGCTATGGCCGCGGATCCCCCGGTTGCCGCGGCGAGGTTGGGTCAGCAGTTGATCGCCGCCTCGATGACGGTGAAGGACTGAGGCGGAAGGGTCAGGACGACCGTGCCGTCCTTGGGGTTTTCAGTTCCGTTTTCCAGATGGGCGGTCGCGACGTCGGGGAGGACGCGCGATTCGGCCGGGCCGCCGGCGGTGACGGTCCTGATCTCGGCGGGCCCCGCAAAGGCAGCGTCGCGGAGCACGATCTCTGGGGTCTCCGCGTGGCTGGGGTCGCGGTTGACCAGCGTTACCGCCAGGCGGTTCTTGTTAGCGCTAACAGTCGCGGCCGCGTCGACGGTGGTGAACGGCGCGAGGTCCTTGACGACGTACGGCCACCGGCCTGTCGAGTCTGGCCACACTGGCTCGAGGTGCGGTCCGTAGACGTGGATGTCCACCGCGTCCTGCAGCGCGGCCTGGGCGTGCAGCAGCACCGGGTAATAGATGGGCTGCACGGTCGCGGTGTCAGGCGTGGTGACGATCGGCGCGATCGCGTTCACCATCTGAGCGAGGTTCGCCATCTTCACCGAGGCGGAGTTCCTGACGAAGATGTTCAGGTAGGTGCCGACCGCTAACGCGTCTGGGAAGGTGTACCGCTCCTCCAGATCGACGGTCATCTTCCTGTACCAGACGTTCCACTCGTCGTAGGCGATCTTCGGCGGATTTGAGATCTTGCGCCGGTAGGCGGTGCGGTCGATGAGCGCCTGGGCTGAGCGGATCGCGCGCTCGGCCTGATGCGGCTGGAGAACGTTGGTCCAGTAGTCATGGCTGCCCGTGTAGATGTGAATCGAGTGGTAGTCGACGAGGTGCGCCATACCCTCGACGACGATGCGGTCCCACTCGTTCCAGCCGGTCTTCCCGCAGCTGATGATCTGGATGTCGGGGTCGAGGAACTTCAGCGCCCGCGCCCACCTCGTGGCCTCGCGGACGTATTCGTCGGCGGACATGGCGCCTACCTGCCATTCGCCGTACATCTCATTGCCGAGGCCCCAGTAGCTGACCCGGTAGGGTTCAGCCCGGCCGTTCTGCCGCCGTTTGTTGGCCCAGTACGTGGACCGGTCGCCGTTGCAGTACTCCAGCCACGCGAGCGCTTCCTCGAGTGTGCCGGTGCCCATGTTGAGGCAGATGTACGGTTCGGCGCCGAGTTCGGCGCAGTAGGTGAGGAAGTCGTCCGTGCCGAACCTGTTGGATTCTGTTCCTCCCCAGGCAAGATCCGGCCGAGATGGGCGCGCGTCCTTCGGCCCTATGCCGTCCTGCCAGTGGTAGTTGCTGACGAAGTTACCGCCGGGCCACCGTAAGACTCCCATCCGCAGGTCGCGGAGCAGGCTCACTACGTCCTTGCGGAAGCCCCTGTCGTCGCTCAGCGGCGAACCTTCCTCGTACAGCCCGCCGTAGATGCACCGGCCGAGGTGCTCGACGAACCCGCCGAACACGTTGCGATCCACCTGCCCGAGGACGCGCTTGGGGTCGATGGCGATCCGTGTCACGTGCTCTCCTTATCCCTGCTCCCCTTCATTCCTGCTCCCTTGCCGCGGGGCTCACGGTTGGTGCGCTCGATGAGGCGCGAATGATCAGTTCGACGGGAAGCAACGGCGGTCGTTCCGGGACCTGCTCGCCGGCGATGGCGCGCAGCAGCAGGTGGACGGCCTGCCGCCCGGTTTCCGCGAGCGGCACACGGACGGTGGTCAGCGGGGGCCTCAGGTATTCGGCGAACGGGATGTCATCGCAGCTCACGACCGCCACGTCCTGCGGGACCCGGCGCCCCGCCTTGTCCAGGGCAGACAGCACGCCGATCGCCATGACGTCGCTGTGCACGAAGATGGCAGTGATGCTGGGCGAACGTTCGAGCAGCAGCCGGGTGGCGGCGGCGCCGCCCCTCGGCGTCCAGTCAGCCTCGGCCACCAGGTCCTCGTGGGTGTCCAGGCCCTTGTCGCGCAGTGCGTCTTCATAACCGTGCAGCCGGCTCCGGGTGACCCGGCGCCGGAAAAGCCCGGTGACGGTGCCGATGGCGGTGTGGCCGAGCGCGATGAGATGGGCGGTAGCCAGCCGCCCTGTCTCTCTGTGGTTGGACCCGACCAGCGGCACGCCGCCGCCGGGCACCGCCTGCAGGCTGACGGCGGGAACGTACGTGCGCAGCAGGTCGGCCACCTTCGAGTCCTCTTCTACCTCGGGCGCGGCCGCGATGATGCCATCCACGCGGCGCTCGATCAGCGTGCGCACGATGGCCTCGCCGTCCCCGCCCCCGACCGCGAGGTGGCCGACCAGCACCGAGTGGCCGTGCGTGCGTGCCTCCTGCTCGGCAGCGACGGATGCCTGGGCGATCGCGATGTCGGCCGCGTCGCTGGCCACCAGGCCGATCGTCGCGGTGGTCCGTTGCACGAGGGAGCGGGCGATCGTGTTGGGCCGGTAGCTGAGCTCCTCTGCGGCCGTGAGAATACGCCGCGCCGTTTCGGCTGAGACGCGTACGTCGCCGCCGTTGAGTACCTTGCTCGCTGTCTGGAAGCTCACGCCAGCTCGCGCCGCCACTTCCTTGATCGAGACGTACTTGCGCTGCGCCATCCGCCCTAGCCTGTCCTGTTGTCACTCAGATGAGCGAACGTTCGCGCAATCAAGGTAAATCGCGACGCAGCCACCGTCAAGGGGTGCGCTAGCGCAGATGCAGGCAACCGCCCGGCTCGCTGGGAACTGATGCAGGGCTTGCTTGCTGCCGCTGCGCGGCTCGCGCCAGCGGGCCTGCTAAGCGAGCTGCTTGCCGAAGAACGCGAAGACCTTCTCCCAGCCGTCCATCGCGGCTTCCTGCCGGTACATCGGGGCCTGGTAGTAGAAGAACCCATGGGACGCGCCGTCATACCGGTGGAACTCGTAGTCCTTGCCGAGCCGCTTGAGTTCGGCTTCGTGCTGGTCGACCAGCTCGGGCGTGGGGTACTTGTCGTCGTTACCGAACAGGCCGAGCAGCGGGACGTTCAAGTCGGCCGTGTAGTCCAATGGCGAGACCGGCCGGGCCGGGCTCAGCTCCTCCGCGCTCATCACCACGCCGCCGCCCCACAGGTCGGCGATCGCGTCAAACTTGTCAGTCCGCGACGCCGCCAGCAGTGCGTGCCGGCCACCGGAGCAGGTGCCAAGAATGCCGACCTTGCCGTTGCTGGTCGGCTGGGCACGAAGCCAGTCGGCCGCGGCCGCGCAGTCGGCCACCACGGTGTCGTCGGGCACGCCGCCCTCGGCGCGCACCTTCGCGGCGATGTCATCGGGCGCGCCGTGCCCGTACCGCTCGTAGAGGTTGGGGCAGATCACGGTGTAGCCGTGCCGGGCCAGCCGGTCGGAGAACTCACGGTAGAACTCATCCCAGCCCGGCATGTGGTGCACCGCGACGATGCCCGGCCGGGAGCTCTCAACGGTGGGCTGGCTCACGTACGCGTGAATCTCGTCGCCGTTGCCGGCCGGATAGCTGATCACCTCGGAGGTGATGCCGTTGTTCATGTCGGTGCTGTGCGAGTTCCACGCCGTCATCGGATGACCCTCCGGCTCGCCGCTTCAAAGTATTCCGTGGCTAGGCTAGCGGACGACAAACCTGGGGGCGCGATGATCAAAGTAGGCGTTCTCGGCGCCAAAGGGCGCATGGGGTCGCAGGTGTGCGCGACCGTGGACAACGCCGCCGACCTCGAGCTTGTCGCGGGCGTCGACGTAGGCGACGCCAGGGACGAGCTGACCGCGGCCGAGGTGGTCGTCGACTTCACTCATCCGGGTGCGGTCATGGACAACCTCCGGTGGTGCGTCGAGCACGACCTGGCCGCGGTCGTCGGGACATCGGGGTTCGACGACGCGAGACTCGCCGAGGTGGCCAGCTGGCTCGCGACCCGGCCGGATGGCCGGGTGCTCGTGGTGCCGAACTTCTCCGTGGGCGCGGTGCTCATGATGCGGTTCGCCGCCGTGGCGGCGCCCTTCTTCGAGTCGGCCGAGGTGATCGAGCTGCATCACGCGGGCAAGGCGGACGCGCCGTCGGGGACGGCCGGGCGCACCGCGTCGATGATCAGCGCTGCCCGGTCCGCGGCGGGGACGGGCCCGATGCCGGACGCTACCGTCACCGCCACCGAGGGCGCGCGCGGCGCCCAGGTGGACGACGTCCACGTGCATTCGGTGCGGCTCGCCGGGCTGGTGGCGCACCAGGAGGTGCTGCTCGGCGGCCACGGCGAGGTGCTGACGATCCGGCACGACTCGCTGGACCGGGCGTCGTTCATGCCCGGCGTGCTGCTCGCAGTCCGGGGCATCGGCGGGCTGCCGCCTGGCCTAACGGTCGGTATCGAGAGCCTGCTCGGCCTCACCTGACCCGGCAGGCTGGTAGAGACCGAGGAGCAGCCCGAACCGGGGCTGATCGCCGCCGTCATCGGGGCGGTCGGCCAGGTCGCGGAGGGTGGCCGTGAGTTCCTCGGCATGCTCGGGCGTCAGCCGCAGCGTTCGCAGGATGAGGAATGGGTCGGCTTGGGCGGCGGCGATCTCAGCCGCGAGGGCCTGGAAGGCCGTCTCGGTGATTCTCGCGTCGTCGTAGGCGAGGCCCCTGACCGCGCGCCGGTAGTACTGCTCTGTTCCGCCGCGAACGGTGCGAGTTCCGGCCGGCTGTACCAGGCCGGCGTCGACCAGAACCTTGAGATGGTGCGCGATGTTGCCCTTGTTGCTTCCCAGCGTCGCCGCGAGCTGGCTGATGGTCGCTTCTTCCTGGCCAAGAGCGAAGAGCAGCCGATGACGCGTCGGATGGCCCAGCGCCTTGAACTGCGCCGGCGAGGAGACGGCGGCAACTTCGTCCGCTGACATGGCAAAAGAGTTAGGCACTCTTGACACTTTGTCAAGCGTCTGCTTTTCTTAACGCTATGACGGAAGAAGAAGTGATCGAGATCGTCCAGCAGGTCGCCAGCCTGGTCGAGACCAAGTATGTGTTCCCTGCGGTGGGGACGGCGGTGTCGCGGATACTGACCGGCGCCGTGGCCGCCGGGCGTTACCCCGCCGACGCTCGGTCGCTCGCCGCGGCCGTTACGGCCGACCTGCAGTCGGTCAATGGTGACAAGCACCTGCGGCTGCTGTACCACGACGACGCGCAGCCACCGCGCGAGCCTGGAGACGACCACGAGGAATACGCAGCCCTGGCCCGGTGGGCGGACCAGACCTGCGGCGGCGTGGCGCACGTGCAGCGCCTCGCTGGCAACGTCGGCTACCTCGACCTGCAGCCGGTCATCTTTCCGTCCGCGATCACCGGCGACTTGATCGCCGCCGCGATGAGCGTCATCGCCGGCACCGAGGCGATGATCGTCGACCTGCGCAGCTGCCTGGGCGGCGAGCCCAGCGGCGTCTGCCTCATCGTCAGCTACCTGTGGGACCGTGAGCCCGTGCAGCTGACTGGGTTTCGAGAACGTGCGGCGCTCAGGCAGGCGTGGACGCTGCCCTACGTCGCTGGCCGGCGATTCGGCCAGGCCAAGCCGGTGTACGTGCTGACCAGTAGCACCACGTTCTCCGGCGGCGAGCAGCTCAGCTACGACCTTCAGCAACTCGGCCGGGCGACCATCGTCGGCGAGCAGACCAGGGGAGGCGCCCACGCCCGCGAGGGTTTCGTCGTGCATCCCCACCTCGAGGCGACCATCTCGGTCGCCGAGGGAGTGAACCCCTCCTCCGGCGGCAACTGGGAAGGCACCGGCGTGACTCCTGACGTACCGACGACCGCCGAACAGGCCCTCGATACCGCGCACCGTCGCGCTCTGGCGGACGTGATCGCGGGCGGCGGCACCAGCGCGGCGGAGGCTGAGGCTGCCCTCGCCGGGCTGCCGGGCCGGACAATACAGGTGTGACAGGACGGCGAGCGTTCACCGAACTGATCGCCGAGGCCGATGCGCAGCCCGTCGAGGGCTGGGATTTCACGTGGCTGGCAGGGCGAGCCACCGAGGAGCGTCCGGCCTGGGGGTACTCGGGCCTGCTGCGCGAGCGGCTCGGCCTGGCGCGGGCCGTGCTCGACGTCCAGACCGGCGGCGGCGAGGTGCTCGCCGCCGCACTGCGGGATGGGGACCAGGCGCCCGCCGTCGTCACTGCCACCGAGTCGTGGCCGCCGAACGTCGCGCTGGCACGGCGGGCGCTGGAACCCTGGCACGGCGAGGTGGTACGCGCCGCCGACGCCGGCGGGCTGCCGTTCCGGCCCGATAGCTTCGACCTCGTGGTCAGCAGGCATCCCACGGTCGTGGTGTGGCCGGAGATCGCGCGCGTGCTGGCGGCGGGCGGCGCGTACCTGTCCCAGCAGATCGGGCCCGGCACGAACCGGGAGCTGACCGACTTCATGATGGGCCCGCAACCGGTCAATCACGCCCGCGACCCGCAGCGAGCCGAGGCTGCGGCGCGTGCGGCTGGCCTGGTGGTGACCGACGTGCGCGAGCAGGCCCTGCTGGTGGAGTTCTTCGACGTCGGTGCCGTCGTCTACTTCCTGCGCAAAGTGTTGTGGACCGTGCCGGGGTTCACCGTGACCGGCTACGCCGGCCAGCTCGAGCGGATGCACGCGCACATCACCGAGCACGGCTCTTTTGTCAGCCACGCCCAGCGGTACCTGATCGAGGCACGCAAGCCCGGCTGACCGCCGATGTCACGGGCGCGTGCCGGGATGGACGAGTCCGTGTTCGTACGCGTACACGACGGCCTGGACACGGTCGCGCAGCTGCAGCTTGGCCAGCACGCGCCCGACGTGTGTCTTGACCGTCGCCTCGGCCAGCACGAGCTTGGCGGCGATCTCTGTGTTGGACAGGCCGGCGGCGACTTCGAGGAGGATCTCGAACTCCCGTGCCGTCAGCCGGCTGACCTCGGGCGGCGCAGGTCCGGCCGCGCTGCCCGTGTGCGGCAGGTGCGGCACGAACGCGTCGAGCAGCCTGCGGGTCACGCTCGGTGCGACGACGGCGTCGCCGCTCGCCACCGCCCGGATCGCCGACAGCAGCTCCGCCGGCGGCACGTCCTTGAGCAGGAAACCGCTGGCTCCCGCTCGCAACCCCTCGTAGGCGTACTCATCCAGATCGAAGGTCGTGAGGATCAGCACCCTTGTCGCCGTGCCCGCGGCCACGACGCGCCTCGTGGCCTCGATGCCGTCCATCCCTGGCATCCGTACGTCCATGAGCACGACGTCGGGCCGCAGCGCGGCCGTCATGCTGACCGCGGCCTTGCCGTCGCCCGCCTCGCCGACCACGCGCATGTCGTTTTCGGCTTCCAGAACCAGCCGGAATCCGAGCCGGAGCATGGCCTGGTCGTCGGCCAGCAGGATCGAGACGCTCACTCGCCGTCCTCCCTGGTTAACCGGCCGCTAGCGCCGAGGCTCAGCACGGTATGCACGCGCCAGCCGCCGCCGGGACGCGGGCCTGCGGACACTTCTCCGCCGAATACGGCGGCGCGTTCCCGCATGCCGACGATGCCGTGCCCGCCGACCGGCTGGCTGGCCGCGATACCAGACCCAGGCCCGCCGTCGTCTGCGACCTCCAGCTCGACCTCGCCGTCCCGGAAGGTGAGGCTGACCTGGGTGCGCGCGCCGGGAGCGTGCTTGAGCGTGTTGGTCAGCGCCTCCTGGACCATCCGGTAGAGCGCAAGCTGGGCGCTGGCCGGAATGTCCGCGGGCTCCCCGGTCACGGTCAGCCGCGTCGGCAGCCCGGCTGTCCGGACGCCCGCCAGCAAGTCGTCGATGTCGGCCAGGCCGGGCTGTGGTGAGTGGCCGGCCGACACGGGCTGCCGCAGCACGCCGAGCAGCCGGCGCATCTCGGTGAGCGCGGCCCTGCCGGTGGCAGAGATGTCGCCCATGAGCGTCACGGCCCGGCCAGGGTTATTCGCCGCGGTCGCTGCCGCGCCATCGGACAGCGTGATCATCATGGCGATGTTGTGCGCGACGATGTCGTGCAGTTCTCGCGCTATCCGGGCGCGCTCGGCGGCAACGGCGAGCTGCGCCTGCTGCTCCCGGTCCCGCTCGAGGCGCATGGCGCGCTCGGCGAGGGAGGCGGCGCGGGCTCGCCGCGCGGTGCGGACGTAGTAGCCCCCGAACCCGGCCACCCCGATCAATCCGGTCGCGATCAGCCAGCCCCAGACGGCGTGCAGGCCGACGCTCGGCCAATTGGCCGCTGCCAGTACAGCGGTGGTCTCCAGCAGTGCGCCGGCCGCCAGCGCGAGCCGCAGCGGCGCGAGCACCACGGCGGTGTAGAAGGCGACGAGTATCGCCAGATAGTCGGTCAGCTCCCGGCTGACGAACCACTGCACGGCGGCCAGTACGGTGAGGGCCACGCAGATCGCGACCGGAGCCCGGCGCCGCCAGATCAGCGGGAGCACCACCGCCAGGATGAGGGCGAGGGACAGCGCGTGGCTACTGCCCTGCAGCGCGGTCATCGGCGGGAGCGACAGCACGAGAATCAGCGCAGCCAGCGCCGCGTCGGCCAACAACGGGAACCGGCGTGCCAGGGTCAGCACGCTCGCCCGCGTGCCGAGCACGCCACGCGCCAGCACGCCGTCAGGCCGCGTGCTGATGCGTGGCTGCTGTGTAGTCATCGGTCGAAGGCTAGCCGGAGCTGACCTGCCCTGGCGGCGATCAGAACGGCGTGCCGTCCTGAGCGCAGACGCTCCCGGCCGCCGGCAGGGCGCCCGTGGTGAGGTAGCGGACCTCGTCGTCGGTGGCACACGCGCTGGGGTTGGCGAACTCGGTGTGACCGTAGCCGTCGACGGTCAGCAACCGGGCTCGGGCCAGGTCGCGCGCCATGGCCACCGAGCCGGAGTACGGCGTCGCTGGGTCGCCGGTGATGCCGATCACCAGGATCGGGCTGGCCGTCCACCGGTTCCACGGCCCGGTATAGCGATCCTGCCCCGCCTCGCCCGGCCAGTTGGCGCAGGCTTCCTCGGTCCACGCCCAGAACAGCCCGAAGCCGCCCGCGCGGGCGCTGGCCTGCTGCGCGGCCGCGACGTAGGCGGCTGGTTCCCGCGGGTCGGCCGTGTCGGTGCACAGTGTCGCGAACTCCTGCTCGACGCCCGTGTAGACCGATGGCGCGGAGGCGGCCGGCTGGGCCGCCTGGACCGCGGCCGGCGCGCTCGCCGGAGCTTGGGCAGCGGTGTCAGCTTCCGAGGCACTCCAGAGTGCCTGCAGCAGGACCCCGCCCTGCTGCCAATCACTCACCGTTCCCAGCGGCACGCTGGTCAGCAGGCCCGCGTAAGTGTAGGTCTGGCCCTCCACCGTCACCGGATTGGCCAGCAGCCGGCTCAGCAGCGTCTGCCACTTGCCCGTTGTGGCGGCCGGCGTGCCGGCCGAGAATGCGCACGCCGAGGTCGTCGCCTCGCCGCAGAGGTTCAGGAACGACTGCATCGTCGCGGCGGTGGCCTGGTCGGCGCCCCTGCGCAGGCCGCTCGGGAGCGGGCCGCCGCTGGTCCACGCGACCGGGTCGAGGTTGCCGTCCAGGACCATGTGCCCGACCCGGTCAGGGAACAGGTTGGCGTAGGTGGCGCCCAGACCGGTGCCATAGGACAGCCCGACATAGTTCAGCATCGTCGTGCCCATCCCCGCGCGCAGCAGGTCCATGTCGCGGGCCACGTCGGCGGTGGTGTCGTGATCGAGCAGGCTGCCGCCGCGCTGAGCGCACAGGGAGTCGAACCGCGCGTAGGTCTGAACCCACGTCGCGTCCTGACGTGCGCCGACGGGGAAAGCCGGCAGGTTCGCGAGGAACTGGTTTTCCGCCGCGGTGCTCGGGAAGCATCGCACGGCGGAGCTGAAGCCGAAACCCCGCGGGTCGAAGGTGACGATGTCGAACCGTTCAGCCAGCGCCGCGGGAATCGCCGGGAAGCTGGCCACGAGCGGCTCGATCTGCTCAGACGGGCCGCCGCTGTTCACGAACAGCACCGGGGGGTGCGCGGCGTGATCGGCTGCCGGGTGCATGACCATCGCGATCTTGATCGTCTGGCCATCGGGGTCCCGGTAGTCGAGTGGCACCCGAGCCGTCGCGCACTCGAAACCGGCGTCGCACGCACGCCAGTCCAGCACCGGGATGGGCGGTGCGCCCTGGCTCGACGCGGCGGCGGCGGTCCCGGTGACGACGCCTGCAGCCGAAATGGCAACGGCGGTCACGATCGCAGCCAGCTTCGCTCGCCGGACGCCAGCCCTGGCGAAATGCATTCCGTTGTTGTCGTGGTCTGGTGTCAGAGTCATGGTTGCCCCGGTTCGGTCTCCGGCGGGCCGGAAGTGTCCCGCCGAACCTCACGCTAGGAAGGGGCACAGCTCAGGGCGTCCACCGCCAGAACCCACTCGGGTCCGCACCGGCTAATACTTGCGGCGTACCAGGTCAGCCGGAAGTAGCGGTCATCACCGGCTCGGGGTGATCGAGCACGCAGCGCGTGCCGGTAAAGATGCTCGGGATGCACTTGTTGCAGTGGGTGCAGGTGCCTGCTGTGGTCTCGCCGGCGGCGAGCCGGGCGACCAGATCCGGCTCACGCAGCAGGGCCCGGCCCATCGCGACGAACTCGAAGCCCTCGGCCATGGCCTGCTGGATCGCTGCGAGCGAGCTGATTCCGCCGAGGAGGATCAGGGGCAGCGTCAGCGCCTCGCGGAACTCGCGGGCCAGCGGGAGCAGGTAGGCCTCGTGGTAGGGGTAATCGCGCAGCAGCGCACGGCCGGCCACCCGGAAGCCGATGCCCGCCACACCGGGCAGGGCGGCCGCCATCTCCGCGCGGGGCGGGTCGCCGCGGAACATGAACATCTGGTTGCCCCGGGACCCGCCGGCCGTCAGCTCGATCGCGGCGAGGACGCCCTCGGCCTGGAGCAACCGGGCGATCTCGACGCTGTCGGCGGTCTGGAGACCATTGCGGATCCCGTCGGCCATGTTGAGCTTGGCCGTGACCGCGACCCGGCCGCCAGTCGCCTCGCGAACCGCGCGCAGGATGCGCACCGGCAGCCGGGCCCGGTTTGCCGGTGAGCCGCCGTAGTCGTCCGTCCGGTGGTTCCACCGCGGACTGAGGAACGCCGACACCAGGTAGTGATGGCCGAAGTGCAGTTCGACGGCGTCGAATCCCGCTTCCGCGAGCATGGCGGCGCCGCTCGCGAACTGCGCGACAACGTCGTCGATCTCGCTCGTGGTCACCGGCTCGACTCTTGTCCCGGCCATCGTGCGGCCGGCTGATGGGCCGAGGTAGCGCTTGCGGATCGTGCCAACGGGGCCAGCGTGACCAAGCTGAGCCGAGATCGCCGCACCCTCCGCGTGCACGGCGGCGGCGATCCGCGCAAGGCCGTCGGCCGCGGCGTCGTGGATGTAGATCTCGTTCGGCGCGCCACGGCCGTCGCGCGACACCGCGACGTAGGAAACAGTCGTCATGGCCGCGCCGCCCGCCGCGATCCGCCGGTGGAACTCGATCAGGCTGTCTGACACCAGCCCGGCGGGGCTCATGCCCTCGAAGGTGGCGGCCTTGACGATCCGGTTACGCAGCCGCACCGGCCCCAGGCTGGCGGGCGCGAACGGCTCGGGCGGCATAGCCCATTGTGGCAGTGTGGCAGGCTGAGCGCAGGCCCGCGCAGAGGAGGACATGGAATGCCAACCCGCAGAGCGCACACGACGTGGACGGGCGGCCTTGAGGATGGCACCGGCACGGTGACGCTGGTCAGTTCCGGCATCGGCAGCTACGAGCTGAGCTTCCCCAAGCGGGCCGCCGAGGACGCAGACGGGACGACCAGCCCGGAGGAGCTCATCGCGGCCGCGCACGCGGGCTGCTTCGCGATGCAGTTCTCGGCGATGCTCGGAGCGGCTGGCGGCCACGATCAATCGCTCGACGTGACCGCCGATGTCAGTCTCGGCCCTGACCCGGCCGGGGGCTTTCGGATCAGCGGCATCGCGCTGACCGTCAGCGGCTCAGCGCAGGGCGTGAGCGCTGAGGACTTCGCCCGGATCGCGGTCGACGCCAAGGCCTCCTGCCCGGTCAGCAAGGCCCTCACCGGCACCACCATCTCGCTGGACGTCTTCAATCGGTGAGCGGTCTGCCGGGGCGCGCGCCGGTGTGGCAGGTTCGTCAGGCTCGCTTAGCGCGCCCGAGCCTCCTCGATCGTGAGCTCGGCCGCCGGGTCGGCCTCGAGCCTGCCGTCAGGGATGGGCTCGCCGCTGCGGACCGAGCGGCCGTAGGTGCCAGCATCGAGCCGCTTGAGAGCCCGGTCGATGGCGTCGAGCCGGTTACGGAACGAGGCTGCCATCGCCTCGTCCATGCCTTGGGCGGTCAGCGGCTGCGCTGAGTCGGCGTAGTCGCCTGGCCCGCTCTCGACCTCGCGGTCGGCTGCGGCGGCCGCCTCGGCGCCCTTGAGCAGCTGCACGACCTCTGCGCGCTCCGCGGTCAGCCGCTCGCGCGCGACCATCTCGTCCATCTGAAATCCCCTACCCGTCCTCGGCCCGTCCCAACCGGGCATCCTGCCACGTCCAGCAGCCCCGATACGCTTCGCCCTGGGAGTGGTGCCCAATGATCTTCGACGTCAAGCCGGCCGTGGTCGGCCACCGCGGGTTCGGGTCTGGCGCCCTCCTTGGCTACCGCGAGAACTCCATCGAGTCGTTCCTGGCGGCTGCGGCCAGCGGCGCGACCTGGGTCGAACTCGACGTCCGCCGCAGCAGCGATGACGACATGGTCGTCTGGCACGACCCGCACTCGCCGGCCGGCCTGCCGGTGGTCACGCGGACGGCCAGCCAGCTGGCCGACGAGGGCATCGTGGGCCTGGACGGCGTGCTGTCCGCGCTGCCGGAGGGCATCGGCGTGGATCTGGACGTCAAGACCGTGCTCGACGATGCCCTCGATCCCGAAGGCCGGCGCACGCACGCGCTGGTAGCCGAGGCGCTCGGCGTCCATGCGGGAACACGTCCGCTTCTGGTCTCGTCATTTGACCCCTCGGTGCCGCTTTACCTGCGAGACCGGGCGGCGCTCGCCAGCCAGGTCGGCCTCGGCCTGCTCACGAGCCAGACCCTGCCGCCCGATCACGGCGTCGCCGCCGCAGTCAATCTCGGCCTCGATGTCGCCTGCCTGTTTGTCGGATCGCTGGGGCTGGATGGCGACGAAGGGCTAGCGGGCGGGCTGGCAGCGCGCGCGGTCGAGGTGGCGCACCGGGCCGGCCTGGAGGTTATGACCTGGACGGCGTCGCCCGCCCAGGCGACGCGCGCGGCCGCCATCGGGATCGATGCGGTGTGCGTGGACGACGTGCCGGGCACGCTGGCCGCCCTTGCGGTGCACCGCGGTGCCAGAATGGCCAGGTGACCACGGGCGGCGGCGCGGCCTTGTCCCGGCGCGCGAGCAACGGATCCCTGCTGAGCATCGCCTCAAGCGGGTCGATTCTGTCGATCGGCTCGAGTGGCTCGATCCTGTCGATCGGGTCGAGCGGGTCGATCCTGTCCATCGGATCGGTCGGCTCGATCGCGTCGGTCTGCTCGGCGTTCTCAGCCGGGAGCATCTTCTCGCTCCTGTCGGCGGCTTCCTGCTGGTTCCGCTCTGGCCTGGCGGTCCCGATCGCGCCTGACCGGCCTCCCGGGGCCTTCCAGCTAAGCGTGCTTGAACCCGGGTAGAGGCTTACCCGGGGGGAGTCGATGAGTTCTGCTGAGACCAATTCATCCAGCTACGCTCGGGTGGCGGAGCCAACGCTGGCCTACGTGTGGCATTCGGTCTCCGGGCAGCCGATCGCTGACGACCTGCTTGACTGGCCCCCCGACGTCTTTGCCTTCACGAATGTGATCCTCGAGCGGTCGTATGCATTTCGGTTCGCTCTCCCTCCCAGCAACGACTGGCCTCCGCCCCGCAAGGTCAGCTGGACGGCGGCAGTTGTCGAAGCGGGCAGCCAGTGGGGTGCGTGGACAGAAAGCCGGCGCGGCCACATCCCGGATCTGGTGCGTGAACAGTGGACTGCGATCAGGCCGGGCGCGGGTAATCCGATTGACGAGGTGGCCAGCGGCCGCGACCGGCGGCTGTGCGAGGCACTCCTGACGCTCCATGCCATCGCCGACGAGGCATGCGCGGGGCTGGGCATCGCGTTGGACAGTGCGGACGGACATGCATGCGCATATCGGGCGCGGGGTCGTGAACTGCTGGCGAGAGCCGGAACGCTGTCCCGCATCGATCCGCGCTTCCTGCGTGTGCTCCCCAAGGTCAGCACGCCGCCGACCGGTCGCGCGGCCTACTCACGCTACGCGTGTGTGCACGGACCTGGCATCGACGCTCGCTGGCGCAAGATGCCCGCGCGTCACCGAGGCATCGATGTCACCTCCGAGTTTGCGACGCTGCTCCTGCTGCCGTGGCCATTGCAGGTGCACGCGTCCGATTTCCGCCCGGTCGAGGACTCGGTGCAACGGCTCGAGAAGGATCCCTTCGGGTTCTTCGAGTTCGCACCGGCGGAGCAGCTCGACCTCGATCTCCTCGACCGCGTACTGGTGGCCGCGCGCGAGGAAGTGGCCAGCATCGACGTAGTGCTGCTTCCTGAGGCCGCTGTCGACGAGAACGACATCGAAGCCCTCGAGAGTCTCTTGCACTTCCACGGCGCGATTTCGCTGATCGCCGGGATCCGCCGGCCCGCACGGCAACCAGGTCGGCTTGGCGGCAACTGGATCCACCTGGGCTACAACCCGCGGTTCGAGAAGGGCGCCGGGATCGCGCGGGACCCGGGGCCACCGTGGTTTCACATGCGCCAGAACAAGCACCACCGATGGTCCTTCGATCGGAGCCAGATCTTGCAGTATCACCTGGGCGGCGTCCTGCACCCGGACGTCCACTGGTGGGAAGCGATCGAAGTGCCGCCCCTCGGGGTCGAATTCGTCGAAGCCGCCGAGCTCACCATGGTGTCACTGGTGTGCGAGGACCTGGCGCAGAGCGACGACGTTGCTGCCGTCATGCGATCGGTCGGCCCGACGGTCGTGATCGCAGCCCTGCTTGACGGGCCGCAACTAAGCTCTCGCTGGGCGGCACGGTACGCAAGCGTGCTGGCTGACGATCCCGGCTCGGCCGTGCTGACATTGACCTCGATGGGCATGGCCCAGCGCAGCCGGCCGAGCGGGCGCGACTCGTCGCCGGTGGTCGCCCTCTGGAAGAACCCCGGCGGCGGGGTTCGCGAGATTCCGCTGGAGGGCGGCGCTCACGCCGTCATCCTGTCCGTGGCCATGAATCGCGCTCCCCGGCGCAGCGCGGATGGTCGCTGGCCGGTGGACAACGGGACGGCCTGCTACGACGTGGCAGTCCATCAGGTCCGCGCTGCGAGCTCAGGGTCTGAATTCCAGCCATCACCGTCGGCGCGACCACCCTCGCCTTTGCTGAACATCGAGGAGCTCACGATCCTGACCGCCTGGGCGGAGGGGGTAGCAGAGATTCTGGCCCATGCACCAGCCGATGCTGCTGATCTGCTCGAACAGGCGCGCCCGGGGGCTGGCTGGCGCGGCTCGCTGGGGCTCGCGGAACCATCTGCTCAGCTCGGGCACGCGATCGAGCTGCTGCGCAAGCATGTTCTCGCGAGTCCGGATCGGGATGGCGTGCCCGGGTTCGACGCCTCGCTCAGCATGTGCGAGCAGGACAGGCCGGACGAGGGTCGGCTCGACGGCCTCGTACGGCAGGTCCTGCGGGCCATGCTCGAAGAACGCCGCACCCGCCACCCTCCCGGTGGGTCTGCTGGCGGCGCGTGACGAGAGCTTCCTCAGGCGGTGCGGGTCTGGCTGGCTGCCTCTAGGCCAAGCTCGGAGACAGAGGTCTCTCGCATTCTGAACTTCTGTACCTTGCCCGTCACCGTCATCGGGAACTCCTCGGTGACCCGTACGTAGCGCGGGATCTTGTAGTGCGCGATCTTCCCGGCGCAGAACTCCCTGACCTGCTCGGCGGTGATCGTGCTGCCCGGTCGCAGCCGCACCCACGCACACAGTTCCTCGCCGTACTTCTCATCAGGCACGCCGATGACCTGGACGTCCTCGATGTCGGGGTGAGAGTACAGAAACTCCTCGACTTCCCGCGGGTAGATGTTCTCGCCGCCGCGGATCACCATGTCCTTGATCCGGCCGGTGATGTTCAGGTACCCGGCATCGTCCATGACGGCGAGGTCGCCGGTGTGCATCCAGCGCCCCGCGTCGATGGCCTCCGCCGTCTTGTCGGGCTCATTCCAGTAGCCCAGCATGACCGAGTAGCCGCGCGTGCATAGCTCGCCGTGGCGGCCGCGCGGCAGCACCTGGCCAGTTTCCGGGTCGGTGACCTTGACCTCCACGTGCGGATGCACCCGTCCGACGGTGGAGACCCGGCGCTCCATATCGTCGTCCGCGCTGGTCTGGGTCGACACCGGCGACGTTTCCGTCATCCCGTAGCAGATTTCCACCTCCGCCATGTGCATCTCCGACAGCACCCGCTTCATCACCTCGACCGGGCACGGCGAGCCGGCCATGATGCCCGTGCGCAGGCTCGACAGGTCGTAGCTGGCAAAGTCGGGCAGCGCCAGCTCGGCGATGAACATCGTCGGTACCCCGTAGAGCGACGTGCAGCGCTCGGCTTGGACCGCAGCCAGGGTGAGCATTGGGTCGAAGCCCGGCGCCGGGATCACGATGGCCGCGCCGTGCGTGGTGCAGGCCAGGTTGCCGAGGACCATGCCGAAGCAGTGATAGAAGGGCACCGGGATGCAGACTCGGTCTTGCTCCGTGTACTTGAGCGTCTCGCCGATGAAGAAGCCGTTGTTGAGGATGTTGTGGTGGGTCAGGGTCGCGCCTTTCGGGAATCCGGTCGTTCCGGATGTGTACTGGATGTTGATCGGGTCGTCGAACTGGAGGGCGGCTTCGAGCCCATGGAGCTCGCTCGCCGGCACCTTCGCGCCATCGCGCTTCAGCGCATCCCACCCGTCTTCGAGGACGAGCGCCTCGCGCAGCTCCGGGCAGCGTCCTTTGACCTCGGCGAGCATCGCGCGGTAGTCGGCCTGCCGGAAACCGGCGGCCAGGATCAGGAACGTGATGCCCGATTGATTCAGCGCGTACTCGAGCTCTGACGTTCTGTAGGCGGGATTGATGTTGACGAGGATCGCGCCCATCGCCGCAGTTGCGTACTGGACGATCACCCACTCGTGGCGATTGGGCGACCAGATCCCGACGCGGTCACCCCTGCTCACGCCCCGCGCCATGAGACCGCGAGCGACAAGCTCGCACTGCTCGACGAGCTCGCGATACGTTGCTCGATAGCCCTGGTGCGCGACCACGAGCGCCTCGTGATCACCCACGAGCGAAGCGGTTTTGCGAAGGTTCTGGAA
>Ga0126378_10000742_pt1 | contig 24127 bp, 17 predicted proteins | sample PanSoiMetPlot_23_FD_92587 | JGI IMG/M metagenome (GOLD analysis project Ga0126378, IMG submission 92587) | Tropical forest soil microbial communities from Panama - MetaG Plot_23 | ecosystem: Environmental > Terrestrial > Soil > Tropical forest > Bulk soil | place: Panama | collected 2016-02-17
ACACACCGACTTCGTTTCCGTGTACAGCTCCAACGCCGGTTTGCCCCACTCGCGTCCCCAACCTGACTGCTTGTATCCTCCAAAGGGTAGGGCCGAATCGAATACGTTATAGCAATTGATCCATACGGTCCCAGCTTTCAACTTCGCCGCCAGTCTATGCGCCTTGTTGATGTCGCGTGTCCATACGGCTGAGGCGAGACCGTAGATGCTGTCGTTCGCAAAGGCTGCCACCTCGTCTAGGTCACCGAAGGGAATTGCTGTGACCACCGGACCGAAGATCTCTTCGCGCACCACTTTCATGCTTGCTTTGACATCGACCAGGACGGTTGGCTCGACGAAATATCCAGGGCCGTTGATTCTCTTTCCCCCCACCACCGCCTTGGCGCCGTCTTCGGCGCCGGATTCGAGATAGCCACAGACTCGCTCTTGCTGTTCCTTGGAAACCAACGGTCCCATGTTGCTGGCGGGGTCAATTCCCGGGCCGATCTTGAAGCCTTTTGCCAAATCGGCAACGCCTGCCACCACTTTTTCGAAAATACTTTTATGAGCAAACAAGCGCGAACCGGCGGAGCAGATTTCACCTTGATTGAAGAAAATAGCCATGGCGCTGCCCGGAATAGCGTTTTCTAACTCGGCATCTTGAAGGACAACATTGGGCGACTTGCCGCCTAACTCCAACGAGACTTTTTTCAGATTTCCGCTGGCAGCGTTCAGAATCAGCTTGCCCACCTCGGTCGAGCCAGTGAAAGCGATCTTGTCAACATCGGGGTGTGCCGCGAGCGCAGCTCCAGCTGTTTCACCAAAACCCGGTAGGATGTTGACCACGCCATCCGGGAAGCCGGCCTCCATAATCAGTTCTCCCAATCGCAGCGCGGTCAGAGGAGTTTGCTCAGCGGGCTTCAAGACACAAGTACAGCCCACAGCTAAAGCCGGGCCCAGCTTCATCGAAGCCATGATCAGCGGAAAATTCCAAGGGATAATCTGCCCCGTCACACCAACTGGCTCACGTAGGGTATAAGCCAGATACTTCCCAGCCGGTGCAGAGGTCGGAATGGTGCTGCCTTCCACCTTTGTCGCCCAGCCGGCATAGTAGCGAAACGCATCGGAAGCCGACGGTACATCAACCATGCGAGAGAAATACACCGGCTTCCCGTTGTCGAGAGTCTCTAACTCAGCCAATTCTTCCTGGTGCAGATCAATTAACTCCGCCAGTTTCCACAACAGCCTGCCTCTCTCGGAAGGCGACATATCGGGCCATGGCCCGGATTCGAAAGCCTTGCGAGCAGCCTTAACGGCCAGATCGATGTCGGCTTTGTCAGCCGCCGCGACGTGGGCCAAGACCTCGCCGGTGGCTGGATTGAAGGTCTCAAACGTTTTGCCAGAAACCGCATCAACCCATTTACCCCCGATTAACATTTTCCGGGTTCTAGCCACGAAGTCGCTAACGCTGGTTTGTACTTGCGCGATTACGGTGGTACCCATATTTCCTCCTACGTCGAGCAGTGGGTCCAATCTTTAGCCCCAGCGCTTCTCCGACGAGCGAACCGTTCAGCTTCGGCTTGCGTCTGCGTGCACCCAGCCGTATTGCGTGTTGCTTGGCGTTGGCTTTCCGGTTTCCTGGTATTGTTTCCGCAGCCGGTCTACGTAATCTGCCGGAACCGGATTGCGCTTTGCCTTGGGCTCAATTCCATATAATCGTGCCGCATTGAGTCCAAAAATTTTGGCTTTTGCCTCGGGGGTAAGGGGTGCGTAACCGAATTGCTTCATCAACAATTCCGGCATCTCCAGCCGGCGCAGGGCTTCGATCTGCCACTGCGGCGATCCCCACCAGATCGAATCCGTTCCCCAGAGCACATGGTCGTCGCCAAAGGCCTGAATTATCATTCCCAGCATGTGTGCCCCCAGCATAGGGTTAGCCACGACCGCCGTGCCGAAGCTGGTTCCCAGTTCCATGTACACGTTCTTCATATGCGGATTCTTCCGGCGGTATTCGCACAAATCCGAGACCCAGGGAACGTACGGATTCTTGCGGAACCCCTCCTCTGCAGCGGGCAATGCGTCCTCCACCGTCTTTAGGCCGGAGTGATAAATCAGGAAATTCAACTCGGGAAAATCCTTCGACACCTTGACCATGTCTTTTGGATGGCAATGCGCCTCATTAAAAACGCCAATGGCTAGTCCCTTGTGCAGGCAAATGTTCCGTATGTTCAGCTTGTCGCGGGTATACTCGAGCGCCGGATAAGTCGTCTTCTGGTCATCCATCCACCATCCATCCTTATCTGCTCCCAACCCCTGTCCGGTATAGCCTTTCCAGGCGTCGATCTTCAGCGTCTCGGCTTGGCGATGCATATTCTCCAAATTCTTCGTCCCTAAGTCGGGAGAAAAGAAGCCGTGGCACTTCATTCGCTGCGAACGCGTCAGTTCATTGACGATGTTACGCGTTCTCGCCATTTCGTCGGGCGGGATGACCATCTTCGCCTCGGTAATGTCAGGTATGCCGCTAAGGCAGGCGACATCGGTATCGCTATCGAGAAAGACTTCTTTGATATAGTTCTCGAGCTCAAAATCGGATTGCTTCGGCTCTTTCCCCTTCAGGGCCGGATTGAATTGTCCAGCCGAGCGGCGGGTATCGAAAATGTTTGCTGGTCCTATGAAATGCCGTCCCGCGGCGACATGATGCGTTTGCACGTCGAAGATGAAATAGTTGGTCTTCGTTGCGTTCACCGCAGCGGCGTCGTACAACTCGGCGGCGTCCACCCTAAAGAAGTGTCCAAACACGCTGTTCATGGCGGCAAATCCCGCGGCCATTCCACATGCGGTGTGAAAAAACTGCCGACGGTCGATGCCCAATTTCTTCGAGATTCTGGTTCCCTCCTCGGATAATTCTCTCTCGACCGCGCGCTGCTTTCTTGTCTGTGGCAGCGGAATAAATTCCTCGTTGGAGACAACTTGCGTCGGGAGGGGCAGATGCCGGTCAAGGTAATCATCAAGCTCGTGTTTCCGTACCCAGCCATTGGTTGTTTCGGGCTTGCCGATCGTGGGGATTGTCTTGTAGTTGCGCATGCTCGGGTATTCCCGAATAGAAATCGCTCTACGAGCTGGTTCAACGGAGCGGAGAGAGAGTGGCAGCGTGTAAAAGCTATTGGCACGTCAAAATCTCATGGAAGCCCTCCTTCGCCTGTCTCCATCAAAACGTGAATCTCACCGAGAACTGCAGCTGTCGCGGATTCAGCATAGTGCGCGGCAGGCCGAAGTTCGCATTTGGCTTGGCCGGGATGAACAAATTGGTGTTAATCGGCGTGGTGGCGAAGCTTCCGACAAACGATGGAACGATGTTTGTTACATTGCCCACAGGGCAGGCTACGGAGGACGACCCCTGCTGGATGGCGCGGGTCATGGCATCGTTATAATGTTGAGGGATCCCTCCGCAAAATACGGGCGAGCCGTACACGCTGGTGACCTCATCCACGTTTGGCCGGTTGAGTACGTTGAAGGCATCGAACGCAAAATTTATAATCATGCGCTCGTTGATGTGCACGGCCCGGGCGAGCCGCAGGTCCCAATTGTATTCCTGGTCGCCGATATAGGTGTTCCGCGGAATCATAGTCTGGCAGTTTGCCACGGACGGACAAGAGCCTGGCACCGCCGAGCCGCCGACGCGGTCCGTCGCGGCGCCCGCGACATCGTTCAGGGTGTTGTTGCCATAAAAAATCGTGAAGGGCCGACCCGATTGCAAGGTGAGGATATTGCTCAACTCAAAATTCCGCCAGGGTCCGGTTTTCGGTGCAATGGCGGTGAAATTGGCCACGAAGCGATGGCGGGCATCCTGATTGGAGTTAGCGCGTTCCGCGGAGTAGTCGAACTGGTTGACCGGCAGGTTGATGAAGGTAGTGAAGTTACCATTATCGATGGTGTGGGAGTAGGTGTAATTGGCAGTCAGGTTGAAGTTCTTCGCGCGCTCGATCACCGTCAGCGTTCCGCCATGGTAGATGGCATTGGCCACATCGTTGTTGTAATCCTCAAGTCCGCTGCTGATGGTCTGCAAGCCAGAACCCAAAGCACCTGCGAAGAAAGGCCCCAGGCCGGCGATAGCGCCAGTTCCAAGGGTCGGCGTTCCCGTGCACGGAGAGAGCGTGCCATCGGCGTTAACCAGTCCAGGTACAAACTCGGGCAGCGGATCGGTAGGTGTTCCCGGCTTGGTTGTGCCGGCAGGGCAGGGGATGTTGATGTTGTTGCCGCGAACCAACTTGTGAGCCTCCACGAATAAATAGCTCAGGTTGATTGCGAAACCCCGCCCGAACTGATGGTCAACCTCCAAACTGCCTTGTTCGGCGTAAGGTGTCCTGGCGTGGCGATCCATGCCGCCCTCCCCGATGCCGCAAGCCCCGGTCGTAAAGCACGTGCCCGCCATCTCTACTGAAGGGAATGCCGTGGTGTAAGCTCCCGTTTGTATGATACTGGCCGCGAGGCAGGAGGCCTGCGGGACACCTGCGCAGGGTGAGCCGGGTGGACCGGGCGTTGCCGGATCCGCCAGCAGCTGGTAACCCTGGCCTGCCTGCCCCAGGTTGGACATGATGTTGGAGAATTGCTGGGGCCCTATTCCCGCGGCTTTGCAAATCCCCGCGATTAACGCCGTGGGGTGGTTGCCGCATTGATAGCCGGCAACAATCTTCTGCGTGTTGGGCACGAAGAAGAAGGTGAGATTCTGCCGGTCGAAAAAGACGCCGAAGCCGGCGCGAATCACGGTGTTAGAAGTTGGGGCGTAGGCCAGGCCGATCCGCGGCTGCCACTCGCGGTAGTCGTTGTCCACGAAGGACGAAAGACCTGTTTCCACATCCCATCGCAGCCCGTAATTCAGCGTGAGCTTGGGATTTAGTTTCCATTGGTCCTGGGCAAAGCCACCCCAATATCCGTGGTTGATAACCCGGCTGTAGCGATTAAAGAAATCGGGGGGGTAGGCGTTGTTCCACGGCGAGTTCGGGAAACCGCCGCCGTTGAGAGGATTGGCCAAGGTGACCGTCGGGCTGCAACCCGGCGGATTTATACAGGCATTCGGATCGGTAGGCAGGGGCGTGCCCGCATACATAAAAACTACGCCGTTGTCTTGAGGAACGGCACACGTAGCGGCTGACTCATCCAGACCAGTTCCCGCAGTGGGATAGCCCGCACCGTAGTTCTTGTTGAAGTACCCGGCAAAATTCGTGAAGCAGGAAATGCCCGGTATGAGCAGACGAGTGGGCGTGAACCCAGGGAAATTCTCCAGGCTCGTCAGCCAGTTGCCATCGACACCAAATTTCAGCACGTGATTGCTTCTGACCCAGGATACGGACTCGGAAAGCTGGACTCTGCTCTCGTAGAGCCGGTCGTTCGTTCCGAAATTGTGGCCCAATTCGAGATCATTCAGGATGCTGAAGTCCGGCTGGCCGGTGGCTCCCGGGAAGTTGTAGTGGCGGCGTGCGTATTGCGCCAGTACCGTATTGACTAAATTGGGCTTCAATAACGAGTTCACAGTGGCGACCAGCGACTGGTCCCGAACGAAGAGATCGCGGCCACCGCTCGGGACACCAATTCCGCCCCCATCGAGCGTATTCCCCACCAATTCGCCCAAGGAGCGAGTGTCCTCCACGTTGTAGCGCAAAGCCAAGCGATTATTCGTTGTGAGTTGATGGTCTAATCTGGCGAAACCGAAATCGTCGTTGCCGGTTTTGAGAAAACCCTGAAGAAATCCAAAAGCTTGGCTCTGCGTGATATTGGCGGGATTGCCGGCAAAGTTGGGGAGACACGCAGTCAGCCGGCCCGTGCACCCCTCGGGAGCCAGCCCCATCAGTGCCTTTGCCCGGTCGATCAGCAAAACGTTGTTAACTAGATCCGGCGGATAGACCGGAGACTGCGCGCTGCGTTTCCCTTCATAATTGAGATAGAAAAAAGTCTTGTCTTTGACGATGGGGCCGCCCAGGGCAGCCCCGAACTGATTCTGCCGAAATTCGTGCGGCAGGGGCGCAGGCTGCAGCAGAGAGCGCGCATCGGTGGCGCTATTTTGGAAGTATTCATAAATGGAACCGTGGAGATTGTTCGTGCCTGACTTGGTCACGATGTTAACGATTCCGCCGAGTGCGCGCCCGTATTCGGTCCCGAAGCTGTTGTTAACCACGCGGAACTCCTGCACGGATTCCTGGGGCGGCGTCGCGCGCTGGATGCCGCTGGCGGAATTGACGAAGTCCGCTCCGTCTACTGTGATCTCATTGCTGAACGAGCGCATGCCGGCAAAGGAAATCTGCGTCACCTCAAATTCGGTGAATGTTGTGCCCAGGCTGGTGCGGCTCGAGGCCACGCCGGGAGTGAGAAGAGCGAAGTCCGTGAACACGCGACTGCTAATTGGCAATGAGGCTATCTGCTCTGTTTCGATCACCTGACTGATCTCGGTTTTCGTCGGCTCGATCAGCGGTGCCTCCGTGGTCACCGTGATTAGCTCGGAAGCTCCGGCAACCTTCAACGTAGAGTTCACAGTGGCGACTTGGCCGACCGTCAGGGTGATGCCAGTCTGCTGATACTTGGCGAACCCGGGCGCACTTACCGTTAGGTTGTATTTCCCGGGCGGAAGATTGGGTACAACGAAAAAGCCGGCGGTATTACTGGTCGATTGGAAAGTTTGGTTGGTGTCGAGATCGCGCACGGTCACTTGCGCGCTAACCACCGCCCGCCCTCCGGCGTCTAGGACCGAACCGTTTAGTTGAGCGAAGCTAAGGGCAGCTTGAGCAACAGCAAATGGGGCAGCTGATACCACTAGACCGAGCAGGCACAGAGCAATACCCAATAAGCGCGTTCTCATAAGATACCCTCCCTGCGCACTTCCAATGTTCGACTGGTGAGAAAGACCGTCAGCAGCCGATCATGTAGCGCGGCCCACAATCCGGCAGGTATGAGATCTGGGGCAAGAACTCGTCAACAATGCGCTTCCCCACAGAAACGCGCGAAAATGATTACTATGTCCCAATGCATACTGTCAATACAAAAATGTATACAGACAGGCAAATCTCACTGCATTCTTTTGGTTTTGCTTGAGATTGGTTGAGCGGATCAAATCTAATGTATGCAATCAGTGATTGCAAATGCCGGGAGCGTCTAGCAACTCCCCAAGTCTGCGCAGCACTCGATGTGGTCTTCGGCCCTGAGGCTGCTTGGCCCAGTCGTGTGCTTTCGAGATGCCGGTAATCACCCCGAAACCCACGGCGCCGCCGCGCCGGGCCATGATCATTTCCACCAGAGGATCATCTCCGACAACGCCTATCCTGGTCATGGGGATGCCAAGTCTCTTCGCCACTAACCTCAGTGCGTGGAGCGAGGGCTTCCCGGTGAGAATCATCGGCGCGTGTGTGATCCTGCGTATCGCTGCGGAAATGGCATAAGAATAACCCATGGTCTTGCCGCCAGCAGTGGCGAAAAATGGCACGTCAGAAGCCACATAAAGCTCCGCACCATTCCAGATGGCTTTCGCGGCTGCCTCGATATCTTTCATGCGGCAATCGGGATGCCAGCCGATGTAGACTGCATCGACCCGGTCAACACCTTCGTCGTCAGTGAAAACTGTTCGGATCCCCACCTGTGCCAGCGCGTGCCCGACCCCGGGGGTTCCCAACACTAAAGCTCGCTTAACGCCGCGGCGGGGCATAAGCTCAGCCGCCACGATGGACGGCGTAAGTAAGACATCATCCAAGATCGGCAACCCGAGCGCTCGCAGCTTGGATGCCTGCTCTGACGGGGGGTAGTTCGTTCCATTTGTGAGCACAACAAAGGGGATGTCGCGTTTCTTCAAGTCGCCAAGCAACTCAATGGCGTCGGGCAGCACTTGATAGCCGTTCAGGGAACGGTCGGACAAGACCAAGGTCCCGTCGAGGTCGAACACGAAGCCCTCTACTGGTCGAAGTCGCCACCCATCCCTATTGTGCGAGCTGTTTTTCATGCTTGTGCCTTGCGCAGTACCGGCCGACCTGTTAACTCCAGTTTGAAACCGGGCTTGTCCACCGAGAGGTGCGCGATATCGCGGCGCACCGCCAGCTGGCGAAGCAAACGCATCACTGGGGCGGTGTCTGGATTGTAAGTTTGTGCTGCTGGCCCGGCGGCCTTCATCGCATCTACCTGTTCGGCCGGCATAGTGGCACGAAGCAGGAACTCCTCGTCCGAGAGTTCCGGCCCGATGCGCCTTCGCAACTCAGCAAGCGGCGGCATGATTGGCTCTTCAAGAAGCTCACGCGTCCGGGGCAAGGAGTCGATGCGGTCCATCACCTCCGACGCAATCGGCAGGTTGGGTTTTCCGAACCGGCCCAGGGCGTAGCGAATCACTTCGTCCGGCACGACCGCGTAGCGCTCCTTGCGGGTTACGTTCATAACCGCTTGAGTCAACAGCATCTGCGAGAAGGGAGTCATCACGATAGGCCAACCTAACTCCTGGCGCACCCGGCCCAACTCCTCGATGACTGCGCCCTCCAGGTGCGCGAGCCGGTTTTCCGCCAGATGCCGCCGCATCGTGCCCGTCATGCCGCCCGGCAATTGGTGATGGTAGTATGCGGCGTCGAAAGCCTGTGGGTGGCCTATGGGAAGTCCTTCCGCCTCCGCTAGGCGAGTGAAATAGCGGCCAACTTCAGCGAGGGCTTGTTCGTCGATATCTATCTGGTGTCCGAGCTCGCGCAGATTGGCAACCACGCGCTCGGCAGGCGGGTTGGATATCCCATCGCTAGCGCCACCCGTGGCGCACTGCACCGTGCCTACGCCCCATTCCGGTGCATTCATGTAGACCAACTCGCCCAGACCGATAGTCGAATGGGAGTGCAGTTCCAAAGGCTTGTTCCCAATCACCCGCTTGACAGCCGGAATCATGACAGCCGCGCGCAGCGGTGCCAGAAGGCCGCCAGGGTCTTTGACATAAATCGCATCCACATCCGGACTAGCGGCAAGTTTGCGGGCACGTTCTACGTAGTGCCCGTTATCGTGGATGGGGCTTACCGTAAACACTAAAGCGGCGACGACATACTCGCCGCCAACCTCCTTGATCATGCGCGCACAAGCGACGTTCGAATCGGCATTGTTCATCGGATCCGCCAGCGCAAAGCGGCGTATCCCGTTTTTCACCAAGGTCGCGAACGCCAGCTTCATGAATTCGGGGCTCGCCGCTTCCCAAGAAATAAAGCGGAAGCCAGTCGAGAGAAATTGCAGTGGCGTATTCGGTGTGGCCTTTGCCATCAGTCGAATTCGCTCCCAAGGATCTTCCTTCTTGTAGCGAACGGCAACGCCCATGTGTGTGGACGTAGTAAAGTCGAGGGCCTTAAAGCCTACACGGTTCATCACGGGCGCGATGGTAAGGGTCCGAGCGGTGTCAATGCCAAGCGCCGCCCAAAGACTCTGGTTGCCATCGCGAAGTGAGGTCTCAACGATTTGAATGTTCGCCACAGCTGAAGCTCTCCGGACGCACACGCATCAGAATTTCACCATACTCGACCGCCGCGCCGTTCTGGACCAATATCTCGGCCACCTCGCCTTTCACGCCCGCACGGACGGTGGTCATCAGCTTCATAACTTCGATAATTGCGATCACGGTCTCTTCTACGACCTTGGATCCCAACTCGACGAATGGACGCTCACCTGGCTTAGGGGCACGGTAGAAAATTCCAACCAGAGGAGAAGAGATTTCCAGCAGGCCGGACTCCGATGTCGGCATTACCATCGGCTGGAGTAGCGAATTCGATGGAAGCGATGTTGACGGCGGCGGATTGGGAGTTGGCCGCAGGCCAGATCCGCGCTGCAGGCTCAATTTGACACCATCGATCTCGAGCGTCAATTCATCGAAGCTCGATTCCTCGAGGATGCGTATGATCTCGGCCACGTCCTTGGCCGTGAGCGTCAATGGCGGCCTCCGAAAATGTTCATCACATGCACCAGGGGGTTTTCTGCTGGCTTAGCAACCGGAGCTTTATCCGCGGCAGACCATACGGTCTCGGGGCGGCTCTGTAGCAACAGGATCTCTCCTGAGGGATCAATTGCCCATTCGATGTCTTGGGATCTGCCGTAGTGACGTTCGACTTTGCGACCGATTTCCGCCAGCGCTTTAAGCTCCTCGTCGCTAATCGAAGGGGCCTGGCGAAGCTCTTTTGGCGTCTCTATATGTTTGATCCCGCCGCTTTCAGCCGACACGTGTTGCCAACGCTTGTCGGAAATTTCCCGAACCGAAATTTGGCTGGTGATTTTGCCGATCACGAAGCGATCGGGGGTGACCTCGCCACTTACCACGGCGGAGCCCAGGCCCCAGCTTGCCTCGATGGTGATCACAGAGCGGTCCCCAGTTAGCGGACTGCGCGTGAACATCACTCCCGCCGAGCGCGCGTCCACCATCTTTTGCACGACCACCGCGATCGCGACTCCGTTCTCCGGGATGCCGTCTTTGCGGCGATAGGAGATCGAAGGAACCGAGTAAAGGCTGGCCCAGCAGGCGCGCAGATAGTTCAGAATCGCCTCGGCACCCTTCACCCAGAGATACGTGTCCTGCAGTCCGGCGAAGCTGGCCTCGTCTGAATCCTCGGCAGTGGCCGAAGACCGAACCGCCAATGGGCAATTGAGGTCCGGGCCGCACAGCTCTGCATGCGCGTCCACGAGATCGCCACACACATCGTTCGGCAAAGGCACGCTCTTGAGGCGCGGGCGAATTTCTTGGGAAAGTAGACGGATTCCTTTCAGGTCATGTATCGACAGCGTTTCGACACGCGATCGGATCGGGTTTTCCTTTTCCAGTTCGGCCAAAACGCGTTGGAAGCCCAGCGTGGTTACTACAAAACCCGGTGGCACCGCCACCTTGGCACGCGTCAACTCCCCTAATGAACCGCCTTTGCCGCCCACCGTTCGACGATCAGCGAGCGAGATATCGGCGAACCATCGGATGTTTGCGGTAGAGGGCATCGCAGGCTCTTCAAATGTAGAGCTGCTTATTGATCGGAATGCCGTGCTCGCGGCAATGGCTCTCGTAGTGGTTGATGAACCACCACACATCGAGTGTTTCCACGAAGTTTCCCTTATCGTCGTAAAACTCAATTGGCCCCTGGAGCCAGCCAAACAGTTTGACGCCATTGGGGTCGTCGCTCACCAAGGTATGGATGAGTCCAGGAGTTTCGTAGATGAAGTCGCCGGGGCCTGCTACCCAATCATATTCGAGGTAACGAGCGCTCCCCTCCAGGCAGACCATGACCACCGTTCCGCGGTGTTTATGCGTGCCGATCACGCCGGCGGACTTCATCCACAGAATATTGCTAAAAATGTTGTGGCGAGTATCAAAGAGAAGATGGCGGATTGCGGCCTGTGAACCGAACGGCACCCAGGGGCTCTCTCGCTCCGACGAGCTGACAAATGTGCCCGGTATTCCGTGCCGCTTGACTACATCCGCATATGCTTCGGGGACGTCTACGATTCTGTAAGCGGTGGACGGTGGGGCAGTCATTTTTGTAATGGTCGATGTGGTCATGGTGTGCCTCCTCATGCGGGTTTGGACGGAGCGTGTTGGTCTATCTCGTGTGTACAGGTCGACTACACGGTACCGACACGCAAGGGAACTTTATTGTAGGATCGTCACGACACCCTGCCCGCCATCCACGCGGATGCGCTGGCCGTCTCTGATCTTCTGTGTAGCTGTGCCCGTCCCCACCACAGCCGGCAAGCCGTATTCCCGTGCGACAATGGCCGCGTGGCTCATCGAGCCGCCGATATCGGAGACCGCTGCCGCAATCTTCTGAAAAACCGGTGCCCAGCTGGGGTTGGTAATGTGGCAGACCAGGATGTCTCCGTGGCGCAAGCGATCGATTTCATCCACCGACATCACCACCCGCGCCACGCCATCCACAACGCCATTAGAGGCAGCGAATCCCCTGATCTCATTGGAATCCCGCCTCTCGTCCGCTGCCAGCCAAGTCTCCAGGTTCTCACGCGTGATGCCCCAGAGCATAACGATGGCAGGGTCGTCAATCACGTCGGGAACCGGCCCGAGGGCAGGCGGAGTTTCGTGCTTGGCCCATTCCGCAATCGCCGCTTTGCGCTCCTCGACAATTGCCGTCCAACGCACGAGACCGCGCGGTGGCGACCCGTTCGACCAGGAGATCATGAGATCGACGATCGCCGCCTCGACTTCATAGTGAGTCAAGTGAAAAATATCTTCGGCGTTTGGGAAAAAGCCGTGCTCGGCCAAAAGCGCCCCGAACTCCCGGATTTTGTTAAAGAACAAATTGGTGTACCAGTGCTCACAGTAGAATTTGTGCCCTTCGACATAGGGGAAAACCCGGTGCGCCAGCTGAATCATCTGGTCGTAGGCGGCGCGCTCCTCGTCGCTATTCAGCAGGTCGCGGTAATTGTCGATAAGCTGCTGGCGTTCAGCCATCAGCTTCTCGATCGGCCGCTCAACAGGTTCACCGGCTTTAACGTTGGCAATGTATCCGGGCAGAGAGGCAAATGGCATGGAGAGGTCGTCGTTCCAAGAACGATGGTGGTGATAGAAGCCGTCACCGACATTGACGTTGAACCAGGGGTCGCGGGAGGTGGCTAATTCTTCGAGCCACTTCTTGCCGGAATGGGACCGCTCCAGCGATTGGATGATTTCGACGGGAGCGGCGCCCTCGCGGAACATGTCGTCGACTCCCAGCTCGATGGCGCATTTCGCCAGACGCCTGAGCTCGTCGTCGGGACGAAAGATTTCCGCTTCCATGCCAGCGACCATGCGGGCAACGGTCTGTTCGCTGATCTCCGGGAACGCCTTCTTACAAAAGTCGAAGAAAGTAAGATAGGCGCCATACCCAAGCAGAAGAAACTCGAAGTGATGGTGCCACATGCGGAAGTAGCCTTCGAGGGTCTTCTGATAGATGTCGAGGAGATAATGATTCGACGCAATGCCGCGTCCGGCGCGCACGTGCTCCAAAGGCTCGAATTCGGGGAGGGCAAGCTTCGGCAGCGCCTCGGCTACTCGGATTAAACCCAACATCTTGTTTTTCCATTGCTCGAATAGCCTTTCCCAATGTTCGTAATAATAGAAGGCGCGCTGCTGAAATTCTCGGGTGCGCCGGGCAATCTCGCCTGGATCCGTCACGGCGTTGCCGCCGATATAGATGCGCCCGTTGATAATGCGATAGTCTATTCCGAGCGTCGTCGGTAGACTGTGCACACGCGTGTTGGCAGCGCCCAATGCGCAATACGCGGCTTCCGCCGTGACCACGTCGAAAGCGCACATTGGCTCCGGGAAATGCATGGAGTTGTAAAACCAAAAACGCTCGTCATCTTCCTTCGTAAACTGCATGTAATAGGGAAAGGCCGCTTGCGCCTTTTCCGTGCCTGGGATTACCTTCAATGAACTTGGAAGCGGAAAGCATCGAGCTTGGACGGTTGTGCTCATGCATACCTTCCCATATGTTGCTTCGTTTTCTACGGCAGCAGGCTGCCGCGCCTTATTCCCCGTATCAGTTCCCTACGCCGTAGCTTTGGATGCACTTTCGCCTTAGCGAAATACGCTCGCGAGACGGCCGAGCGGGGCAACCGTGAAGTCCGAAACTGGCCGCACGCTTAAGGGGGCATGTATCCGTTCCCAAAAATGATGGCGGAGATTATACCCCGGCACGCAACCCAGTTGCGGATTGCTTCTTGGCATGGTTCTGCACGCAATGGCCTGAGGAGGCGCGCGGCGACTGGAAGAGCGTGGCTTTGTGCCACCGCTTGCGGCGTGGAATTCCATCTATTAAGCTCGTCACCTTGAGTACGCTGAACCCTAGCACGGATGGCCACAATTTACCGCTGCGGCCCGTGCGCTTCTTTTCACCCGATGTCGAAGTAAACCGACGGGCCGACGGCAGCTTGCTGATGCGCTCAGTCGAACCTTTGGGCGATTACGACTGTCGCGTTGGGGATTGGATTGACCGCTGGGCGCGGGAAGCGCCCGATCGCATCTTCATCGTTGAACAGACCAAAACCGGGGCACGACGTATCTCTTACAGGGAAGCTCAGGAGGCGGTGCTTCTCCTGGCCGAGGGATTGCTCGGCTGCCGCCTGGGGCCAGACCGGCCGCTTGCGATTCTCGCCGCGAATGGAATTGATCACGCCCTCATCATGTTGGCCGCGCTTTACGTCGGGATCCCGATAGCTCCTATCGCTCCTGCCTATGCCCTTCAGTCCAGCGACTACGCGAAGCTGTCCTATGTTTTCGAGGTGTTAACACCGGGAATGGTCATGGTGGATGATGGCGAGCTTTATCGCAAGCCTATGCAACACGCCCTCAATACCGATATTCCGGTGATAGCTCTTCGCAACTGGTCAGCATCCCCGAACATGCGGGATCTTCGATCGCTCAAGGGTGATGGCAGTCATCGCGATCGAGTGCGCGCAACGGCAGCAAGAGTGGGCTGGGAAACGATTGCCAAGTTTCTGTTTACTTCCGGCTCGACCGGTTTGCCGAAAGCGGTAATCAACACTCATGGCATGATCTGTTCGAACTCCCAGATGAAACGGCAGGTGGCGCCGTGCCTGGTGGAAGAGCCGCCTGTGATGGTGGATTGGGCACCGTGGAACCACACTGCGGGCAGCAACAGCAATTTCAGCATCATTCTTCACAATGGCGGTACGCTCTATATCGATCCTGGAAAACCGACTCCCGCCCTGTTCGAGGCAAGCCTGGAATTGCTGCGCCGGGTATCGCCGACCATTTATTTTAATGTGCCTCGCGGCTACGAGCTGTTGATCCCTCACTTGCAAGCCGATCGCAGCTTGCGCGAGCACTTTTTTCGACGGCTAAAGTTTCTCTGGTACGCAGCCGCGTCGATGCAGCCTTCGACCTGGTTTGAACTCGAACACCTCGCCGTGGAAACGGTCGGGCACAGGATTTTAACCGTGAGCGGACTCGGCATGACCGAGACCTCGCCCATTGCGCTGTTCGGCAACGCGAAGGCATGCGGCCCCGGGGTGGTCGGCATACCGGTCGCGGGCGTCGAACTCAAGCTGATTCGAGATGATAATAGCTTCGAGGCGCGCTATCGTGGTCCCAACGTCACCCCCGGCTATTGGCGAGATCCTGCGGCAACCGCGGCTGCTTTTGATGAGGAAGGCTTCTTGCGCTCAGGCGATCTGCTAAGTTTCATTGACCCGGAACGTCCGCAGGCAGGTCTGCGCTTCGATGGAAGGATCAATGAAGTTTTCAAGCTGGACTCGGGCACCAAGGTCAGCGCGGGCAAGTTACGCCTGGATGCGTTGGACCTCTTGCGGCCGCTCGCCAACGAGGTTGTGGTCGCTGGGGCTGACCGAAAGGACGTACGTATTCTTATCTTTCCCGATTGGGAGGTATGCGCCGCCGCCGCGGGTCTTGATCGCGCGGCTAGGCCTGCACAAATCGCCTCCAACCCAAGCCTCAGGGCGATGTTCCACGAACGTTTGGCAAAACTCTATACCGTCGGAACTGGCAGCTCCAACCGCATCGTGGGCGCCTTGCTGGTCGAAGTCGCACCGTCCAGCGCGGCTGGTGAGCTAACGGAGAAGGGCACCGTTAACAGCCGCGCTCTCCAGCGGAACCGGCCCGAGCTTCTCGAGGTATTGTTCGGGGATACAGATGAACGAGTGCTGCGCGTGGAACACACCTAGATTTGGATCGCGTGCTAAGGCTCGATTGCCAAGCGCAGCTGGCTATCGGGATGCATTAGCCCGGTCCCACTGTTCGAAGCTTGAGCCTGCAGCAGCCAGGCGCTCGATCAACGTGGCCGGGCGCCAATAATAACCCGTCTTTTTATGATAGTGGCGAATGCGCTGCGACACGTGGGAAAGCCCCAACGTGTCGGCATAGAACATCGGCCCGCCAAGGTGGCGTGGGAATCCATAACCGCTGCTCCAAACCACATCAATATCGGCAGCACGTGCCGCGATGCCTTCGTCCAGGACCATCGCTCCCACATTGATCAGCGACAAGATGCACCGCTCAACGATCTCTTGGTCGTTGATTTCGCGCCGCGCTATACTTCGTTCAGAAGCTAGCTTCTCGATAAGGCTGATCACTTCGGGATCCGATACGGCTTCCCGGCTGCCGCTCTCATAGCGATAGAAACCGCGACCGGTCTTCTGGCCGAGCCTGCCCATCTCCGTAAGGCGGTCGGCAATGACAAAATAAGGGTCCGGGCGACTTTCCCGTTTGAAAAGCTGGACGCGCGCCTTGGCACCGACATCATTGCCGCCCAGGTCGCTTACTCCTAGCGGTCCCATGCCAAAGCCGAAACTCTCGAGCGCCGTGTCGACCTGTGTCGGTGTAGCTCCTTCCAGCAGCAACTGCTCGGCCTCACGAAAGTAGCCATCGAGCATCATTCGATTCCCGATGAAACCGAAGGCGTCCCGCGAGACAACCGCAACCTTCTTAAGCAGTTTTGCGACGCGGAATGCGGTTGCCAAGTTTTCAGGCGAGGTATGGTTAGTGCGCACAATCTCCAAAAGCTTTGAAACGTGTGCGGGAACGAAAAAATGCAGGCCTAAAACCCGTTCCGGATGGGCCGTGGCACTGGCTAGTTCGGTTACAGACAGAGTGGAGGTGTTGGTGGCGATCAGACGCTGGGGAGGAAGAATGGAGTCGAGCTTTGACAATACATCTTTTTTCAACTCCATATCCTCGAATACAGCCTCGATAACCAGATCGGCATTGGCCGCTTCGGCCAGAGCAACGGTATTCCGAATACGCCGAATGCGTTCATCGGCGATGCCCTCTGTGATGCGCCCACGTTTGACGCTGGATGCGTATGCAGAACGGACATGTTCACGGCTGCGGGAAAGGGCAGCAGGATCGTTATCGTTGAGCAGCACTTCCAAACCAGCGTCGGCGAAAGCAATCGCGATGCCGCTACCCATTGTCCCGGCGCCAATCACTGCTACGCGTTGAATGGCGGGAGGATGAGCTTTCCGGACATTGACGGAAGATAGTCCGCTCAATTTGCTGGACTTGCGCTCCGCAAAAAATACGTGCCGCAACGCAAGGCTCTCGCGTGAAGCCAATGACTCTTGGGCGAGGGCGGCCTCAATCGCGATACCTTCCGAGAACGGCAGCTTGCAAGCTTTGATTGCTTCGACTACCAGATCTTGCGTCGTGCGCCCCTTCAAAGCACGAGCATGAGGAAGCAATGCAGCGGCAATCTCGGTTTCATCGAGGTGGTCCATGACGGTGCGATTACAGGTTGGTCGCGGGCCGAGTCCCTCACGCACAAGACGTTTACAGAAACCTAGCGCGGCATCACGCAGATCGCCTTCCGCAACCTCATCCACCAGACCTTTGGCCTTGGCTTCAGACGCCGGCACAGGTGTGCCCGACAGAATCATATCCAAGGCCGCGCGCGCGCCCATCAATCTCGGGAGGCGTTGCGTGCCCCCAGCGCCCGGGATGATTCCCAGCGTGATCTCTGGCAATCCGATTTTTGCGTTTTTATGGGCGAGTCGATAATGACAGGCCATTGCGAGTTCGAGCCCTCCGCCTAAAGCGAGCCCCTGCATCGCGGCAACCACAGGAGTAGGAGAGGACTCAATTCTGGTTTGCAGTTGTTGTAGAGAGGGCGCGGCCTTCGGACGGCCGAACTCAGTGATGTCAGCGCCCGCGCTGAACAGCTCGCCGCTCGCCATGATTAACAGCGCCTTGATGCTAGGATTTTTTTCCGCTCGCGTAATCGCATCAACGAGCTTGAGCCTTACCGAATGACTGATCGCGTTTACAGGAGGGTTGTCGATCGCAATCAGCCCTACAGGGCCTAGCTCGTCGAATGTCACGATTGTTGCTTCTGCTATATCTCGGTTCGTCGTCATAAATATCGGTGCCGAACAGTTGACTCGTTTCTGTTTGACAGTGGTTCGTGAAAGTAAATGGTATATTGAGTCGACTTAACCCTTCTGCGAGGCTGTTTCTCAGCCTGCTGAAGGGAAGCAAGTATGGAATAAGCCGCGCTCACAAAGGTGAATCGTGAAAAACGAGCCGGTAATGGATATTGCCCATCTCGGCCACCTGGAATTGCTTACTCCCAGGCCGGAAGAGAGCCTGCGGTTTTTTGTTCAGGTTATGGGAATGACCGAGAGCGGCCGACAAGGCGACTCGGTCTACTTGCACGCCTATGATGATTATGAGCGCCATTCCCTGAAACTCACGGCATCCAAACTTCCAGGCTTGGGACATGTAGCTTATCGTGCGCGAAGCCCTCAAGCTCTCGAACGGAGGGTGGTCGCCCTCAAGGGATCGGGCTTCGACATAGGCTGGACGGAGGGCGATTTGCCACATGGCCCGGCGTTTCTTTGCCAGGACCCGGACGGACACAGGATCGAGCTTTACTATGAAACAGAGTGGTATCAGGCACCGTCTGCCCTGCGCCCCGCCCTCAAGAACCAAGCACAAAAATTTCCCGCGCGTGGTATCAACGTGCGGCGGCTAGATCACTGGAATGGACTTGCGGTCGATATCAAAGCGAACCGCGAGTTCTTCGAACGGTACCTGGGATTTCGTTTGACCGAGCAAATCGTCATGGACGATGGCTCGGAAGCCGCCATCTGGATGACGTGTACGAACAAGAGCTACGACTTCGCCTACACGCGCGATCATACGGGCATAAAGGGACGGTTGCACCACATTACTTATGCCGTCAACAGCCGCGAAGAGGTGCTGCTGGCAGCGGACATTTGCCTGGAAAACGGCGTTTACATTGAAACTGGTCCCCATAAGCACGCAATTCAGCAAACCTTTTTCCTATATGTGTACGAGCCTGGCGGCAACCGAGTTGAGATTGCCAATGCCGGTGCGCGTTTGATCCTGGCGCCGGATTGGAAACCGATCCGCTGGACTGAAGCCGAACGCAAGAAAGGGCAAGCTTGGGGCCTTAAGACGATCGAATCATTCCACACCTACGGAACGCCTCCAGTGAAGGCGGAAACAGAAACGTAAACCGTGGCACGACGTCCCTTGTGGCTAAGATGAAACTAAGGACACATAACTACTCAGGGACAAGCAGTCAAAAGACAAGTTAACTGATGAATATCAAAAAAACTGCCCTCGTCATTAGCGCCCATTCAGCGGATTTTGTATGGCGCGCAGGCGGAGCAATCGCGTTGTATGCCGAGCGTGGCTGGGACGTCACGGTGGTTTGTCTCTCGTTCGGAGAGCGCGGCGAATCGGCAAAACTGTGGCGCGAGACCGGAATGACCATCGAGAAGGTCAAAAGCAACAGGAAGGAAGAGGCGACTCGCGCGGCGGAGATTCTTGGAGCCGAGGTGATTTTCCTCGACGTTGGCGACTATCCGATGAGAATTCCGGACAGCATCCTTTACGAGCTCGCCGCGCTTTACCGAAAAATCCGACCCGAGTTTGTCCTTACCCACTCGCTTAAAGATCCTTACAATTTCGATCATCCACTGGTTTCTCATGCGGCACAGGAGGCGCGCATCGTTGCGCAGGCGCATGGGCATGAACCAGACACCCCCGTAATTGGCGCGCCATCCTTGTTCCTGTTCGAGCCACACCAGCCGGAACAGTGCGATTGGAGGCCGCAGTTGCTGCTCGATATCAGTTCGGTCTGGCCCAAGAAATACGAGGCCTTCAAAACCATGAACGCTCAGGAGCATCTCTGGCAGTACTACGAGCGTGTTGCACTGCAGCGCGGCGCGCAGGCCTCGCGCAACTCAAACAAGACCATCAAATATGGCGAAGCCTATCAGCGCGTGTTTCCGCAGGTTACGGAGGAACTCGCATGAACGAACCTATCGTGGTTCGCGAAGTGGAGCAGCCGCCATCGGAAGTCGTGGGCGCATTGGAGAAATTCGGCGTGACCACGGTGCATGAGGCGCAAGGACGTTGTGGCTTGCTCGCTTCCTACATGCGCCCGATTTTTCCTGGCACCACCGTAGCTGGACCTGCTGTCACGGTGTCGCTGCCTCCCGGCGACAACCTGATGATCCACGTTGCAGTCGAAGTCTGCCGGGCGGGAAGTATTCTGGTGGTAGCTCCGACTTCACCATGTACTGACGGTTACTTCGGCGAGCTGCTCGCGACGTCACTGCGTGCTCACGGCGTGAAGGGACTGGTTATCGACGCGGGCTGTCGTGACATACGACCTCTGACGGAAATGCAATTTCCGGTTTGGAGCCGCGCGATCAGCTCCCAAGGAACCGTAAAGAGCACACTGGGATCGGTAAACGTTGCGCTTGTATGTGCGGGCGCACTGGTGGAAGCGGGTGATGTGATTGTCGCAGATGATGACGGAGTCGTCGTGGTGCGCAGGACCATGGTGCGCGAAGTTGCCGCCATGGCGGAACAACGCGCGCGCAAGGAAGATGCAAATCGAGAGCGGCTTGCGCGTGGTGAACTCGGGCTTGACATCTACGGCTTGCGCAAGAAGGTCGCCGAGCTAGGACTTAAATACATGTGAAAGCTTGTGTCGCCAAGCACCGAGAGATCGTCCCAATTGCTCGGCCGTACAACGATCCTCTGCGCGCAGTCAGCGATCTCGCCGATTATTCTTGCGTAGGAGAAAGGACGCAATGTCGGGGGCTTTGCAAACTGCCATCCCTTGCACGCTGATGCGCGGCGGCACGTCGAAAGGGCCTTTTTTTCTGGCCGGCGATCTGCCAAGCGACGTGCGAACACGAGACCGGGTGTTGCTGGCGGCCATGGGATCTCCCGATCCCAGGCAAATCGATGGTATCGGGGGCGCCGACCCTCTGACTAGCAAGGTGGCCATCGTATCCCGTTCTTCGCGAGCTGGAATTGAGGTGGATTATCTTTTTGCTCAGGTTTCTGTGGATCAGCCGCTGGTCGATGTCACTCCAACCTGTGGAAACATGCTGGCCGGGGTTGGCCCCTTTGCGATCGAACGCGGTCTGATTGCGCCACGAGATCCAATCACCTCGATCACCATTTATATGGTGAACACCGGAACGGTGGCTGTCGCCCACGTGCCCACGCCAGGCGGCGAGGTCACGTATGCAGGCGAAACATCGATTGCCGGAGTCCCTGGTGCGTCCGCCGCGATCCGCATCGATTTTCGCGATACCGCTGGTTCCGTTTGTGGCGCCTTGTTGCCGACCGGCGACACGCTCGACCAGCTCGACGGAATCGAAGCAACGCTGATCGACAATGGCATGCCTATGGTTGTACTGCGCGCTTCGGATCTTGGGAAATCCGGGTACGAAACCCCCGTTGAGCTCAACTCCGATCAGAAGCTCAAAGCGCGACTGGAAGCAATTCGTATCCAGGCGGGCGAGCGCATGGGCTTGGGCGATGTACGTTCGAAGGTGATTCCCAAGATAACCCTGATCGCGCCGCCACAAGCTGGCGGGTACGTAATGACGCGCACTTTTATCCCCCACAAATGTCACGCAGCTATCGGAGTCTTGATGGCGGTAACGGTGGGCACGGCGTGTATTCTTCCCCGGTCCGTGGCGCATGGCATCGTGCACTCGCAAGACAGGCCGGTCGAACGGCTCTCGATCGAGCATCCCAGCGGCGAATTCTCGGTTGAATTTCAGGTGGAGCATACTGGCGGTGAGCTGAAGGTGATACGCTCGAGTCTGATTCGCACAGCTCGTGCGCTTTTTCGAGGCGAGCTGCTGGTGCCGACAAGTGTTTGGGAGGGGAAACAACCGCTCTCGTCCGCCGATGTTTCGCGGAGCGTGCAACATGCATAGCGCAAAGACGATTGATCGGGTGGCTATCATCGGCTTTGGCGAAGCCGGCGGTATTTTCGCGCACGATTTCGCCAAGCAGGGTGTGGATGTCTCTGTTTTTGACATTCTCGTCAATTCCAATCGACAGCGACGACCGATGCTGGGGAAGGCCAAGGCCTGCGGAGTTATCGTTGCAGACAACCTGAAAGACTGTTTGTATAAAGCCGAACTCGTGATTTCGGCGGTTACCACTTCATCCGCACTAGAGGTGGCGAAAGAGGCGGGGCCGATGCTAGGCCAGGATCAGCTGTTTCTTGACATCAATTCGGTTTCGCCTAAAACCAAGCGGAAGGTCGCCGGCTACGTCGAACGTGGAAGAGGGCGATTCGTCGAGGCTGCCGTGATGTCTGCGGTTCTGAAACACCGATTGAAAGTTCCAATACTGGTTGGCGGACCACATGCTTTTGAGACCGCCGAACGTCTACAGAGAATTGGAATGAACGTGACGCCGTTAAGTGATCAATTTGGTGTCGCTTCGGCCGTGAAGATGTGCCGGAGCGTCATCATAAAAGGCCTGGAAGCGCTTGTCATCGAGTCTCTATTTGCAGCCCGGATGTATGGGGCAGAAGATAAGGTGCTCGATTCTCTCGCCGCGAGCTATCCCGAAATGGGTTGGGAGGATCATTTGCCGGATTACTTGATTAGCCGCGTCGCTGAACATGGCCATCGACGAGGTTTAGAAATGCGCGAGGTAGCGCGGACACTACAACATGTCGGCGTTGAACCTATGATGGCGCTGGCCACGGCTCGACGCCAGGAGCATCTCGTCGGCCAGATGGCCAAGCGGAAACTTGCGTTCGGTTCCCCCAAGCGGTTCTCCTGGCGTTCTCTCAGTGATGCGGTGGTCCGCCCACGACGCCAGCCCGGGTCAGGCAAGTGAATTTTGCACCAGCAAATGGCGACCCGGCCAGTGTGCCGGCATTCGGAACCTTTGGATTTAACGATCCAGAGTTGGGATGTCTGCAGGTTCTCGCACCGATCGCAAACCCACGCGCGAAAGATTGATGCTTATTTTTGCTCCGTGCGCGTGCTCGACCATGAGTGCGGCCACTCGAGAGCTCTCACCGTTTTCCAGCGCCTGAACGATTGCATGATGCTGGCGGTGCGAGTAGAGCAGGTGGTCGTACATACGTGGGAGGTCAATTTTATCGAATGCAATCGCATGCGCCGCCGCGAACGGGATTCGGCCATTGCGCTCAAGCGCCTCGGCGACCACTTTGCTGCCGGATCCCTGCACGATTAGCGAATGGAATTGCTTATTCATGTCGCCGTAGTGGGCTTCGTCCGCCAGGACCAAGTGCCCCTTGGCAAATATTTCATCCCCCTCACCGAGACACTCATGCAGAGAGTGAATAAGGCGGCGGGACGGCCCTTGTTCCGCCAACATACGAGCGGCCAGGCCTTCGAGTGCCCCGCGGACGTCAATGGCATCCATGATCTCCTGTGGCGTGAATGCTCTTACGACGAAACCGCGAGTATCCAGCTGAGCGAGTACGCCTTCCTGTGCGAGAATCGGTAGAGCCTCACGCACTGGTGTTCGGGAAACTCCCAGCTTGGCCGCCAGTTCGACCTCTCTCACGCGCTTTCCGGGAGGCAATTCCCCCTGCAGGATCATTTCGCGTATTCTTACGATTACTCGTGAATTTTTGCCGGCCATTTGTATGCAAGCTGGATACGCCGCTGATTCAAACGTAAAATCCGCATACATTCTACTCGAACTGCCGGTCAGACGAGGTCGACCATTGTTTCTCTCGATGGCCGGTCGCGAGCCAGTTGGATCTGGAAGCGAGTGCGATGCAAGCTTCAGGTGAGCGGACATGAAGTCTTCACACCCACTTTGACGGATGTGAACGAGGGTTGCCATCTGCTGAGTGCACAGGTGAAGGAGATGCACATCGCGGATGTGATCAACCTCATTGGAGGAGCTCACCAATCTGGTGTTGTGCGGCCCGATGCGCAGCTGGCGATCTCTTCCCTAAATGCAGCGCTGCGGCGGGCATAGCCAGCCGGCGCGAATTGTCTTGTAGGATTGACGCGCTTCTATTCCTGGGCCGTGCTCACGACTCCAGTCCAAACAAGCGCATGGCATTTTCCTTTAGAATCAGCGGGCGCACTTCATCGCGGATAGGGATCTTCCCAAAATCGGCCAGCCATCGATCGGGCGAAATCAACGGATAGTCGGACCCGAACAGCACCTTGTGCTTGAGCAGGGTGTTCGCATATTGCACGAGTGTCGGCGGGAAGTACTTCGGCGACCAGCCCGATAGGTCAATGTATACCTGTGGCTTATGCAGGCACACCGAAATGGCTTCATCCTGCCAGGGGAATGAGGGGTGCGCCATGATGATGGGCATGTGAGGAAAGTCGACTGCCACGTCATCAATGTCTATCGGATTGC
>Ga0126378_10000743_pt1 | contig 24104 bp, 23 predicted proteins | sample PanSoiMetPlot_23_FD_92587 | JGI IMG/M metagenome (GOLD analysis project Ga0126378, IMG submission 92587) | Tropical forest soil microbial communities from Panama - MetaG Plot_23 | ecosystem: Environmental > Terrestrial > Soil > Tropical forest > Bulk soil | place: Panama | collected 2016-02-17
CTATAGGTAGCAACGCTACGTATAGATGAAAGGCAGTTAAGGACTCAGCACTGATGATCGCGGCCCGCCTGCTCGCTGATGGGGTAGGTTTCACCACTCCGGTCTTTGCGGCCTTCCTGGCAATCCACATCGCCGCTGGCCTGACTGCGGTCATTACCGGCGCTCTTGCGGCCCTGACGCGCAAGGGCAGCCGGCGACATGTGCGGGCCGGCCGGTGGTTCTACCGGGCGATCACCATCGTCTTCCTGACAGCAGCGGCCCTGACCGCCATGCGCTGGCGGCAGGATTACCACCTGCTGATCATCGGCATCGTGGCATTCATCGCGGCGACGGTCGGACGCCGGCACCGTCGCCAGCATCGTCCGGGCGACGCCGGACACATCCTCGGCATGGGCATCGGCTACGTGGCCATGCTCACCGCGTTCTACGTCGACAACGGACCGCACCTGCCCCTCTGGGACCGGTTGCCACCGCTGACGTTCTGGTTCCTGCCAGGTGTGATCGGCGCGCCGATCATCACCCGTGCAGTCCTGGCGGCCCGGCGCCGCCAGCAGAACGCGACCACCCGGCTCACCCGGTAGTCGCGAGTTTGCCGATGGCCGTCCTGTCAATGCTCACCTTCGGCAGGGCTGCCTGCGCTTCGCGGCCGATCATGTAATTATGTAATCAGGACGCCTAGCCGGTCGCCCAGGGGACGGGGACGGGGACGGGGACGGGGAGAGGGGCAGGGAACGACATGAACGCCGACCGCAACGCCGCAGCCACGACTTCCGCAGCCGGACAAGGCCGGCTGGCAGCGGTTATCGCGACCAGGGGCGGGCTGGCATCGCCGGAGGCGCCCTTCGTGATCGAGCATCGCGAGGCGCTCATCTACATGCTGTGCGAGGCCGCCGAGCTGGAGCACGGCATCATGTGCCAGTACCTGTTCGCGGCGTTCTCCCTGAAGCAGAGTGCCGGTGAGGGGCTGACCGACGCGGAGCTTGACGCCGTACGTCGCTGGCGTGAGCAGGTCTCGCACGTGGCCACTCAGGAGATGCTTCATCTGGCGCTCGTGCAGAACCTGCTCTCCGCCATCGGCGGTCCGCCGCACATGGTCAGGCCAAATCTGCCGGCTCCGGCAAGTCACTACCCTGCCGGGGTCCAGCTCACCCTGATCCCATTCGGCGAGCAGGCACTGCGGCACTTCATGTTCCTGGAGCGGCCTGAGGGCATGGCCCTGGACGACGCCGACGGTCTCGCCGCCGTCGGCAAGGCGGCGCCCATGATGAGCCAGCGTGACATCGTGCCCCGCGGCCAGGACTTCGCCACGGTCGGGCATCTCTACCGATCGATCGAGGCCGGGTTCGCGCATCTGGCCGAGCAGCACGGCGAGGACTGGCTGTTCGTCGGACCGCCGAGGGCTCAGGCCACGGCCAGGCACTTCCAGTGGCCGGAACTGGTGGCAGTCACCGACCTGGCCAGCGCTCAGCAGGCCATCGAGAAGATCCTGGAGCAGGGCGAAGGACCACGGGGTGACTGGCGCAACGCGCACTTCGGCCAGTTCGTCAGCATCCTGGACGACTACCAGCGGATGCGCGACGAGAACCCTGACTTTGAGCCGGTCCGCCCGGTGCTGGTCGCCAACGTCCGGCCGGCCGAGCGAGACACTGGTGTGCCCCTTATTAGCGACCCGCTCACGGCGCGGGTGAGCGACCTATTCAACGTCGGCTACGAGATCCTGCTGCAGGTCTTCGAGCGATTCTTCGCGCACACCGAGGAAACGGATGCGCAGCTCGGCGTTCTCGCGGATGCGACGATCGCGCTGATGCTGCGGATCATCAAGCCGCTCGGCGACCTGATCACCACGCTGCCCGTCGGCCGCGGCCATCCTGGACGGACCGCTGGGCCGAGCTTCGAGTTGTTCTACGAGGCCGACTACCTCCTGCCGCACCAGGACGCGGCGTGGGCGCTGCTGGCCGAGCGGCTGGACACGGCCGCGTGGCTGTGCGATGAGCTGCGCACCGGCAAGGGCCGGGAGATCGCCGGCCGGCTCGAGCCAGTTCTCGGCGCGCTGCGTGAGCTATCGGCGACCCTTGCCGCGCATTTGCCGGCCAGCAGCGCGCACGCGCAGCTCGCGACCCGGCCGTCCCAGCTGGACCAAGCCGATCTCGACGCCCTGCTCGGCCAGGCGAGCGACCTGGCCGCCCGCCTGCCCGGCGCGACGGGTCCGGCGCGTGCCGAGCTGGCTGGTTTGTTCGAGAGTGCGCACACGATCGTGACCAGGGCGGCCGCCGGCCAGGGCTGCGGGCCGCTGGACACCGCGATCCTCGTCCCGCGCCTGGTCGACAGCGTTCTGCGGCCTCTCGCGGAGGCGATGGCGCCCGACGGTGCGGCGCCGGCGATGGCAGCGGGATCTCAGGAGGGAACGCGGATTCCGAAGCCGCGGCCGTCCGGAGCGTCCGCAGCCGAGAGCGTCTGGACCGCGGCCAAGGCCGCGACGAGATTGCGGGTGCGTCTGAGCCGCGCAGGTCAGTGCCCGAACGGGCTGACCGAAGCAACGGCCGCGCTCCAGGATCTGGCCGGCCGGCTTTCCTCGCCCGCCCGCGCCGCGGCTCAGCTATCCGAGCTGTGGCAGCTGCAGCACCGACTGCCTGCCAGCATCCAGGCCGCTCGCAATGGGCCGCACCTCGTCACCAACGTGCCGAAGCTGACCGACCATCTGGGCACGGAAACCAGGCCGCTCCCCCAGCTCGCGCTGTGCCGATGCGGCAACTCGGCGATCAAGCCGCTCTGCGACGGGAGCCACGCCCGCACTGGCTTCACCGACGGCAAGGACCCCAGGCGAGTCACCGACCGGCGCGACACCTACGAGGGCCAGCAGGTCACCATCCTCGACAACCGCGGCACCTGTCAGCACTCCGGGCGGTGCAGCGACCGGCTGGCCACCGTGTTCCGGACCAACGCGGAGCCGTTCGTGGCGCCCAGCGGGGGCCGGCTGGACGAGATCATCCGCGCCGTCCGCGACTGCCCGTCCGGCGCGCTGAGCTACGCGCTCGACGACATCGAGGCCCGCAGCCAGGTCGACTGGAGCGGCACCAGGGAACCGGCGATCGAGGTGAGCAAAGACGGTCCGTACCGGATAACCGGCAGCGTCACGCTTCTCGGCTCGGACGGCGAGGCGACTGTGCGCAATGAGGGCGCGTCGACCGAGCACTACGCGCTCTGCCGGTGCGGGCATTCGCAGAACAAGCCGTTCTGCAGCGGCATGCACTGGTACGTGGGTTTCACCGACCCGGTCGCAGGCCCCGGCAGCGAGCCGACGCTGTTCGAGTGGGCCGGCGGTCTGCCCGAGCTGACCCGGATGAGCAGCCTGCTCTACGCCAAGCACGTTCCAGGCGACCCCCTCCTGGCAGCGGCCTTCGCGAACATGCCGCCGGATCAGCCGGACCGGCTGGCAGCCTGGCTAGCCGGCGCGCTGGGCGGGCCGCCCGCCGGCGAGCGTAACGCCGACCCGCGAACAGCGACCGGCCTCGCTGGCCCGGACGTCGGCGAGCCGGAACGCGCCCGCTGGGTCGCGCTTGCCGGGTTCGCGGCCGACGAGGCGAAAATGCCGGCCGACGCCGGGTTCCGATCCGCGTTGGCAGCGTGCGTCGACTGGCTGTCGCGGGCAGCGCTGACCCCGCCGGACTCGCGTCCCGCCGGCGACGCCACGAGCCTGCCCCAGTGGGGATGGGGACCGGGTGGCCCGCCCGCCGCAGGCGGCGGCGACGGCCCGGCGAAGGCCGATGCGCAGGAGATCTCGCTGCCGGCAGCCGGCCAGCCGCTGAGTTTCGCGGCGCACATCAAGCCGCTTTTCCGCGAACATGACCGGCAGTCGATGACGTTCGCGTTCGACCTCTGGTCCTTCGACGACGTGCGCACGCACGCTGCCGAGATCCTCGAGCGCTTGCAGCAGGGCTCGATGCCCTGCGACGGCGCCTGGCCCGCGGACAGGGTCGAGGCGTTCAGGCGCTGGACCGAGAGCGGGTGCCCGGCCTGACCTGCAGGCGCATCACTGGACGCCGGCCTGGAACGGTTGTTCTCCGGCAATTCACCTGGCTATCCCGCCGGTTCGGTGCGACCGGCTGCTGGCTCGGCATAGCGTGAGCCGGCAGGCCATCGCGCGCGCCCGGAGGACTCGTTGACCAGTCCGTCGCCCTTCCCGATCGAGCACATCATCGTCTGCTGTCAGGAGAACCACTCGTTCGACAGCTATTTCGGGTCCTACGCTGGCCTGCCCGCGGGCTACGGGATCCCGGCCGGCTACACCCAGCCTGACGGCAAGGGCGGGACGGTGGCGCCGTTCCACTTCACCAACCTGACTACTAACAACACCGATCCCGGTCACAACTGGAAGGACATTCACGCCGAGTGGCACAACGGCGCCATGGACGGCTTTTTCACCACCGACGGCCTCGCCAGCCTGGGCTATTACGAGGCAGCTGACCTGCCTTACTACTACTCGCTGCTGGCTGACTACACGCTCTGCGCGAACTACTTCTGCGGCTGCCTCACCGAGACCTACCCGAATCGGCTTGTCCTTTACGCGGGCACCAGCGGCGGGAATACGAGCAATAACATCAAGAACGGCACCGTCGCCTACCCGTGCATCCTGGACCTGCTGTCGTCCCACGGCATCACGTTCAAGAACTACAACTTCTACTGCGCGGACAACTACTCGAACCTTGCCCTGTTCGAGAAGTGGGCGACGGGCGGGCCGGGTAACGAGCTGAACCAGACGATGGCCCAGTTCTTCACGGACTGCACCAATAACACGCTGGCGCAGGTGTCGTTCATCACCGAGGCGCCGCCCTACGACGAGCATCCGGCGGCGAACGTCCAGACCGGCATGCAGATGATCGAGTCAATCGTGAGTGCGGTGCAGCAGTCCGCGGCCTGGTCGAGTACGGCCATCCTCATTACCTACGACGAGGCCGGCGGATTCTTCGACCACATCGCGCCAGAGCAGCTGGACGCCTACGGGCCCGGCCTGCGCGTACCGATGATCATCGTCTCGCCGTTCGCCAAGCCAGGTCACGTGGATACCACATTCTCCGAGCACAGTTCGATCCTCAAGTTCATCGAGACGATGTTCGGCCTCCCGACGCTCGCGTCGATCAACCACGTGTTCGACACGAGCACGCCGAGGACCAACAACCAGGCGAATGGAGCGCCGTTCCCGCCGCGGGACGGCAACCCCGCGATCAGCGATCTAACGCAGTGCTTCGACTTCCCGCTCGCATGAGCTCGCGCTGATCGAAGGTTCCCGGGCAGAACATGCCGGACGCTCGCCGCAAGCCGTGGCGGCGTGAATGCGCCCGAGGGTGCCAGCTCGCGGCCAGAGCGACGGTGGCCGGGACCGTCAGAGCCCAGCCGCAGAACCCGAGCACGACGAGAACCGCGAATGTGGCCGGCACCGCGGCGAGTCGCACCGGGCCACGCAGCACGCGCACCCCCGCGATCATGGCACTCAGATAGACGGCCAGGAACAGCGCCGTCGGAACCGTGACGAGCGCGGCGGTGCTCACGATGCGCAGGCCGTCCAGGGTGATCAGCAACAGGCCAGCGGCAGTGATGGCCGCGAGCAGCCGGAACACGGGACGAGGATCCCGGCCGCCGGGCGCCGCGTGCGCGAGCTGCCCGGCCATGGCCGCGGCGCCGTTGAGGTAGGCATTGGTGGCGCCCAGGGTCAGCACCACCGCGGCCACCGCCGCGATGTCTCGGCCAGCCGGGCCGACGGCGTGGCTCAGCAGGCCGGCCAGCGGCACGTCGGAGGCGGCCCGCGGCCCGAGAACGCTGATGGTCGCGACCGCCAGACCCAGATAGAGGGCCGAGGTGACCGCCAGCGCTATCCCCGCCACGCGGGGAAGTTGGCGGCGCGGATTCGCAAAGCGGGTTGTGAGCGGAGCGACGGCCTCCCAGCCCACGAAGGAGAACATCAGGCTTGCTGCTGCGCTGCCGATCGACAGCCAGCCATGCGGCGCGAACGGAACCCAGTTGGCTGACCGCGCGCTGCCTGCCGAGCCGGCCGACGCCACGACTACCACAACGGTCAGCATCCCGACGAGCACAAGCTGGGCCGCAGCGCTGGCCCGCAGACCGCGAGCCGCGAGACCAACGACCGTCAGGAGCAGCCCGGCCGCGACGCCCGTTCGGGCAAGCTGGCCGCCGCCGGTCAGGTCGGTGACGTAGCTGGCGCCGATCAGGCACACGATCGGAGCTCCGCACACGACTCCGGCCAGAAACATCCAGCCACTCGCCAGGCCCGCCTGTGGCCCCAGGCCTGCGGTCACATAGCCGATGACGCCGCCCGCGGAGGGGCTGTGCCGCCCCCAGGCAACGAACACCGCGGCGAACAAGCCGGAAAGGATCAGCAGACCCAGCCAGGCGAGGATCGAAGCGGGGCCGGCCTCGGCGGCTGCGAGACCCGGCATGAGCAGCAGACCCGGGCCGAGAAGCGCCCCGATGTAGAGCGCAGCCACGCGCGGGATCGTCAGATGAGCCGGCCTAGCCGGCCTGCTCGTGGATGACAGCTCCATAGCTTCACCATGGCCGAATTCGGTCCGCACGCGATGGCAAATATGACGCCTGCCAGCTCGGTCTGAGCAATTGCGTTGCGCGAACTGAGCTGTAAGCTGAATTCCATGCCAGAGCATGTCCCAGACAGGCTGGATCGTGCCATCGTGGGAACGCTCCAGCGCGACGGACGCATCGCCAACGTGGATCTGGCGGAGACCGTCTCACTGTCACCGTCGGCCTGCCTGCGACGCGTCAAGGCCCTGGAGGCCAGCGGCATCATCGCCGGGTACCGGGCCGAGGTCAGCCGACCGCGCGCCGGGCTCGGCCTGACCGTCTTCATCGGCCTGAAAGTCGAAGGGCACTCGCAGGAGACCTCGTCCAGGATTGAGCAAGCCCTGCTGGCGATTCCCGCGATTGTGGCGTGCTATCTGGTCTCCGGGACGAATGACTTCCTCGTCGAGGCTGCCGTCCCCGACCTGGCGAGCTACGAGCAGCTACTGCTGGGCCAGATCCTGACGATCCCCTCGGTCGTCGAGGCCCAGAGCACCTTCGCCATCCGGACTGTCCTCAGCCGTGGCCCGCTGCCGCTCGATCACTGGCGGGGTTAATGCTGTTCCCACCATGGCCGCACCGGCCTCTCATCGCCGCCCGTCATTCGTGCGGCAGGCTCGCTGGCGCGGCCTAGAGCGTGGCGTGCGTGCGCCGCTCGGGTGTCCAGGAACGGAGGTGGCTCGGTGGCCTGCAGGTCGCCGCTCTCCGTGCGCGAGCCGACCTTCGCGTATCCCAGGAACAACACTCCGCTCACGAGAGTGACCAGGATCCAGACGACGTGCCCGTCGACCTTGGTCCAGTCGTTCAGGCCGTGCAGGAGGGTGGCTGCTGCCAGACCGATCCAGGCCACCGCGTACCACTTGTGGCGGCCGGTAACGGCCAGGCCGATGAAGTAGCCGGTGAGACCCGACCAGCAGGCGTGGCTGATGGGGTCGGTCAGGAACCGCCACACGAAATTCAGGATGAAGTCGAGGACCGGCCCGATGAGCGCGGCGAATAGCGAGGCCGCGGTCGAGTTCCCCGCCTTGATCAACTGGCCGATGGTCGGCAGCGCGGACTGCACGGTGAGGTAGAACTGGTCAACGCCATTAATCGTGAAGTACCGCACGACCTCACTGGCGCCGAAGACAAGCCCGCTGACGGCGCCCAGGAACAGGTAGTCGCGAGGCGCCAGCCGGTGACGACGGCGGTAAACGAGCGCGACAATGACGATCGGCAGCGCCTTCGCCAGCTCCTCCGGCACGCCGATGGTAAAAATGCTGCTGGCCAGGCTCGCATTGCTATCGTTCAGCGCGGTCTCCAGCGCGACTGCCAGCGGAATTTCCGTGAGCAGCGCGGTGATGATGATCAGCGCGAGCATCGGCCTGGTCACGTGCTCTGGCCGGACAATGACGCCCAGCAGGAGCAGCCAAGCTAGCGCGAAGTACGCAGCGAAGATCCACGCAACTTCGGTGAAGGTATGGGCGCTCGCACTCGTGCCCAGGATGACCAGTGCGCATGACGGAATGCAGATGAGCGCCAGGAACAGCAGCACCGGCCAGCTGCGCAGCGAGTGATGGCGCACCCAGTCGCCCAGCGGCAGCAGATCACTAGGAGGCGGCATCCCGCTGCGCGCACCAGGTGGCGGATTCTCCGGTGGAGGCATCCCCGGCGGAGGCATCCCGGACGTATCGGCTGGATTGTTAGGCCCCACTGCGAGCTTTTTCCCGCGATGCTGGCAACAGGAACTCGCCACAGCGGCTCTCTTGGTCAACGCGTTCCGTTCGACACCGCGCCTGCCGATTCTGAGCACTAGGTTCCGACTATGGAGACTGCGCTTCCAGCCGCCTATCCTGGTGGTGAGCCTGGGGGCAAGAGTGGAAGCGCAGGGCTGGTATCGCGATCCGTACCTCGTGCACGAGGATCGCTACTTCTCGGCTGGCCAGCCCACGAAACTGGTACGCGACGGCGGCAACGAGGCTTACGACCACCCGCCTGCCGGGCCGCCGAAGTCCGTTCTTGTTGAGGTGTCGCATACGGAGCCAGGCAACGGCAGTGACCTTAGCCGCGCCGACGACCAATCAGCGGGAGCTGTCTACGACCCGTATCTGGCCGCGCTGAAGGGCGATCTGATGCAGGTCAACTTGCGCCGGGGTCGGCGGTGACTGTACCGTCGCCGTCCTCATCGCGTTGTCATTCCACGAACTAGAATCGTCGGGATGCCAGGGTCGACCGCACGAAGCACCGTGTCCGTGGACAGGGCCCGGGCACGGGCACTCGCTCAGGTGTACCGCCGTTTCAGCGAGGTCGACGCGGCCGACACGTCGCCGTTGTACGAGTGCGTCGCCGTCGCGCTGAGTGAGTCGGACGAGGCGCTGGGCGCCATCGAGACGGCGCCAGCACGCAGACGCCACCCCACGGTGATCCTCGCCGCGCTGCACGACCTCGCGCTCGCCGGACGCGCCCCGGCGCTTGCCGCGGCCTATGCCGCTGCGGACGGCGAGGCGGCCGCTGCCGCCGCGATCACTACGCTGCTGCGGATGACCGACTCCGTCGCGGCCATCGCCGCGCGCCGGCAGGTGCGGGCCAACGAGACCGGGCACGGAGCCGTCCTGTATCCGGCCATTGCCGAGGCGGCTCGCCGGGCAGGCGCGAGCGCGGTTGGCCTGATCGACGTGGGCTGCTCGGCTGGGCTCAGCCTCCATGTCGATCGCGCTGGCATCACCTACAGCAACGGACAATCGCTAGGCGACCCGTCATCTCCCGTGCAGCTGTCAGCTTCGATTGTGGGGGACCGGCCCGTCCCGACGCGGGATATGCCCGAGGTCGTCGCCAGGATCGGCGTCGACCTCGATCCGATCGACGTCACAGACGCGGATGAAGCCCGGTGGTTGCGCGCCTGCCTGTGGCCGGATCAGCCAGAGCGGATCGCGAGGCTCGAAGCAGAGATGGCGTTGGCGGCGACGTCTCCACCGCTGCTCCTGCAAGGTGACGCCGTCGAGATGCTGCCCGACGCCTTCGCCCGGGTGCCCGCGGACGCCCTGCCTGTGGTGACCACGACCTGGGCACTATCGCGCTTCCCGCTCGAGAGCCGCCTGCGCTTCCTGCACCGCCTCGACGAAGCGGCAGCTGGCCGAGTTGTGGCATGGGTGTCAGCGGAGGGAGTCGGAGTCGCGCCGTCCGTACCAACACTCGGCGATCGCCGCGCCTCCGGCCACAGCATCATCGGCCTGGCGGTGTTCGACGGGCCGGCCCTGCACGCCGAGGCACTAGGCCGCTGCTGGTCGCAGGGCCGGTTCCTGGCGTGGCTGGCGAACTCCTAGCTCGGCGCGACCCTCGCGCCTCAGCTGATGACGCTGATAACGGGCGGAGACCAGGAGCCGTCCAGTACCTGCGGCGTGGGGTCGTACACGCGAAGCACGAGACTGAAAGCACCGGTCGGCGCAGGCAGCCAGTTCACGTCCGGCTCAGCGGGACGGCTGGCGGACACAACGATGGTGAGTGAGTCGCCGGCACCCCGTACGAGGCCAGCTGTCTCGTCTCCGACTGAATAGCGGCCGATCGGGTTGGCCACAAGGTACCCGGCGGCGTTATAGAGCGTGATCGACCAGAAGCCGTCGGTTCCGTAAGGCGGGACGTCGTCGGCGGAGAACCGGATCTGGTAGCTGCTGGTTCCCACGAGCGGAGTGGTGGTAGTCCCTGACTTCGCGTCCCTGGCACCGAAGTAGACGGCTTGGGCCGGGACCTGCGTACCGAGCGTCGCAGTCAGGAGGGCGCGTTCCAGGTAGTCGGTTCCATACGATCCCACCACACCACCCGGGGTATATCCGGTCCACAGTGCGGTGGAGCCCGCACCGGCGGCTCCGGCCACAAGGCTCGCCCCGAGGCCCAGAGCCTGAAGATATTCGGCAGCCTCACTGGAGCTGGCGGCTCCCGGTGTCCGTCCCGGACCGATGCCGGCCGCAGCCATGGCCTGGACGACAGGGCCGTCGGCAGCAGTGGGTGGATCGGCGGCCATGTCGCTTTCGAGATCGGCTAGGAAGCGGAGCGAATTCGATGAGGGCAGCGCCGGCGGCGGGCAGGCGAGGGTGCTGGGCCCGCCCGCCGTCCCTGAGCCGCGCCCAGATAGAGAAGTGAGCGAGTACCGCGCTTCCAGCTCTACCGCCGCAAGGAGGTCAGCTGGCCCCTTCACCTGCGTCCGGCCGAGCAGCCAGGCGTCGGGAGTGGGGACATCGATCCGGATCGCACCTTTCGGAACGGTGCCATGCCAGCCGGGACCGACCAAAGCGTAGGTGCCGCCGTGGCCGCCGCCGGTCAGCACGCCCACGTCGGCGATCGTATTGGTGTACATGTCGAGGACCTGGAAATCGACGTATCGCCCGCTCATCGGCGGAAGGTGCAGAAGCTGAGGTCCGCCGCGCAGATCGAGAAACCCCGTCGAGTAGAGCGTGTCGTCGTTCGAGTAGGCCACTACCGAGGTCGAGTTGGGATCATCCAGCTTCACGGCGTTCTCGAGGACGTTGACGCGTATCTGGCAGGCCACAAGATCCCTCAGGTGGCTCATGATCACCAGGGGCCGGCCCCAGACCTCGGCGTCGACTGTGCCGGCACACAAGCTAAGGTCGGACGCGCGTGCGCCCCGGCATGCAGCGATTGCTTGTCCCAGTAGCGCAGGGTGGGCACTGATCGGACCCGGCGGCTGGATCAAGCGCGCAGTGGAACCCGGCCTCGAGGACGGAGCCGAAGCCGGGGTCGAACTCTCACCTCCTGCCGTCTTAGCGGTTCCCGTAGTGCATCCCACGAGTGCGAGGCACAACGCACTGAGGATGGCGCCGACGCGGCAAATTAACGGCCACGAATCGATTCGCCGACTCTTGCATCGCGTCACGATGAATCGCTCCATCCTCACGCCGCCTTGAGGCGCTCCTGTTCCGTGGCCACTATTCGTCGCCGAAGCTCGGTCTCTGAGCCCGTGGCCACCGCGTCCGGCGTCGCGTTTGCCATGTCGCTGCGGCGCGCGTACTCGTCGAACGCCTCGCGCTTCTCTGCCAGCAGCTCGAGGACTCGCTGATCGACGCTGTCCTCGCACAGCAGCCGGTGCACGTCCACGCGGCGCACCTGGCCCATCCGGTGCGCGCGCGCGATCGCCTGTTCCTCCATCGACGGCGTTAGCTGAGGCTCGGCGATGATGATCACCGACGCGGCCTGGATGTTCAAACCCAACCCCCCCGCCTGGATCTGCGAGACCAGCACCGCAGGCCCCTTGGCGGGCGTGAACTCGTCCACCATCGCCTGGCGTTGCGTTGGCGGGGTGTCCCCGGTCAGCGGTCCGATGACATGCATGCGCGGGACGCCATCACGCCCGGAGGCCAGTACCTTCGTCACCGTTTCGAGCACATCGCGGAAGTAGGAGAACACGACGACCTTTCGCCCGCCCTCCGCAGCCTCGCTGACGATCTCCACCAGCCTGCGGAGCTTCGGCGATTCCCTCACCGTGCCAGGGTCGAACGCCGCGCGCCGCATCGCCATGAAGTTCCCCGCGAGGACCGCTTGCTCGTACGCGCGCAGCGTCGGTCCCTCGAGTGCCACCCATTCCTGCGTCTCCAGCCGCGGTGGAAGCTCGCTGAGCACGTCCTCCTGGTTGCGCCGCAGGTAGACCGGCGCCACTGCCTTCCGGAACCGGGTACCGTCCAGCGTCGCGTCCGCAATGTCCAGGGTCTCGGCGACCTCCGGCCTCAGGTGCCCGACAAGCACTCGGAATTCCCGCACCCTGTTCTCCATTGGCGTCCCCGTCAGGAACAGCACCCGCCTGCAGCGTGCAGCCCATTCGGTGACCGCCTGGGTGCGAAGCGCGCTCGGGTTCTTCACGTAGTGCGCTTCGTCGACGACCATCATCGCCACCGACACGTTGAGGTCCTCCGGCATGGCGCGCAGTGTCTCGAACGTCGTGATCTTCACGCCGCCCTGCGCTGCCCACTCCTGCTGGGCTGCCTCCCGCTTCTCGCCCGGCCCGTGGACGCGGTGCGCCTTCAGCACCGTGTGCCGTTCAACCTCGCGGGTCCAGTTGACGACCACACTCGCCGGGCAGATGACCAGAAAGTGGGTCGCGCCGTTAGCCGCCAGGTGGCACATTGCCGCGAGCGACTCCATCGTCTTGCCCAGGCCCATCTCGTCGCCGAGGATGACCCGCTCCTGGACCAGCGCGAACTTCGCGCCGAACGCCTGATAGCCACGCAGCGATGCTTTGAGACGGGACTGGTCGAGGGGATACACGCGGACTCGCTCGGCGATGTCGGCCGGGAGGAAACCCTGGCTGGCGTCCCTGGCCGCCTCCAGGCCGGCCACCTCGATCAGCAGGCCGTTGTAGGCAACCGGGCGGGCGAGGTAATCGCTCCATAGCCGGGCGGCTCGCTGAGCCTTTTCGGCCCTCTCTAGCTCAGACTCGGCTCTGGACAGGCGTTTGCGTGCCGTGGTGACCCGGGTGGAACTTAAGGTGGCGGCTAGCCGGGCCAGTGCGTCGCGAGCTTCCTGCCGCTTGCCCTCGGAGAATGTGAAGAGCATTCTCCGGCGGCTCGCGCCGCGGGCCGCCGGGTCGAGGTAACGCCCCAGCTCGCCTGCGAGCGGGCTCAAGTCCGGGCCCTTCATCAGGGACCTCGTGCGCTCGTAACGGCGCAAGGCGGCGATCAGCGCAGTCTGCTCGGGAGTGCGGGCGTCTGGGTCGATGCGGACGCGGGTTCTCTGCTCGACGGACCCTCGCATGTGCCATGCGGCTGCCATGATCCGCTTGGCCGTCCTTCTGCGTACTCGAGGGATCCGCCCGAGCGCATCTGTGCCAGCCGCGAGGACCGCACCGACTGTGTGGAGGCCAGCGTCCCTGACGGGGGCGAGGGTGACCCTGCTCCGGATGTGCTCCTGGAGCCGGTCGACCGGCATTCGGTCGAGCTCGCTAGTGACGAGCTGATCGCGCACCGCTTTGTACGCCCGTCGCGCGATCTCCCTGGACTCCTCCGGTGCGGCGAGGACCGCCTCGATGGCGTCATGGACCGCGCGGCCGTCGGAAACGATAGCGCGGGCCGCCTTGCCCGCGCCGAGCGGCTTAGGCTCGAGGGCTTTGCCCTTGACCTTCGCCGGCTGGGTGTCCCCCGTCAGTTCCGCTGTGCGTGCCACAGTGGTCGCGAGCCTCCGCACTGGAACTGGGGATCGAGTCAATTACGAAGATAGAAGATATCGCCGCCACCTCAGCAATCTCGCCAGGTTTTAGCGCAATCAGCAGAGCGCGAGCCAGGCCCTGCCGAGTGTCAGGGCCCGGCGCTACCGTGCTGCCATGCCCATGGGCCATCCAGCTGACCAGGAAGCCACCACCCGACCCCGGGTGATTGTCTCAGTGGTAGCGACCGCTGACGGGCGCGTCACGCTCAGTCGGATGGAGCGATTGCTCGACGACGGCCCGAACCAGCGGTGGAAGGCCACCTGGCCGCCAGACGTCGGCGACTTGCTGACGCGCCGGGCTGCCGCCATCGAGCGGTGTCATCATCCGACCGTGGTCCTGGAGGGCAGCGGCACCTTCGTGGGCGACGCCGCCGGCTCACTCCATCTTCCGGACAAGGGCGTCCCTGCTGACGTGCTGTGGACGGACTTCCTGCCACGCCGCAGCCCAAAATGGTTCGCCGTCGTGGACGCTCGCGGCAGGGTGGCGTGGACGCACAAGGGCGATGAGGAGACGAGCCTCCTGGTCATAGCCAGCCGCAGCACGCCCTTGCCCTACCTCGCCCACCTTCGCCAGGAGCGGATCCCCTACCTACTTGCCGGTGCCCATCGGGTGGATCTGACATCCGCGCTGACGAGGATCCGGACGGAACTCGGCGCGGAGTGTCTCGTCTCGGAGGCCGGGGGCGGGCTCAACGGCGCCCTTCTCCGGGCCGGTCTGGTCGACGAGCTCCACGTGATCACCATCCCCGCCCTGATCGGCGGGCTCGGCACGCCATCGATCATGGATGGGCCGCCGCTCGAACCAGGCTCGCTCCCAGAAAGGCTTCGAGCTATAGATGTCCAGGTAGGCGCTCACGGCACCATCTGGGCGCACTACGAGGTCCTAGCCGGATCTGCCACGCACCATCCGATCGGCGCGTAGCACTAAGGCAAAGCTGCAGCGGACTGCTCCCTCAATGTCAGACCGGCTCGTTGATCTGGAGCCGCGCGCCACGTTGTATCAGCGGATGGTTTTGCAGCAGTCGGACTGCTGTGTTGCGATCTGTCGCATCAATCACGGACCAGCCAAGGTAGGAGCAGGCCACCTCCCCGTCAACAAGACCATCCCGTCCGAGCGTCACAGTCGACCTGATCGGCGCCCCGGCGTCAATGAGTGCGAAGGAGTTCTTGTCTTCCCACTGGCCTAAAGCCTGACGTGCTTCGGCAACCGACTGGCGGTCCTGGGGCATGTCGCCGCGATGGAAGATGACGAGGAACTTGGCCACGCGGCAGCCCTTCTGAGATGACGTGAGCTAGTCACAGTGAGACTAGCTCACGCTCTCAGCTATTGGCGCCTACAGGTCTTATGACGGAGTCCCGATCATGACCTCGGTGGCCTTGATGATGACCGATACCGAGTCACCTTCCTTGAGACCCAGGCGCTCCCGCGACGCGTCGGTGATGGCCGCGGTGACGGCTCCAGGGGAAACGTCAACGGTAATCTCGGCCATGACGGCGCCACTCTTGACAGCCTTGACGGTGCCCTTGAGTTGATTGCGCGCACTCAGTTCCATCTCCAAAGCGCTCCTCTCCCATCATGCTGAGGATTCCGATCCCGAAACCCGCTACCTTGCCGGGCTGAGGCGCCGGTCGATGTGCCTGCGAGCCAGCGCACCTGGGTGGTCGTGAGGATCCGGCCATCACGACGGCGCCAGAAGTTGCACTGTGTCTACCCTCGGGCGCGCCGACCATAACGAGGCGATTAGGTGCTAGTGGGACTGGTCTAGATCCGTCAAAAATGTATAAATCATGTCCGCTGATATCTGGTCCTGGTCGCGAAGTCGGTTGCCTGCGCGTGCCTTCGACCGGTGTCAGACCGCGCCTCGCAGCCGCTCGTCGAGGACGTGAGCTGGAACCGCACGCCGTAGTCTTGGGCCATGCCCGCTCCGGATCGACCTCAGCTGTCGCTCGCCGAGTGGTTTGTGCTGTGCCTCATCTGTGAAGCGCCCTCGCATGGCTTCGCACTCGCGCGCCTGCTGTCGGAGGAAGGAGAGCTCGGCAAGATATGGCGGGTGCCCAAGCCGGTGATCTACCGGGCGCTGCAACGCCTCGAGGACGCCGGGCTGCTGAAAACGGTGGAGCTGCAAGCGTCCAACGCGGGCCCGGTCAGATCCCTCGTTGACACCACCGATACGGGCCGGGCAGCCGCCGCTGCCTGGCTCGGCAGGCCCGCCCGCCATAACCGGGATATCCGGTCAGAGCTACTGATCAAGCTCGCGCTTCTGGATAGGGCTGGCGATGATCCGGCCCCGCTGCTAGCCGCCCAGCGCGAGCAGCTCGAGCCGGTTGCCGTCGCGCTCGAGCGAAGACTGGCTCGGACGACGGGATTCGAGCGCAATGTCGTCTTGTGGCGCTGGGAGACGATCGCAGCGACCTTGCGGTTCCTTGACGAAGCTCTTCGGGACCACACCTCCGCGGCCAGCGGCCGATAGGTCCGGCGTTCCGCGATAGCAACACTTTCGCACGTGATAGTAGTCTCATCGTTACTACCACTGCGGAAGGCTGAGACGTGCATGCCGATCGGGTCATTCTGGCGCTCGCGCGCCGGGCCAATCCAGAGAGCAGGATCGTCGGCGTGCTCAGCGACGGGACATCGTATTTTGCTCCCATAGGGCAGGTCGTTGTCGATGGTGCTCGGGTCAGGTGCCATCTCTGCGGGAGCACATTCCGATCGGTTGCTGCGCACTTGTCGCGGCACGGCTGGACAAAAGCACAGTACTGCGAAGCATTTGGCCTGGAGCGAGGCCAGTCTCTGGAGGGAGACGACACGCGGAAGCTGCGTGCGGCCGCATTGAGCGGCCGACTGCTTTTTGAGCCTGCAATGCGTGAGGGCAGCGCTCGCGGCCGGGACAGAGCTCGTAGCGGTGAGCTCACGAAGGACGCCGCTGCGGCTGCGCGGGGCCGGCCGTTCCCTGCACAGCGCCGTCAGCGATCCAGGACCGCCTTGTCCCCTGTCGCACGCATGCAGCTGGGCCAGGCGAACCGCGAACGGGCTGATCGGCGTATTGCCGAGCTAGCCGATAAAGTCGCACGCGAGCACGGCTATGCCGACATCTGGCAGCTCGTGTACGACAGGATCAACGCGGGCCAGAGCCTGGCTTCCATCAGCCGGTCGTGCGGGCTGGACAAGGACTGGCTGTCGCGGCATCTGCCGCGGCTGGATCCCGTCCTGGCGGCCAGAGCCATTCGCAGCGACGACGTGCTCGACGCGCAGTGGTTGCCGGCGATTCGCACGCTGGGGTTCGCCGACGTTGCTAGCTACCTGCGCCAGCGCCACCTCGTTGAGCACATGACCGTCAACTCGATCGCGCGTGAGGTCGGGCTGTCATTCCACACCATAAGGTCAGGGCTCTCACGGCACGGCGTTACCTTCAGGCCGCACATCGCCAAGCGCGATGCCGCAGAGGGCCGCGTTCGCGAAGTCGCCGCCGCTCTGGGCGTCAGCTCAATCTCCGAGTTCATTGTGCGAAGCAAGGCGCAGGGATTGACCTGGCAGCAGATGGCGGCGCTGTCAGGGCAGCCGGAAACCTGGCTTCGTCGGCACGCCGCCAGTAGGAGCTAGCGATCAGCTAGGCAATACCCGGTCAAGTTTGCTGGCCAGCAGCCGGCCTTGCGGGTTTAGGGGGCTGCGGGCCGGATTGTGGCGTCTCTGGGATAAACCTCAATGTCGGTGGCCTTCACAGAGAGCCAGACCTGGCTGCCGGGCTCGATCGATAGTTCCGCGACCGCCGCGGGCGTCACGTCCACCAACGCAGACGGTTCGCCGTCCAGGTCCAATCGAACCCGGTCCGCCAAGAGCGTCAGACCGACGACCTGAGCCGGCCAGATATTCCGCGGGCTGCTTGCCTGCGGCGACTGCCGACTCACGACGAGCGATGACGGCCGGACCGATACAAGGACGTCGCCATGCTGGTCATTGTCGGGTATCACAAAGCCGCCGCCATGAGCGAGCTTGACGGTTGGACCGTCAGCCCGGCCCTCGTACAGATTCAGCCCGACGAGCTTCGCAACGTAATCGGTGGCAGGCTGCCTGGCTACGCGTATTGGTTCCCCTTGCTGGACGATGCGGCCCTCCTCCAGCACGATCAGCCTGTCGGCCAGCACCAGGGCCTCGAGGGGATCATGAGTCACCAGCAGGCAGGGCCCGCTGAAATCTGTCAGGTGCGTCCGAAGCTCAGCCTGTACGTCTAGCCGCGTTCCGGCGTCGAGAGCTGACAGCGGCTCGTCCAGCAGCAGCAATCCGGGCTCGCCCGCAAGAGCCCTGGCCAGGGCGACCCGCTGCGCTTGGCCCCCGGAAAGGGCAGCAGGTCTCCGCTCCGCGAGCGCGGTGAGTCCGAGCCGACCGATCCACTCTGCCGCTGCGGCCCTGGCTTCTCGCTTGCCCAGGCCGCGCGCCCTGGGCGCAAACCCGACATTCTCGAGGACGCTCAGATGGGGAAAGAGCCGGTAATCCTGGAAGACGAAGCCAACCGGTCGTGCAGCTGGCTCGGCGAAAGCTCCCGTCTGGACGTCATCAAGGATCTCCCCGCGCAGCCTAATCTGGCCCGCGGTGATAGGTATCAACCCGGCGAGCGCCTTGAGCAACGTGGACTTTCCCGATCCGTTAGGGCCCAGCACGCCGATGACTTCGCCGGGTGCTACCGAAAGAGCCAGGTCAAGCAGGAAAGCTCCGCGCCGGACCTGTGCATCAACCGCCAGGCCGTCCGAGCGTTCGTCTGTCACTGAGTTGAGCCGCCCCGAAGCCACCTGTCACGAAGGGATACCAACACGGCTACCGATACCAACAGCAGGATAAGGCTCAGCGCGATGGCCGCATCGGGGTCGTTCTCCAGGGCGTAGTACACCGCGATCGGCATGGTCTCAGTCTGTCCGGGGAAGCTGCCCGCGAAAGTGATGGTGGCACCGAATTCTCCCAGGGCCCTTGCCCAGCACAAGACAGCACCCGCGCCTAGCGACGGTGCGATCATGGGGACCGTTACCCGGCTGAAGACCGTCATCTTCGACGCTCCCATGGTGGCGGCGGCCTCCTCGTAACCCAGGTTGGCAGACCGGAGCGCACCCTCCACAGTCACAATCAGGAACGGCATCGCGACAAAGGTCTCCGCCATCACCACGGCTATGGGCGTGAACGGGATCGTCAGGCCGAACCACTCGTTCAACAGGCGACCGATGAAACCGGCGCGGCCGAACACCAGCAGCAAAGCCACACCGCCGACGACAGGCGGCAGCACCAGCGGAAGCGTCACCAACGCCCGCAGGAGGCGCTGGCCGGGAAACACTGTGCGCGCCAGCAGCCACGCGAGCGGTACGCCGATCAGGAGTGCTACGGCCGTCGACAAAGAGGCGGTCCAGAGCGACAGCTCGAGCGCCTGCAGGGCAGCTGATCCGCTGATAGCAGATCCTATGCGGCCCCACGGGGCGCGGATGATCAGTCCGATCAGAGGCAGGACCAGGAACGCGACGGCCACCACGCCGGGCGCAACCAGCGCTATCGGGGCTGATCTCGATGTACCGCCACGCTCGACTCGACGTTCCCGATCGCGTGCGGTCAGCTGCTTGGCAGCACGTGACCCGCCCACAGCCCGCTTCGAACCACGTTACGGCTTCTCGAAGCCGTCAGTAGCGAGCACCTTCTGACCCGCCGACGAGTTCACATACGCAGTGAACGCATCAGCGGTGGCCTTGTTCTTGGAACTGTTAACCGTGGCGATCGGATAAGCCGTCGATGCGTTCTCGCCCGACGGGATCTGGATGCCCATGACCTTCGACCCAGCCGCCTTAACGTCGGTCACGTAGACCATCCCGGCGTCAACGTTGTTGAGCTCGACCTGGGTCAGCACGGATTTCACATCCGGCTGCTGCGTCACCGGCGTGACCGCGATCTTGGCGTTGCTGAAGACCTTGGCAGCAGTGACGCCACACGGCACCTGGGGCTGGCACAGCGCCGTCTTCACGGCCGGATTGGCGAGATCGCTCACCGATGCGACGTGCGCCGGGTTAGACGGCGGAACGGCGACCTCCATCACGTTATTGGCGAACGTCACGGGGTTGGACGCGTGACCAGCAGTGACCACCTGGTCCATGTTCGTTGTGCTCGCTGAGGCGAACACATCGGCTGGCGACCCGGCATTGATCTCCTGAGCTAGCGAGGAGCTGGCGCCAAAGCTGAACTTCACCGTGGTACCGGGATGCGCCGACTGAAACTGCTGCCCGATCGTGGTGAACGCCCCCTGCAGCGAAGAGGCGGCGAAGACGGTGATCGTGCCCGACACGGAGCCAGCCGCCTTAGGCGATGAGCTGGACGAAGGGCTGCTCGAAGAGCAGCCAGCGGCGACCCCTATGGTCGCCGCGACGGCCAGCACGATAGTCGCGATTCTCCGCATGGACAGCTCCTCGTCCCCTGGAGTCATGCAGCCACTCGGCTGCGGGAGTTCACAAGCGGCGTCGATGCCCGTTTAGGGACGTGATCGCGCCGCACCAGTCGGGTTCATCAGGGAAGCACCCAGCCTTTTTGCGCCAATAACTCCGGTGCCTAGCCCTCAGTTCCTGCCACTGGTAACTCGTGGTAGTCCTGCCGTAACTACCCGTACGCCTGGTTTCAAAAACGCGTCGAACTCACCAGCGACGATGGTCGTGTGAAGGACGCGCCATTGGCTCCGACTTCGGCGGGTGCAAGCCGCGCGACAGCCTGCAGCCCCGACGAGTCATGAGGCCGCTGACCACTTGTGGGCGCGGCTGGGATCGAACCAGCGACCCCCTCGTTGTAAGCGAGGTGCTCCACCACTGAGCTACGCGCCCGGCGGGGTTGAGCCTACCTGGATCGGGCAGCTCGCCGCCCTGCCGACCAGTCCAGCTTGTCCGCCCGTGCTTCTCGCCGTCACTTGGCGCCGGTCACCTCACCCGGCGGCTTATTCAGGCCAGCCGCGGGGCAGTCAGCACGTGAAGCACCAGCCACGAAAAGGTCCGGTCGATGACAGCGAGCGCGCCAGGAGCCGTGCGGCGATACGACCCGCGATGGCTTTGTTATTTTCCGGAATGTCCTCGATGCCGGCCTGATAGCGCAGGCGAGCGAGCACGTGACCTGGCTTCAGCGACGCCATCCCGAACTGCGCGGCGAGGATCTCGGCCACGAGCTCGTGGCCCGAGATCCGTTCTGGGTCCGGCTGGTCAGCGACAGCCGTTTGCTGGATATCGCCGAGCAGTTCGTCGGGCCAGACATCGCGCTCTTCGCATCGCACTACATCTGCAAGCCGCCGTACTCAGGCCGACCAGTGCTATGGCATCAGGACGGCGCCTACTGGCCGCTGGAGCCGATGGATGTCGTCACGCTGTGGCTCGCTGTCGACGACTCGACGCCGGAGAACGGCTGCATGCGCGTGATACCGGGATCCCATCGCGACGATCTGCACGAACTTCGCGTCCGCGAGGACTTCGACAGCGTGCTGGGCTCGGAGTCCGCTACCGACGTGGATGAAAGCCTCGCAGTCGACCTCACGCTTTCTGCCGGAGACGTGGAGGTTCACCACCCCAAGATCATGCATGGCTCCAATGCCAATACGTCTGCGAGCCGACGCTGCGGACTAACCATCAGGTACATCCCGACATCGACGCGGATCACGGCAACCGAGCAGCCGTACCCGTCAGCTTTGCTGCTGCGGGGCAAGCCCGGAGTCAACATCTACCAGCCGTGGCCCGAAGACGAGCCTGGGCAAGGCGGTGGTCAGCCTGGCTAGGACGTGAGCCAGTCTCGCGCGATCGCCGCTACCTCGTCGGCGACGCCGAGCCGGTTTTGCAGCCGGGCGACCCGCGCGTCCATGGCAGGCCCGGTCACGCCGTTCATTAGCGCGACCTCGAAATGAACAGAGCCGACAACGGCAGCCGAGAACTTGACGGCAACGGGCAGCAAACCGAGTTCCGCAGCGGTCGGAACGCGCATCGAGGCGTAGCCCTCGGCGAATGCCCTGATCCTGTCAGGCGACGGCGCGACCAGCCATCGCGACGGCTGGTCGTCAGGCACGTCCGCGTCCAGCTGGCATTCGAGCAGCGCATTGCCGAGGTCGATCACCGCTAGCCCGATGCCACCGGTCTCCCAGTCCACGAACGTCACGCCTGATCGCGACGACTGGACCGCGTTACGAGCCCACACGTCGCCGTGGACGATGCTCTCCGGCACCGAGTCAGCCGCTGCCGCGATGGCTGTCAGGGCAGTCAGGCATTCGGCGTGCAACGACCGCCACGACGCCGGGAGCCGAGGCTCCACGCGATCGAGCCGGGCAAAGCTCGCGGGAATGGCAACCGCAGGATGCCGCGATGCAAGGCCGGGCGGCCCGTCGCCGATGCGGTCCCCCCCTTTCAGGGCGGCTACTGAGTGAAGGTGACCGAGCGCGGCTCCCTCCTGCCGGAGCTGGTCCAGGGTCGGCGTCACCACCGGGCCAGGGACGTACGTCGTGGCCCAGGTCAGCCACGGCCCCGCCACGCCGACGAGCTCACCGGTCCTGGTCCGGACGGGCCGCGGCGCCGCGTAGGCAGCGTCCGCCAGCGCCGCAAGAGTGCGCGCACAGCCCGTAAGCCACCCCGCCACGTTCTCCCCCGCGACGTCCCGGCCGTACAGGGGGACCGGCTCGTCCGCGCGAAAGGCACGGATCACCTGGCTGGCGCCATCCGGCAAGCCCACCTGGTAGGTGACCCTCGCCTGGTGCTCCGATCCGGCGATCACGCGGACGCGAGACGACTCCACCAGCCGCTCGTGGTACTCGTCGAGCAGCCGGCCAGCGACCGCGGCGTCCGTCATGTCAGGACCGCCGGCGCCTCACGACATCACGACATCGCGTACGGCGGTCGCTGCCTGCTTGGTCCGAGCACCTTCGCCAGTGCCCGTTCGACCTCCTCGGCCAGCTCCGCAGCGGCAGCATCTGACCAGGCTTGGTCGTCCCTGCTCGCGTGAGCCACCTGCCCGACGGCGCCGCAGTCGCGGCACTCGACCTCGCCCAGCCGGCGCACCAGGTGCACGCTGGAGCAGACCCGGCAGCGGTCCAGCTCGCTCGTCCAGTCAGCCACGACCTGGCAGTCGGGGCAGATGAGAACCTGACGGTCGCCACGAACGCCCCGGCGCCAGGGACTTTCACCCCGGTCCGGGTCTACCTGCCGGGTTCCGCACCGATAGCAGGGCATGCAGCCAGTTCCGATTCTGCCTGGCAACCAAGAGGCGCAGCACCGCCCTAGCCCCCGCGGGCTAGGGACTAGCTGAGCTCGGCGAGCGCCTTCTGGTAGTCGGCGATCTCACGCGCCTGCGGGATGGGGTTGACGACCTTCCACCGCACGACGCCGTCCTTGTCGATGATGAACGTGCCCCGGATGGCCACGCCCATAGTGTCATCGAAGACACCGTAGGACCGGGCCACTTCCCCGTGGGGCCAGAAGTCGGCGAGCATTGCGAAATTGAAATGATCCCGTTCCGCCCAGGTCTTGAGCACGAAGAACGAGTCCACCGAGATCGCCAGCAGTTCCGCGTCGTCCCTGGTGATCTCGGGGAACTGGTCACGGATGGCGCACATCTCGCCGGTGCATACGCCGCTGAACGCCAGCGGGTAGAACACCAGCACGACATTCTTGCTGCCGCGGAAGCTCGACAGCCTCACCGGCGTGCCGTGCTGATCTTTCAGCTCGAAGTCTGGGGCCTGGTCGCCGACTTCCACCGCCATGGGACCGATCCTCTCAGCGCAGGTTTCTGGGGAACGCGGGTGTCTAGGAACGCTGTTTTCTGGAAAGGACGGATCTCAGTCTGCCATCCAGGAACCCGCCAGCCGAGACCGGAGGGCTGCCCGGGTCGCAGGCTGGGTCAGCGGCGCGCTCGTGGTGCGACCAGGCGGCTGGCTGACCAGTTGCGCCCGGCGCTGACCGTCGAGGTCTGGGAAAGGCCCGCCGTCGGGGCCGCCTCGCCGATCTCGCTCGGCTCGACGTGGCCGCCCCGCCCCGTTTTCGGAGTGAGCAGCAGCACGTAGCCGCCGTCCGCCAGCGGAGTCAGCGCATCCATGAGCGCGTCGACGAGGTCGCCGTCCCCGTCGCGGAACCAGAGCAGGACGCCGTCCACCACATCGTCGTAGTCCTCGTCCACGAGCTCTGCGCCCTCGAGGGCGACAACAGAATCCCGCAGCGCCTCGTCCACGTCGTCGTCATAGCCGATTTCCTGCACCACGTGGCCTGGCTTGATGCCAAGCCGCTCAGCCAGGTCACGCTGATCCTGCGCCTGGCCCGCGGTCGCGCTCACTGAAGTCCTCCTGGTCCTTTCC
>Ga0126378_10000744_pt1 | contig 24083 bp, 21 predicted proteins | sample PanSoiMetPlot_23_FD_92587 | JGI IMG/M metagenome (GOLD analysis project Ga0126378, IMG submission 92587) | Tropical forest soil microbial communities from Panama - MetaG Plot_23 | ecosystem: Environmental > Terrestrial > Soil > Tropical forest > Bulk soil | place: Panama | collected 2016-02-17
CCCGCTGAAAGTTGCCGGAAGACGTCTCGAGGCGAGCTGTAAGCTGTGGTCAGTCCCAGCTCCTTGGCGAGCCGGGAGGCCCACATCCAGTGTGGCTGGCTCTCGGGCAGAGGTGGATAGGCGCGTCGGAACCGCTGAATGATGCCGTCGAGGTTCGCAAAGCTTCCTTCGTCCTCGACGTGCGTCGAGGCGGGCATCAGCACGTCGGCCAGCTCCGTCAACGGCCCGCGATTGATTGCCTGAACCACCAGCAATTCGGATCTCTGGAATGCGGCGAGAGGCTGCACCGGCTCAATCGGCCATTCACCGCCGATGACGTAGAGGGCTTTGACCGCGCCGGCATCAAGAGCGTCGATGAGATCGGAGAATGACCGCAGCGCAAGGCCGAGGCCGGTGGCAATCCACGTCAGTCCGGTTCGGTTGGGATTCTTATCCGCGGTCATCAGCAGGTGATCGCCTTCACCCGGCGGCCGTCCTCCGACGTAAACGGTCCTCGCCCCCAGCGCATCCCGAGCGAACGCCAGGCACGCCAGCAGGTCTTCATTAGAGGCAAGCGGTGAAGCCATCACCGCAAGCTCGGGTCGATGCGAGATGGCCTTCAGCTTTCGCGCGGCGAAGGCGACGGCCTCGGCGCCGGTTGCCTCGCGAGCATCGTCGCTCCGTCCGATCTGCGGGGTCTGAACCCGGTCTTTGTTCACGTACTTGTAGGAAAGGCGACCTCGATCGCACATCCAGCTCTTGTTCACCTGCTCGTTTTCGCGCGGGCGGTAGCGGTAGGTCTCCTGCCCGAAGAAGTCGACGAAGACGTTGCAGCCACGAGAGCATCCGGTGCAGACGCTCGGCGCCTCGGAGAGAAACCAAGCCCGGGCGCGAAATCGAAAGTCGCGGTTGAGCAGAGCGCCGACTGGGCAGATGTCTACCGTGTTCCCTGAATAGTTCGAGCTGAGCTCGCTGCCCGGAAACACGTCGATCCGCTCCCCCGATCCCCGCCCGAACATCCCAAGCTGCGGTTCGTGCGCCACCTCGTTCATGAAACGGACGCATCGGGTGCAGAGGATGCAGCGTTCTTGGTCGAGGACTACCAGCGGGCCGAGCACCTTCCGCTTGTTCTTCAGAATCTTCGATCCTTCGAGCCTGGACGGCATGAAGTCGTATCGAGCGTAGTAGTCCTGCAGCTTGCATTCTCCGGCCTGGTCGCAGATCGCGCAGTCCACCGGATGATTGAGGAGGATGAACTCGAGAACTGAGCGCTGGCTATCCTTCACCACCCCGGAGTTGGTTTTAACGGATAGGCCTTCGCTGATCGCCGTTTGACAGGCGGGCACGAGCTTGGGGCTGGAAGACACCTCGACCAAGCACATGCGGCAGTTTGCAGCGATCGAAAGGCGCGGGTGGTAGCAGTAGTAAGGAATGTCCGAGCCGACTTGTCGGGCGGCCTCGATCATGTTCGTTCCGGGCTTGGCCACCACTTCCTTCCCGTCGATGGTGCAGGTCACGAAACCCGGGTTCTTCGGCGGAGGGGGCTTGGCAGGACCGGGCGGTGGTGGCGGCGGCTTCGTCCCGGTGGAGCCCGGCGCATTGGTGGGCGCGCCGGCGATCGGCTTTCCCTGGCCTTCCAGCGGCCCTTTGTTGGTGCCCTCGCTCACTGCTCAACCTCTCCGCCTATCATATTGATCGAGTCGAAGGTGGGGATCAGGTCGGCGAGCAGACGTCCTTCCACCATCCGCGCGATGCCAGAGAGAATCGCAAAGGAAGGGGCCCGCACGTGAACTTTGTACGGCTTGCCGCTTCCATCGCTTACCAAATACCAGCCGAGCTCTCCGTTTGCCGCCTCGGTGCAGTCGTAGATTTCCCCGGCTGGCACCTGGATTCCCTCCATGATCAATTTGAAGTGCGCCATCACGCCTTCAATTGTGCCGTAGACCTCCGGTTTGGGCGGCAAGGCAATGCGCCAATCATCGAGGAGGACAGGACCCGGCTTTATCATTTCGATCGCTTGTCGGATGATCCGATTCGACTGTTTGATCTCCTCGATGCGCACCAGGTAGCGATCGAAATTGTCGCCGTTTCGACCGAGCGGAACGTCGAACGCGACCCGTTCGTAGATCCAGTACGGGAGAGCTTTTCGCACGTCATAATTCACACCGCAGGCGCGAAGACAAGGGCCGGTGAAGCCGAAGTCAAGCGCGTCCTCGGCACTGATCCTCCCGGTGCCCTTCATGCGGTCGACGAAGATGCGGTTGTTGGTGAGGAGGGCATCGACCTCGCCGACCAACCATTCGATCTTCTCGAGCGACTTGAGCACGGACTCGAGCCACTGGGGCGGCAGGTCTCGGTTGAGCCCGCCCACCCGACCAAAGGTGGTGGTCAGTCGCGCGCCGGTCAGCTCGGTGACTCGGTCGACGATCAGCTCGCGGGCCTCGATGCAGTACAAGAAGGCGGAAAATCCGCCCAGCTCGAGCCCGATCGCCCCAATGCAGGTTAAATGATCGGCGATCCGATGGATCTCGGAGCCGATGGTGCGGATGAACTTCGCCCGCTCCGGAATCTCTACGCCGATCAGCTTCTCCACTGCGTTGAGGAAGCCGAAATTGTTCATCAGCGCCGAAACGTAGTTCAGCCGGTCGGTGTAGGGCAGGCACTGCGTCCAGGTGCCGTTCTCACAGCTTTTCTGGAAACCGCGGTGCAAGAAACCAATTTCGGGATCGGCGTGCACGATTGTCTCGCCGTCCAGCTCCACCTTCATCCGGACCGTCCCGTGCATCGCGGGGTGCGAAGGCCCCAGGTTGAGCTCCATCCGCTTCGATGGCAGATGAGCCTCCAGCTCGGATGCGGCGGGGACCGGCTGAACATCGGCAGGGCTCTTCGAGGAAATCGGCGGATTGGACATGTTCGATCGGTAGTGGCCAGGTGCCGGGCTCAAGGACGGTTGGTGCCCGGGCCGCGAAAGATGTCCTTGATCGGACGCTCGGGAATCAACGATTGGCGTTGGCGCAGTGGATAGTCCTTCCGCAGCGGGTGTCCCGTGAACTCCTCATACAACAGGATCCTGCGTAGGTCAGAATGACCCCGGAACCTGATCCCATAAAAGTCCCAGACCAACCGCTCGAACCAGTTGGCGCCTTGGTACACTGGGGTAATGGAAGGCAGCTCGGGTCGATCCTCGGGGACGCGGCACTTGAGTCGGACGTGCTCTCCGCGGGTGACGGAGAAAAAGAAGTAGACGATTTCGAACCTGGGCTCGCGTTCCGGAAGCATCAAGCGATCGACAGCGTCGATGGAAAGAAAAAGCTTAAAATCGAGCTCCGGGTTGTCTCTCAATTCGCTGGCCACGTCGCGAATTGACTCGCTGTCGATCACGGCCCATTCACCCCCCGCCCGGTCGGTGTAGCGATCGAGAAATGCTCGTGGAAATGTCGCGGCGATTTTGTCCAGCGCGAACTTGGTCAAGGGAATTCCCGTCGGGAGCTCAGGGCTTTATAAGTACGCAGAGAAGCTCAGTCAACGCGGATGCGGCGCGGTCATCTGCGCACTTCGCCCCCTCGCAGAAACCGAAACCGAACAGCGCGCCGATCAACCTCACTTGCGCCGGTAGGATCGGCGCCTTAGGTGAAATGCGTTGCGGCTAAGACTCTCCAAACGGCTTCTCTTCGGAGCTGCCGCCGGCGTGGTTGTCGCTCTGGTCTGGCTCGCCGCCGAAAGCGCGTCGATCATGCGCCCTGGCGCCGCGGGCATCGGCGTGGAAGTGCAGGGTCCCTTGCAGGCCCTCCTTCGCGCGGTCACGCCGCTGCTCCCGGGACTTTTGTTGCGCGTGGCGATCGTCTACATGGCCGGCGGCGCGGTGCTTGGAGCCTTGTCGGCGTTGCTGGCGTCCTGTTTGCCGGTGAGCCGCAGAGCATCATCGATCGCGGTCTGGGTGGGGGAGTTCGCGATTCTCGTCGGCCTGCTCGCCTGGGATCGAGCCATCTCACGGCCAGCGCTGTGGGACGATCTGGCGATGGGATGGCGCGTCTTCGAGCAGGTCGTGTCGCGCGGTGACCCATTGCAGCCGCGCCTCGCCCTTGCAGGAGTGCTTTGCGCGCATGCGATCGCGGTGGCCTGGCGGTTCGGCGCAAAGCTGCTTCCTGCGCTCGCGCTGGTCGCTGCTTTCAGCGCGGTGGCGGTCGCGGTGCGATTGCCCGAGCGCCCCGCGAGGCAACATCCGCTCGTCGTGCTGATCGGCATCGACGCGTTTCGCCCTGATCGGCTCAAAGCGTACGGGGGCACTGGCAACGTCGCACCCAACCTGGAAGCGTTCGTCCGCGACGCCACCCTCTTTGATCGCGCGTATACGCCGCTGGCTCAGACTGAGCCTGCCTGGCGCAGCCTTCTGACCGCCCGCTGGCCCTACCGAACGGGCGTCCGTTACCCCCTCACCGCGGCAAAGCGCTGGGAGTTAGCGCCGACCTTCGCAGCGGACCTGGCGCGCGCGGGTTACTCAACCTCGTTTCACACCGACTGCTCGCGTTTCAACTACCAGGGCCCGCTTTCGGGCTTCGAGCTGCGCGAGCAGCCGCCGCAGGGCGCGATCAATTTCGTCCTCGAGAAGATGCGCTTTCGCGGGCTGGGAATGTTCGCGGACAATGCCATTGGCTCGGCTTTGCTGCCGGAGTTCGTCGACAATCGAGCGCTGGCGGGCATCCACGATCCGATTGGCTATGCCACCAGGCTCGGCGCCTCTCTGGTACAGCAAGCGGATCGCGGACCTGCCCTGTTCGCGTTTCACGCAACTGCGGCGCATTTTCCAGGCGACCCGGTTTATCCCTTCTATCGAAAATTCGTCGATGCCAAGGAACCGCTGCAGAGGCGCATCCGGATGTTTTTCTCTCCCATCTCAGCGAACGCTCCCGGCGATTGGAATCGAGCGGGCTCGGAGGCCCTCTACGATGAGCTGCTTTCCCAGGCCGACGCGCAGCTCGGCATCTTGCTGAACGCCCTGCGGAAGCGGGGGCTCTACGACGAGGCCCTGATCGTGGTCTTCTCGGATCACGGCGAGAGCTTCTTTAGCGACGTTCCCTCGCTGGAAGGTGCAACGCCGGTTCATGGCGCTCGCCTGGGAGAGGAAGAGAACCGGATCCTGCTGGCGATCAAGCTGCCCGCGAGCCGAGCCCCCAGGTCCAAGCCAGACCGAGTCGAGGCTCTGGTGCGCTTGATCGATATCGGACCGACGCTGCTCGATCTGAGCGGAGCGCCTCCGCTGCTCGACGCCGACGGCGTGAGCCTGGTTCCGCTCCTCGAGGGCAAGCAAATGCCGAAGCTCAACCTGCTGGCGGAAACGGGGTTCACGCACGCCAGGCCCGACGCGTTTGATCCCCAGCACATCTCTCTTGCACCGCGCACGCTGGACGCGTACGAGATTCAGCCCGACGGCACTGTCGAGGTCTCCGATGCGGCGCACCGAGCGGTGATGATGGAAAAGGATTTTGGAGCATTCGACGGGAGCAGCTGGATCACTCGTGTGCGCGAGAAGAATGGAACCGTCGTCCAGAGGTGCCTCGGCGAGTGTCTGGACGGTGCCTTGATGAAATGGTTCAACAAAGTTTCAGTCGGTTCGCTGCCGGCCGGAAGCTGAGGGGAGGAGAAGCGATGAAGGCCGTTCGCGTGCACAGCCCTGGAGGGCCCGAATCGATGCGCTACGAGGACGTACCTCAACCCACGCCCAAAGACGGTGAGGCGTTAGTGAAAATCGAGGCGGCGGGCGTGAACTTCATCGACGTTTACTACCGAACAGGCGCTTACAAGGCGCCAATGCCGCTCACCCCAGGCCAAGAGGGAAGCGGAACCGTGACCGCCGTCGGTGCTGCTGTAAAGGAAGTGAAGGTTGGCGATCGCGTTGCGTATACCGGCGTCCTCGGTTCCTACGCCGAGCTCGCGGCTGTTCCCGCAGATCGGTTGATCGTCCTGCCCAACGGGATCAGCACCCGCCAAGCTGCGGCGGCGATGCTTCAGGGGATGACTGCGCATTACCTGACGACGTCGACCTACCCTCTTAAAAACGGGGATGCCTGCCTGATCCAGGCGGCTGCCGGCGGAGTGGGCTTGCTTCTCTGCCAAATGGCCAAGATGCGCGGCAGCCGAGCGCTGGGGACGGTTTCGACCGAGGAGAAGGCCAAGCTTGCTCGCGAAGCCGGCGCGGACGACGTCATCCTTTATACGAAGCAGGACTTCGAAGCCGAGGTAAAGAGGCTCACCGGCGGCAAGGGCGTTCAAGTGGTTTACGAATCCGTTGGCGAGGCCACCTTCGCCAAAAGCCTCAATTGCCTTGCGGTTCGCGGGATGCTGGTGTTGTTCGGTCAGTCGAGCGGGCCAGTGAAGCCGGTCGATCCGCAGGTGCTGAATCAGAAGGGGTCGCTGTTTCTCACGCGACCGACCTTGGTCCATCACATCGCGACGCGCGCGGAGCTGGTGCAGCGATCGAGCGACGTCCTGGGATGGATTGCGCAAGGCAAGCTGAAGCTCCGAATCAGCGCCGAGCTTCCGCTCAAGGACGCCGCCGAGGCGCATCGAGCGCTCGAGGCTCGAAAGACGACGGGAAAAGTCCTCCTCATTCCCTGAGGCCTTCAGGACAACTGCTTACTTGCTCGTCTCCGCGAGCAAATCGCGTCCGCCCACGGGTAATGCCGGCCGCCGGTCCACGGGTTTGTGGAGCTGCCGCGAAATCTTGTCCTGGAGAAGCACGAGGGCGTCGAGCACCTGCTCGGGGCGCGGCGGGCAGCCGGGTACGTAAACGTCGACCGGAATGATTCGATCGATGCCCTGCAACACGGCGTAGTTGTCGTAGAACCCGCCGGATGAAGCACACACGCCGAACGCCATCACCCATTTGGGCTCTACCATCTGCTCATACACGCGCTTGAGGATGGGACCCTGTTTCATGTTCACGGTCCCGATCACCATCAAGAGGTCGGCCTGCCGAGGCGAAAACCGCGGAAACTCGGCGCCAAAGCGCGCGATGTCGTAGCGGCTCGCCGCAACGGACATGTATTCCATCCCGCAGCACGCCGTCGCGTAGGGGTAGGTGAACAGGGAATACTTGCGAGCCCAACCCAAGCCCTTCGACACCTGCTTCTGCAGCCAGCCGACCGCCTCTTCTTTTCGGGTCGTGAGCGCGGGGGTGAGATCTGCATCCGCCATTACGTCTCCCAGTTCAACGCACCTTTCTTCCAGATATAGATAAGCCCGACGACCAGCGTCGCCGCGAAAACCATCATCTCTGCGTATCCGAACCAGCCGAGCGACTTGAAGTTCACCGCCCAGGGATAGAGGAAAACCGCTTCGACGTCGAACACGATGAAGAGCAGGGCGACGACGTAGAACTTGACCGCGAAGCGCTCCCTCGCCGAGCCGGTCGATTCCGAACCACACTCGAACGGCTCCTCCTTGATCGGGTTTGGCCGCTTGGGGCCCAGCACGGTAGCCGCTGCAGTGAGGGCGGTCGGCAGCAACGCTGCGAGCAGCAGCACAAGCCCCAGCGGCGCGTAGGTTTCCAGCGGAGAAGGCATGGCCGGGGAACATTAGAGATGCCGGGCCCACCTGTCAAAGCAAGCTGAGCGTAACTTTCTGGAAATATTAGCGAAAGCTGCGCAAGCTGGCGGTCAATCTGCGTGGTGCGCAATGGCCCATCGAGATTACATTTGCCTTGTTTCGGCGAGCGGATGCGCGGCAATGCGTTGCCCACCCGCCGCGCTGCTTGACATGCGATCGGTGTTCTTGCGATGGACTCTGGGATCGCCTGAGGTGGCAAGCGAGGTGACTGGTGCAGTTTGATTTCGCAATGGTGCTGGTGTTCGTCGTCGCCGCGGTTGGGTTCGCGCTGACGAACCTGCTCATCGGCGCGCTGCTTCGCCCGCGCTTTCCCAATCCCGAGAAGGAGCTGATCTACGAGTGCGGCGAAAGGCCGATCGGCAGCGCCTGGTTCAACTTCAACCCGCGCTTCTACATCATCGCCCTCGTATTCGTGATTTTCGAAGTGGAGATCGCGCTCACCATCCCGGTCGCGTTGGTATTCCGCGATTGGGTCTTCAGCGGAATCGGAATGGTCGCGCTGGTGGAGATCCTCGCATTCATCGCCATCCTCTTCACTGGGCTGATCTGGATTTGGGCGCGCAAGGATCTGGAGTGGGTCAAGCAGATCGAAGGAGCGCCGGTTAACCGTTGAAGCCTAGCGGCGGGATGCTAGAAAGGAGCGCCAGTGCCGGAAACTGATCTCAAGGGATATTCGCACGACCCGGGCGCTTCGACCGCGCTGATCACCACCAGCACCAACGTGATCGAAAACCTGATCAACTGGTCGCGGCGATCGTCGATGTTCTACCTGTTATTCGGGCTCGCCTGCTGTGGGATCGAGCTGATGCAGACGGGGGGTCCGCGTGCTGACCTCGACCGCTTCGGTTCGGTGCCGCGCGCCACGCCGCGCCAGAGCGACCTGATGATTGTGGCGGGCACGCTGACTTACAAGATGGCGATCCGTTGCAAGCTTTTGTACGAGCAGATGGCTGAGCCGAAGTACGTCATTTCGATGGGGTCCTGTGCGAATTGCGGAGGCCTCTTCCAGCTCAGCTATTCGGTCGTGAAGGGAGTGGACAAGATCATCCCGGTGGACGTCTACGTCCCCGGTTGTCCGCCCCGCCCCGAAGCTCTCACCGAAGGCTTCCTGCGAGTGCAGGAGCTGATCAAACGAGAGAAGCAAAAGCAGAAGTTCCGTCCTCAGCGAGACAGCGGAGAAACCGGCGCAGGGTACGATGTCCCAGAAGCCGTCTAGCCGAACGCCGCTCTTCAGTCGCCAGACAAGGGCGAGCCCAACATGTCAGCCCTGACTTTCGAGCAGATTCATCAAAGGCTTGCCGGCAAATTCGGCGAGGCGGTCGGCCCGTTGCAGCCGGCGAAGAAGGATCCGTTCTGCACCTTCGCTCCCGCCCGCCTTTTGGAGATCTGCCGGTTTCTCAAGAGCGAGCCCGACCTGGCGTTTGACTTTCTAGAGGATCTCACCGCGACCGATCATCCCAAGCTGAACTTGATCCGGGTCGTGTATCACTTCTACAGCTATCCCCACCGGCACATGTTCATCGCCAAGGCTGAGGTGAATCGCCAGATCTCCGAGATAGACAGCGTCGAGCAGCTCTGGAAATCAGCGAATTGGATGGAGCGCGAGGTCTATGACTTGTTCGGCGTTCGCTTCAAGGGCCACAGCGACCTGCGGCGGATATTGATGCCGGACGACTGGGTCGGCGCGCCGCTGCGCAAGGACTACAGCGAAGCGGGCGGATACCGTGACATCTCCAACGTCAGGGACAATCCGCTGGATCTCTATCTGAGCATGGATCGCGAGCTCAAAGCGCAGCAAGGCGCCGCCCAGCCCGCTGCCGGATCGCAGAGCGCGGCAGCCCCCGAGCAGCACGCAGCCCCAAACCCGCCAGCCAAACCGGGAGCGTAACCATGGCGCTCGATCAACTGGTGATGACGAAGTTCGGCGAAACCGCAGGCGAGGAAATGATCCTCAACATGGGCCCGCAGCACCCCTCCACCCACGGAGTGATCAACTTTGTCGTCCACGCCGACGGAGAGGTGATGAAGAAGGCCGTTCCCCAGGTCGGCTACCTTCACCGGGCGATCGAGAAAATCGGCGAGATCGTCACCTATCCCGGCTTCATGCCGTACACGGACCGAATCGATTACCTCGCGGCGATGTTCGCCAACGAGGGCTACGCCCTGGCGGTGGAAAAGCTGCTCGGGCTGACGGTGCCTCCCCGGGCGCAGTACCTGCGGGCCATTTCGTGCGAGCTGAACCGGATTGCCTCTCATTTGATCTCGCTCGGTTCGATGGCGATGGACATCGGCGCGGTGACCCCGTTCCCCTACGCCTTGCGCGAGCGGGAGAGCATCAATGATCTGCTGGAGGCCCTCTGCGGCGCCCGGCTGACGTACAATTTTCATCGGATCGGCGGCGTTGGCTTCGATATGCCGGACGATTGGACGCCCTTGTGTCGCAAGTGGCTCGACCACTTCGATCGCATCCTCGACGAGTGGGACCGGTTGATCTCATTCAATGAGATCTTCGTCGAGCGACTCGCCGGGCTGGCGGTCATTCCTTTGGAGATGGCGATCAACTACGGGCTGGTGGGACCCAATCTTCGCGCCTCGGGCATTGAGTTCGACCTTCGAAAAGCGCATCCGTACGGGGCGTATCCAGATTTCGATTTCAAGATCCCGTTCGGCAAGGCGTATGCGGGTGCTTACCGGGGCGGCGTGGTGGGCGACTGCTTCGACCGTTTCTACGTTCGGGTGCTCGAGTGCCGAGAGTCGGTTTCGATCGTCCGGCAAGCGTTGGACAAGTTTCCCCCCGGCGAGTTCATGGCCCCCAAGGTGCCGCGCAAAATCAAGCCCGAAGCCGGGGAGGCGCAAAGCCGCATCGAAGCCGCGCGCGGCGAGATGGCGTATTACGTCGTGTCCGATGGCGGCGAGCGGGCGTACCGTGTGCGCGCTCGAACCGGTTCGTTCCTCGCGATGGGGATCATCGAAGAGCTCTCCAAGGGTTTGATGATCGCCGACCTGGTCGCGCTGATCGCGTCGCTGGATGTCGTCGCGCCTGAGATTGATCGCTAGCGAGTCATGAAAGAGCTGATCGATAAAATCATTGTCGAGCAACTGGGGCACGATCCGCAGACGTGGCCGATGGCGCAAGGCCTATACCTCGTCGGAATGATGCTGGTCGGCGTGCTTTTGACGACGTTCGGAGCGATCTTCGCCGGACTGCTGTCGTGGTGGGAGCGGCGCATCGCGGCGCGGATCCAATCGCGCATCGGGCCGAATCGCGTGGGTCCTCAGGGAGTGCTGCAGTTCATCGCCGATGCGCTGAAGTTGATCTTGAAAGAGGATCTCATCCCCACCGATTCGGATCACATCTTGTTCCGGATTGCGCCGTATTTCGTGATGACCGGTTTCATCCTCACCTTCGTGGTGCTTCCCTTCGGCTATCACCTGTCGGCGACGAGCATGAACGTCGGTCTTTTCTACGTGGTGTCGATCACCGCCTTGGTGGTGGTGGGGATCTTGATTTCCGGTTGGGCCTCGAACTCCAAATGGGCGCTCTTCGGCGGGATCCGCGCCGCTGCGCAGGTGGTGAGCTACGAGATACCGGCCGGCATGGTGATCCTGGTGCCGATCATCATGGCGGGCTCGCTCAACATGCACGACATCATCCGCGCGCAAGGCGGCGCTCCCTGGGATTGGTTCATGTTTCAGACGCCCTGGGCCTACGCGAGCTTCTTCATCATGTTCACTGCCCTCTTGGCGGAGGGAAATCGGACGCCCTTCGACCTTCCCGAGGCCGAATCGGAAATCGTCGCCGGATACAACACCGAGTACTCTGGAATGCGGTTCGGTTACTACTTCCTCGCCGAGTGGGGAAATCTCTGGGTGATGAGCGCGGTGCTCACCACCCTGTTCCTCGGCGGCTGGCAGGTTCCATTCGTCTCGATGGCCAAGCTCACCGCCTGGGAGGCTGCAGGCCATGTCCCGCTCTGGTACTACCTCGCGTCCGCGGCGGTGTTCACGCTCAAAGTGTTGGTGCTGGTGAACATCATCGTGTGGATTCGGTGGACCTTCCCGCGCATCCGGGTGGACCAGATGATGAACCTCTGCTGGAAGTACCTGGTGCCGATCGGAATGGGCCTGGTGGTGCTCGCCGCGGTGACCGAGCTGCTTTCCTATCAGCTGTTCGGCGAGGCGGCGAAGGGTCAAGCGAAGGTCGGATCGATCCGAGACACGCTGCACTTTGCATTCTTCCTGGTGGCGGGGCTGGTTCCGTTCGCCGCCTTCGCTTTGAAGACGCGCCGAAACATCTACATCGTTGGAGATCGCGTAGACCTCAGTAATTGGTAGCGCGCGGAGAAATGGACTCATGCCGGTAACGCAATACGTCGGTAACATCAAGGACACGGTGAAGAGCGCCTGGGAAGGGATGAGCGTCACCCTCTCGTACATGTTTCGCCGCCCGATGACCGTCCAGTACGCGGGCCCCGAAGCAGCGAAGGGTTTGAGCGCTCCGCTCGTTCAGCACACGCTGCCCTCGCGCTACCGCGGGTTTCTCGAAGTGGACATGTCCACCTGCACCGCATGCCAGGCGTGCGAGCGCGCCTGTCCGATCAACGTGATCGCGATCGAGATCGAAAAGGATCCTGCGAACCCGAAGAATCGGGTGATGACCCGCTTCGACATCGACGAGGCCAAGTGCATGTTCTGCGGCCTGTGCGTGGAGCCCTGCCCGACGGGCGCCATTCAGCACACCCGCGAGTTCGAGGGTTCGCAGCGCACGCTTCACAACATGGTTTTGCGCTTCGTTGACCCAGCGAAGCCGGCGGCGCCCTACAAGCCTCCGAAGGGCGCAACCGCGTACCCGCGGGTGATGCTGGGCGAGGTTACGCGCGCGTTGGTCAAGAAGTGGGACAGCATGCCCCCGCCGTTTCCGATCGCCGGCGCCGCGCAGCTGCCCGCCAAGAAGAAGGACACCGCCTCTTCGGCGGCGGCCGCTCTCGAGCTGGCGAAGAAAGCGATCGGCGCGGACAAGGCCAAGCTCGCCGTCGTGCTGGAAGAGGCCCAGGCGGGCACCGACTGCGGCGCTTGTACCTACCCCACCTGCCGCGAATACTCAGAGGCGATCGCCTCGGGCAAAGAGGAGAGATTGAACCTCTGCGAGCCCGGGGGAGCCGAGTCCACGCGAGCGACGGAGATCATCATGGCCTCCTGGAAGAGCGGCAAGGTGGTCGCTCCGACCGGCGACGGCGCGCAGCCGGCAGCGCCACCGGCGGATGCAGCGAACGCTACCCCAGCCCCCGCTGCTGGCGCGAGCGCGCCGGCGACACCCGACGGAGCAAAAACGGGTTGAGCTCCAAGAGAAGACGTCGCCGAAGGCGGTCCAAAGCTGAAGCTCGATAAGGGCGGCGTCGGTTCCTTCAGCGCAAAGCACGCCGGAGTCATGGCTGATGCCATCCGTCAATCTCGATTCCTACTTCGATCGCATCGGCTACAGCGGACGGCGTGAGGCATCCCTCGCGGCGCTGCGCGCGCTTCACGCTCTGCATCCGATCGCGATTCCCTTCGAAAACCTCGACGTGATCCGCGGCATAGCCGTGCGCCTCGATTTGCCATCCATCGAAAAGAAGCTCGTGACCGACCGGCGCGGCGGCTATTGCTTTGAGCACAATGCGCTGTTCGCGGCGGCGCTCGAAGCGCTCGGCTTTCGAGTCACGACGCTCGCCGCCCGCGTCCGCTGGCAAATTCCCGCGCAGACGCCCATGCCTCTGACCCACATGGTCCTTCGGGTGGATCTCGACGGAATGCCCTGGCTCGCCGACGTCGGCTTTGGAGGACTCACGCCGACCGCTCCGCTGCGGCTCGATGTGGAGGACGCGCAGGCCACGCCGCATGAGACGTTTCGCATCGTACGAAGCGCTGACGCATGCGCGCTTCAAGCGCGGGTCGCGGATGTGTGGAGCGACGTCTACCGCTTCACTCTCGAGCAGCAGCACCCGATCGACTACGAGGTCGCCAACTGGTTCACCTCGACGCATCCGACGTCGCGCTTCGTGCAGAACCTCATCGTCAGTCGCGCTGGAAATGACGGCGAGCGCGTCGCCCTTTTCAACCGAGAGCTCGTCGTCCGCCGCGGGCCGACCGCCGAGAAACGCGTTGTGGACACGCCCGACGAGCTTCTCCGTGTCCTCAGGAGTTGGTTCGGGCTGCACTTTCCGGCCGGCACCCGCTTCGGCACTTCGGGAAGCGCATGGCCGGCCTAAACTGCGTCTTCCCAAACTGGCGAGATTCGGTTAAACGCGTAATTCTCGGTGGTCGCCCGCGGCTGTGAGCGCGCGGGCAACTCGCGACGGAATCTCGCGACCCGCCGAGAGAGAGCACGAGTGGCAGACACACTGCAGAAACCATCCCGCCATGCCGAGGTCTTCGTAGGAGTGGTGCTTCTCGTGGTGGTGGTGGCGTTCGTTTTCTGGATCTTCGTCAAGGAGGTTCTGCCGGGGCTTGCGCCGGTGGCAACGCAGGGCGCCGAGCTGGCGAGGCCGTCGGATCTGCTGTTCTACGTGATTGCGGCGGTTTCGATCGTCTCCGGCGCCGGCGTGGCGTTCAGCCGAAGCATCATCTACGCCGCTCTTTCGCTGCTGGGGGCGCTCCTCGGAATCGGCGCGCTGTTCATCTTTCTGAGCGCGGACTACGTCGCCGTCAGCCAGCTGCTCATCTACATCGGTGGAGTGCTGGTGCTGATTCTGTTCGCGGTGATGCTGACGAGCAAAATCGGCGACAAGTCTCACACCAATCCTTCTATCGGAGTGCTGCCGGGAATCGGGCTGACGGTCGCTTTGATCGCCGTGTTGGGATACGTGGCCACGAAGACGCCGTGGATCTCCAATCCCAACGCGCCGAACCCGGCGCAGACGGCGCGAACGATCGGCGACGTCTTCTTGAAGGAGTACTTGCTGCCGTTCGAGGTGTCGTCGCTGGTGCTGCTGGCCACGCTCATAGGGGCGGTGGTCGTCGCGCGAAAGGAAATCAAGGAGTAGAGCGTGCTCGCACCGGGGTTACCGCATTTTCTAATCGTGGGCGCGGTGCTGTTTGCGTTCGGAACGTACACCGTGGTCACCCGCACCAACGCGGTGGGGATCCTGATGGGCGTGGAATTGATTCTCAACGCGGCCAACGTGAACTTCGTCGCATTCAATCGGTTCAATCCCTCGCCGCTGTTGACCGGGCAGGTCTTCAGCATCTTCGTCATCGTGCTCGCCGCAGCGGAAGCAGCAGTCGCTCTGGCGATCGTGCTCGCGATCTTTATGACCGCCAAAACCATCGATGCGACGCAGGCGGACACCCTGAAGGAATAGGCAATGGAGATTCTTTCCCAAGTGAAGGATCTGGTGTTGCTCGCCGCGCAGCACGGAGCCGAAGGAGCCGGCGAGGCTCTCAAACACGCCGAGGAGCTGGGTCCGCAGAAGTTCGTCACCGTCGGTTATCTGTGGCTGATCCCGTTCTTCCCCTTGCTGGGATTTGCGACCAACGCGTTCGCGGGACACTGGATTCAACGAAGGTTCGGCAAGAAATACGTCTCCTACATCGCAGTCGGCGCGATGGTGCTCTCGTTCGCCGTGGCGATGGTCGCCTTGATCCAGATGCTCGGCTTGCCGCCATCCGACCGGTACATGGTGAATTTTCTCTGGAACATGATCACCGCCGGGGACATTCAGGCGAACTTGTCGTTCTCGCTGGACCCACTCTCGATGATGATGACGCTGATCATCACCTTCATCGGGGGGCTGATTCACTGGTACTCGACCGGCTACATGGCCGACGACCCGGGCTACTGGCGGTTCTTCTGCTACCTGAACCTGTTCGTCTTCTCGATGCTCCTGCTGGTGATGGGCGACAACTTCGTCCTGATGTTCTTCGGCTGGGAGGGAGTTGGCCTGTGCAGCTACCTTTTGATCGGCTTCTGGTACGAGGACATCGAGAAAGCCAAGGCCGCAGTCAAGGCGTTCGTAACGAACCGCGTCGGCGACTTCGGATTCGTCCTGGGCTTGTTCCTGTTGTTTTGGGCGCTGGGTGGAAGCTGGGTAGAGAGGGCCAACGTCATCCCGCCCAGGGAGACGCGCTGGGCAACGGCGGACCCCAACTACAAGCCGCAAGCTCAATCGGGGACGTTCTACGAGAAGGACCCAAGCCTCTCACCTTCCAAGGCGGCCACCACCTGGGAGAATTACCGGCGAGATCCGGCCTCGTCGGCGTCGAAGGGCGGCATTCGGGTCGGTCCAACCTTCACGTTCCGCGAGCTGCGCGATCAGCTGGCCGTTGATGCTACCGGAGTCCGCAGTCGGCTCACCGGCATGACGTTCTTCGGGATCCCCCTCCTTGCCCTGATTGGAATTCTCCTCTTCGTCGGCGCCACCGCAAAGTCGGCGCAGATTCCGCTCTACGTTTGGCTACCGGATGCGATGGCGGGGCCGACGCCGGTCTCGGCGCTGATCCACGCGGCCACCATGGTGACGGCCGGCGTGTACATGGTGGCTCGGCTCAACTTTCTCTTCGCGCTTTCGACGGCGGCGATGACAGTGATCGCCCTCACCGGCGCCGCCACCGCGATGTTCGCCGCCACGATCGGCTTCGTTCAAAACGACATCAAGAAGGTGTTGGCGTATTCGACGGTGTCCCAACTCGGCTTCATGTTCATCGGAGTAGGCGTAGGAGCGTATTGGGCCGGCGTCTATCACCTGCTGACGCACGCGTTCTTCAAGGCATGTCTGTTCCTCGGCTCGGGCTCCGTCATCCTCGGGTGTCACCACGAGCAGGACATGCGCAAGATGGGCGGCCTCAAGCGATTCATGCCACTCACCGCGAAGACTTACCTCTACGCGTGCATTGCCATCGCCGGCTTTCCGATCGTTTCGAACGGATTCTTTTCCAAGGACGAGATCCTGTGGAAGGCGTTCGACTCGGGTTCGAACATGCTCGACCCGTCGATCGGCAAGCTCATCTGGGTGGTCGGCTGGCTGACCGCGTGCGGGACCAGCTTTTACATGTGGCGCAGCTATTACATGACCTTCACCGGCGAGTACCGCGGCGCTCGCGGCGAGGCGCATCTGGGAGGCCATGCACCGCTGCTGCCGGCGCTGGTTACGGGCTCGCTGGCTTCGCTGCCCTCGAGCTCGGTCGACGCACACCGCGCGTCCACCGATTTTCCTCAGGTGCGTGGAATGAGGCATCCCGACAGTGGCGCTGATCCTCACGCGGCGGGGGCGGCTGGGCACGCAGACCACCCGGACCACAAGGCTGCAGAAGGTCACGGTCACGGCGGAATGCCGCATGAATCGCCAACCTCGATGACCTACGTTCTCGTAACGCTGGCGATCGGCTGCGCTGCGACAATCGTCTTGGGCTTCTGGGCGCCACTCGGGCACCTGTTGCACATCGACTGGATGCAAGAGCCGATGCTCGAGCGCTGGCTGTCTCCGACCTTCGCGCCTTCTCGCGAGCTGGTCGAATCCCGCGGGGCGGCCTCCGGCACGTTTTGGGAGTGGCTGTTGATGTTTGCGTCGATCGGGGTTGCCTTCGCCGGCTGGCTGATCGCGCGGGCTTTCTACAAGGATGCCAAGAGTACTGTTCCGGAGAAACTCGCGGCCGCGTTTCCAGGCTTGTACCGAGTCGTCTACAACAAATACTACGTCGACGAGCTCTACCAGGCGACCGTGCTGCGCGGCACCAGCATTTTGGCAAAAGCCCTGGCGGTCTTCGACAACGTGGTGATCGACGGCATCGTCAACGCGGTGGCGGTCGCTGGTCGCTTCGTCGCGAACATCGACGGAGCGATCGACAAGTACCTCGTTGACGGCGCGGTGAACGCCCTGGCTGAAGGCATCGTTGAGCTGGGCGGTCGTTTCCGCCGACTGCAGACGGGAAGAATCCAAAACTATCTGTATGCGGCAGTGCTCGGAGCTCTCCTGGTGATTGGGATCAACTTTTTGGTTCACTAGCTCTGAAGGGAACACATGGATCATCTGCTGAGCTACATCATTTTCGCGCCCATCGCCGGGGTCATCGCGATCGGTGCTTCTTTGGCGGTCCCGATGGACAAGCCGCAGCGCGACCAGTTCAGCCGCTGGGTGGCGCTGATCTGCGCAGGCGTGGCATTCGTGCTCGGCTTGTATCTTTGGGTGGTCTACGACGGAAGCACCGCGGGGAAAATCCAGTTCATCGAGCGCGCGACCTGGATTCCGAGCCTGCACATCGAGTACTTCGTCGGCGTCGATGGCATCAGCGTCTCGATGGTGATTCTTTCGACGCTGATCTCATTCATCGCGACGATTGCCTCGATGCCCTGGTGGCGCGGCAAGGACGAGCACGACGATCCTGAGCATCCGCATTTCTCAGTAGTCAAAGTGCCGGGCTACATGATCATGCTGCTCATTCTGCAGACCGGCATGTCCGGCACGTTTGCGGCGCTGGACATGTTCCTCTTCTTCGTCTTCTGGGAAGTGATGCTGCTCCCGATGTACTTCCTGATCGGCATTTGGGGGGGCCCGCGAAAAGAGTACGCCGCGATCAAGTTCTTCCTTTACACCTTGGCCGGCTCTGTTCTTTTGCTGTTGGCGATCCTTGCTTTGTATTACCGGACCGGGGACCAAGCGCTGCTGCAGCGGCTCGCCACCGTGAACCCGGAGGCGTTTCGACGGCTGGTCGATGCGGGGACGCTGGCCATGGATCCGCAGAGCCACGCCTGGGCATATCGGATGGCCGAGGGCGGCTTCGCGAGCAACACCTTCAACATGCTGACGATGGCGAAGCTTGGACAAGCAGGTCTGTTTGATTTGGTCGGGCCCTTTCTGGCCGGAATCACCTTCGCCAAGTTGATGTGGATTTTCATGTTCATCGCCTTTGCGGTGAAAGTGCCGATGGTGCCGTTGCACACCTGGTTGCCGGACGCGCATGTGGAAGCACCGACGCCGATCTCCGTCATCCTGGCGGGCATCCTGCTCAAGATGGGCATCTACGGAATGCTGCGGATGAACTGGCCTATTCTTCCGGCGGCGACGGCCTCCTTTGCGCCCGCGGTCTCCGCCTTCGGCGTGATCAACATCGTGTACGCGGCGATGGTGACTCTGGCGCAGACGGATTTGAAGAAGCTGATCGCCTATTCCTCGGTTTCTCACATGGGCTTCAGCTTGCTCGGAATGGCCTCGATGACCGAGTCGGGAATGTCGGGCGCCGTTCTCAACCTGTTCACACACGGGATCATCAGCCCGATGCTCTTCCTCATCGTGGGTGTGATCTACGACCGAGCTCACCACCGAGAGATCGAAGGCTTCGGTGGCATCGCCAAGGTCGTGCCCGAATACACTGCTCTGATGGGGTTGGCTTTCTTTGCATCGCTCGGGCTGCCGGGCCTTGCAGGCTTCATCTCTGAATTCCTGGTCCTCAACGGAGCGTTCGCGAACCTTCCCTGGCACACTGCGCTCTCGGCGGTCTCGGTGATCATCACCGCGGCTTACTACCTGTGGACGATTCAGCGCGTATTCCTCGGAAACTTGAACCCGAAGTACGCTCATCTTCCGGACGTGAATTGGAGGGAACGGCTGACGCTGTATCCGCTCGGCGCTCTAGCCATTCTCTTCGGTTTCTATCCGAACGTCATGCTGAGGCTGATCAACACCGACTTGTTCGCGCTGGTTCGAAGCGTGAAAGGGGTCTGAGCCAACTTCCATGCCACCCGCCGCGACGATTCTCGACAACGCGCGAAGTCTGCCGTACTTCCTGCCCGAAACGCTGCTTACGCTGGGCGCGATGGGAATCTTTTTGCTCGATCTCGCCACCAGGCGCGACCCGAGGCGGATTCCGATCATCGCGTTTACCTCGGTTGCTGTCCTGGTTTTGGCGACGATCGCCACTTACTACGCATCCAGTTTGCCGTACCTGGCGAACGGTCAGCGCTTCACCCCGATGCAGCGACCGGTTGCGCTGTTCTACGGGCTGATTGTGATCGACCCCTGGGCGGTGCTTTTCAAGTACATCTTCTGGGCGGTCACCGCGCTGGCGATTTGGATGGCCGCCCCGTCGTTGGAGATCACCTCGGAACGAATGGGCGAGTACTGCGCGCTGCTGTTGTCGATCGCGGTCGGCATGTCCCTGATGGCATCGTCGACCGACATGCTGATGATGGTGATTGGCGTCGAGCTGGTGTCGATGGTCTCTTACGCGTTGGCGGGATTTCGAAAACACAACCGGAAATCCTCTGAGGCCGCTCTGAAGTACGTGGTGTACGGCGGGGTTGCGTCCGGGATGATGCTCTTCGGGATGAGCTATCTCTACGGATTGCTCGGTTCGACGAACGTGGCGGCGATGGCGCCGCTGCTGCAGCGGTACACTGACCGCGTCTTCCTGATGAATCTGGAATCGAGCCAGGCCGGCGCCGGACAGCTCGCGCTGGTGCTCGCGGTGGTTCTGGTACTCTCCGGCGTCGGCTACAAGATAGCCAGCGTTCCGTGGCACATGTGGTGCCCGGATGTCTACGAGGGCGCGCCGACGCCGTTCACCGCGTTCCTGTCCGTCGGCCCCAAGGCGGCGGGCTTCGCGCTCGCGGTGCGGATTCTCTACGGAGCGATGAGCCAGAGCGGTGGGCAGGACCTCGCGACCGTCGTCGCCGGAATTCCCTGGCCCGCAGTGATCGGGGTGATTTCAGCGGCGACGATGACGCTGGGAAATTTCGCTGCGCTCAATCAGACCAATCTCAAGCGAATGCTGGCCTACAGCTCGATCGCCCACGCGGGGTACTTGCTGATGGGCTTGGCGGCTGCCTCGGCGACGGGAAGTGAATCGATCGCCATCTATTTGATGGTCTACCTGTTCATGAATCTCGGAGCATTCCTGGTGGTCGGCGCGGTCGCCAGGCTCTCAGGCTCCGAGTCGATCTTCGAATATCGCGGTCTCTCTTCCCGCGCGCCCTTTGCTGCGGTTGCGTTTGCGATCTTCCTGTTCAGCCTCACCGGCCTTCCACCACTCGCGGGGTTCGTCGGCAAGTTCCACCTCTTCAAGTCGCTGATCGATCGAGGCGGGGCTTGGCAGATTACTCTCGCAATCATCGGCGTGCTCAACAGCGCCGTGTCGCTGTACTACTACGCGCGAATCGTGCGGACGATGTTCCTGGATCAACCGCTCACCCCTGCGCCAATACCCGTGCCGCGTTCCTACAACGTGCTGCTCGGAGTCCTGGTGATCGGAGTAATCTTCTTTGGCTTGTACTTCGATGGGCTGCGGAGAATCGCCGAAGCATCCCTTCCGATGTTTGGGCATTCTTAGACGCGGCGTTCAACTCAGACGTTAAGCCGGCGAAGCTCGGTTCTTATCCGTCCGGTCAAGATCAACCCCCACATTTTCCAGTCGGCGGCGAGCGACCAGAGCGGGTACTGAAACGTGGCGGGCCGGTTTTTCTCGATGAGGAAGTGTCCGATCCACGCAAACCCGTAGCCGCACAACAAGGCCGCCAGGACCAATGGCCAGTCCCGCAAAAGCAGCGAGAGGATGATCAACGTCAGTGCGCCTGTGGTCCCAATGAAGTGCAGCGCCTTTGTTCCGGCACGACGGTGCTCGCCCAGGTAGTAAGGCCAAAAGTCTTCGAACGACTCGATTCGCTTGGCGCTCATGCCGCCCGATTTAACGGCCTGGTCCGAGATGGGCAACGAAGAAAGGGCGACAAGCTTCGGCTTGGTTGCCATAGGATTGGGCACAGACTCGACCAGCGCCAGATTAAGGATCCTGGTTCTCGAGAAGGACGGGCTTATCTGTAATCCCGATGGTGGGATTGTTCAGGTCGATTGTAACGAGTGAGCCGTCGAGCATGCGGTACTGGACGTAGCCGTCGGGCACGGCAAAGTCGCCTGGGATTCCGCTGCTATTCCAGACGGCGAGGGCTTGATAGCCATTGGGTCGGGTCAAGCCGCACGTCCAGGTTGTACCGACGCTGGAGCAGGGCTGATAAAAGCTGGCGCCCACAGTCCATTGATAAATCTGTTGAACGGCGATTCCGGCCGGACAGACATCGCCGCCTCCGTCGCCGGCAATGTCGCAGCCGTCCCGGTTGCCGTCCCGAGCCCAAAATTCACCAGAGCCGCCAATGGCTGGGTTGATCGGAAAATCCAACCCGTACCAGTACAGCCGGTCGACGCCTTGTGACATCGAAACCAGGTACATCCGTCCGACGAATGACACGCGAGCGTTCCAATCAATCGTGAGCGATTTTTCACCCCAGCTATTCTCAGTGTCGAAGATTGGTTTGCCGGTTTGTCCGGTGTTGGCCATCACCGTCCTCAACCGGTCGATCAAAGCTGCCTCTCTCTCCGGAACTGGACAGCTCGCCGGGCATTGACCTGCCTGGATATAACCGTGAAATGCGACTACGTCGGCGAGGTCACCGCCTCCTGCCAGAAGATACGGCTGGAGCCAGTTAACCAAACCACCATAGAGCGCATTCGCGACGGCCGGCGTTGTGAACAGGGCGTCGGGATCCACCGATTGAACAATTTGTCTCAAATCACCTGCGATGCGCAGCAGCTGAGCCTTTGTTCCTACGGTGTTGTTCCACTCAGAATTAATGTTCGGCTCGTTCCAGACTTCCCAGTACTTGATAACCCCTGGGCCCGCGTGCGCCAGTACCGCGGTGATGAAATCTCGAAAATGTTGGTTGGTCCCGTCGGCGCGGCCGCTTCCCGGCACCGCATCGATGTCGTCGGGCGGGTCGCAAATCCCCGGCCCGTTCTGCGACTGAAAGGCGCAGGCACGATCGGCCGGGCCGGTACAGCCAGAATCCGGAACTCCGAACGCGATGCATCGGGCGCCCCGAGAAGATGCCCAAGTCGGGGTAGCGTAGGTGGTGAAGAGAACGTCCGCGCCGTTACTGAGCGCGAGATTCGTCTCATAATCGAATTTGGTCCAATTGTAACAAGGATTCGTTGGGTCGCTGCCGCCGTCGCAGGTCTCGATGTCCGCCCACTTGATCTGGCCGCCTAGGGAGCGAAGCGCGCCGAAGGTGGAGAAAGTCGGCCACGGAGTGGTCTGCTTGTTGATGTGGATTCCGAAATAGCTGGGCGAAATCACTGAGCCGGGGTCGGCAGTATTCAGTATCTTGCCGACGGTCGGCTGGTGGGCAGGTGCCGAGCTTCCGCCGAGCTCAGGACGGCATGAGGTCGCGCTGCTGAGCGCCAGAGCTGAGATAAGCAATATGCCCGATGCTTCGAGGTAGCTCGCCAAGAAGTTCCTTCCTCAAAAACAAACCCGCTACCCAGTTCTCAGTTAAATATCGTCTGAATCTATTGTTCGAGGCAACGGGTCAGATTGGACCGGATGAGTCCGAGGTCACCATCGCGTGCTGGCCAAAGCGCCTTACGCAGAAGCTGGATTGGTCAACGCGAGGCGCGGCGCTGAAGCTCTATCAAGTAGCGCATCTCCATGTTTGCCGTGCCGAGCTGCCGCCCGGGAGCGACCTTCTCACCATGAAAGTCGCTGCCCGCGGTGGGAACCAGGCCGAGATCGTTCGCGATCGCTAGATACTTGGCCCGCATCGCCGGTTTCTGATCGGCGTGGAAAACTTCCAGCCCGGAAAGGCCGGCATTCCGCAGCGATCGCAGCTCTTCCGCAGTTACCTGCGATACGGCCGGATGCGCGACGGTAGCAGCCCCACCTGCCTCGCGAACGAGGGAGATCGCGCGTTCGGCGGTGATTCGCTCGCGATCGACGAACCCCGGGCGGCCGTTCGCGAGGAATCGATCGAATGCATCCTTCGTGCTGGAGCAGATTCCCCGCTCAACCAGAGCGCGCGCCAGGTGCGGTCTGCCCAGATGAGCATCCCCTGCGATGGACAACACGTGATCGAAGCTCATCCAGACGCCTAGCGCATTGAGCTTCTGAATCATCTGTTCCATGCGCGCCCGTCGCTGCGTGCGCAGAACCTCGGAGAGGGTGCGCAGCTCGTCGTGGTCTGGGTGGATGAAGTGGCCGAGGATATGGACCTCGCGGTCACCCACGAAGGCGGAGAGCTCGATTCCAGGGATCAAGGTGAGTCCCCGCGCGGTCGCTGCATCCACCCCTTCCGGAATGCCGGCCACCGTGTCGTGATCGGTGATCGCCAGGTGCGTGACCCCTGCCTCAGCTGCGAGGCGGACCAGCTCCGAAGGCGTGTGCTGCCCGTCGCTGGCCGTGGTGTGCGAGTGCAAGTCGATCATCGCCACTTCATTCCTACCGCAGAAAACCGGACAGACGAAACACCTGTCCGTTCCGGGATCGGTCGACGGCGACCTCGCCACGACGGGCACGGCGATGGGCTGCCTCGAGTCGCTTCGCTACGCTCAGCCTGACCGGGTGGAGTCGCTTCGCCGCCATTGAGTCACAAGGCCAGACCAAGCGGCGGGCAAAGCTTCGTTGAAAAACCTATCAAAAACCGTCGATTTCCTGCAGAAGCTCGAGGCAGACTCCTACCTTGCGCACGCAAGAAGAACGGCTGCGCG
>Ga0126378_10000745_pt1 | contig 24062 bp, 21 predicted proteins | sample PanSoiMetPlot_23_FD_92587 | JGI IMG/M metagenome (GOLD analysis project Ga0126378, IMG submission 92587) | Tropical forest soil microbial communities from Panama - MetaG Plot_23 | ecosystem: Environmental > Terrestrial > Soil > Tropical forest > Bulk soil | place: Panama | collected 2016-02-17
TCGAGAGAAAACTATCCCCGCGCGAGATCGAGCGCCGCCGCAGGCACCTGATGTCTATCCAGCGCAAGATTTCTAAGAAGAAAAGGAAAACGCTGGTCGGAGGCGAATGCGATTTCCTCTTGGAGGGCGAATCGGAAGAAACCGAGCTTCTGCTCGAAGGCCGGACCCCCATGCACGCCCCCGAAATCGATGGCAAAGTCTTCGTGAACGAATATCCCGAGGACGTTCAGCCGAAGCCCGGCCAGTTCTACCGTTGCCAGATCACCGAAGCACACGACTATGACCTTGTGGCCAGGATCATCTGATCGCGACGGAAGTCGTTGTTTCCTCAATCTGACATCGACCTTCTACAATAACAACGCTCATGCCCGGCAAGCGCAGCGTCAAAGTTTGTTGCCCGATTTGCAAGAAGGCGGTCAAACCCTCCGCCGCCGACTTTCCTTTCTGCAGCGAGCGCTGCCGCACGATCGATCTGGGCAAGTGGTCGAGCGGCGCTTACGTAATCTCCTCTCCGGTCGAAGATGCCGAAGAACTGATCCAGGACCACAGCCCCGACGACCAGGATAAAGACCACTAGATGGACAACTCCGGATCTCTCCGCGCACCATCGTGGGCCAGCCCGGTCGCAACCTTCTTCGGGATCGGCCATATGCGCCCTGGTCCGGGAACTTGGGCCTCGGCGGTGACGACGCTTCTCTGGGCCGCGTTGGCGGATTTTCTGCCAGTTTCGGCTCACATTCCCGTCGCCATTGCGCTGGCCCTTGTTGTCACCCTCATCGGGATTCCTGCCGCCACGCTGGTCGCCCGATCCTCGGGCATCAAAGATCCTGGCTTCGTCGTCATCGACGAGGTAGCGGGACAACTCATATCCCTCGTTGCGATTCCGCTCGCGTGGAAAACTTTTCTTGCCGGTTTTATACTTTTCAGAGCCTTCGACATCCTCAAGCCTCCTCCCGTCCGACAACTCGAACGACTGCCAGAAGGAAGCGGGATCATGCTCGACGATGTTGCAGCCGGAATATATGCTCTCGCAGTCATGCAACTGCTCCTTCACTGGGGTCTACTAAAATAGTTGTGAGTCCCAAGCTTCGGGTCCCGAGCAGCAATTCCTCTCGGTACTCGGAACTCAGGGCTCGGTACTCGTCCATGGGATTCTCCAATCGCATCCTCGGTAGAAAGAACGCCAATGGCGCTCCGCACATCGAATCGGTGACCCCTTCTGCCGCGCTTACGGGGGGCGAAGTGCGCATCATCGGCTCAGGTCTCCGTCCATCCCAGCTCGCGCGTCCGAAAGTGAAATTCGGTGACTTTGAAGGATCGGTTATCGTCAGTTCCGATGGCTTCCTGGTTACGCGCGTGCCGGAAGGTGCCACCTCAGGTCCCGTGGTGGTCGCGACCGACGGTCACATCAGCAATTCCCAAACGTTGCGGGTGGCCGTTTCCATCGCGGAGAATCTGCATCCTGTGACCAATCCCGCGCTCGACGGCGAAGGCAACATCTATGTCACGTTCTCCGGTTCGCGCGGGCAGAAAGTCCCGGTTTCGATCTTCAAGATCGATACCAACTACAACGTGAAACCGCTAGCCACCGAGATGATGAACCCGACGGCTATCGCCTTTGACCGCCAGGGACAGATGTATGTTTCCTCTCGCTTTGACGGCGCGGTTTACCGGGTTGCTTCGAACGGGACGATGACCACGTACGCGGAGGGTATGGGGGTTGCGACCGGCATCGCCTTCGATCGTGAGGGCAGCCTGTATGTCGGCGACCGCAACGGAACCATCTTTAAGATTGCCCCCGACCAGCAGGTCTTCGTCTTCGCGACTCTGGAACTCAGCGTCTCCGCCTATCACCTGGCCTTCAGCCCGCAAGGCGATCTTTACGTCACCGGCCCCAATGACCGCGTCTTCAAAATCGATCCCAGCGGCACGGTGAGCACATTCCTCAAAGGATTAGGCCGTCCGCAGGGTTTGGCGTTCGATGCCGATGGCAATGTCTACGTAGCTGCCTCGCTCGGCGGCACGCGTGGCATCGTGAAGATCACACCTGATGCCAAAGCAAAACTGGAAGTTGCTGGGCAGGGATTGGTTGGGCTGGCATTCGCCCCGGGACGCAGCGTAATTCTCGCCACCACAAGTGCGGTTCATCATCTTTCGTGGAATATCCAGGGCCTGCGATTGCTGCCGGAATAAGGCCGAGGAAAGATCACCACCCTCAACTTTGTGTGGATTGGTTCGCTTTTATCATCACTGCATCCTCCGCGTCCTCTGCGGTTTTCATTTACACTCGTAGCGCGTGAACGCCGAAATCATTGCAGTGGGGACGGAATTGCTCACCCCTCACCGCCTCGACACGAACTCGCTCTACCTGACCGAGCAACTCAATCTGCTCGGAGTGGATGTGATCTTCAAGAGCGTAGTCGGCGATAACCTGCGCCATCTGGTCGCCGCAGCCCAGCATGCACTGTTTCGATCAGACATCGTGGTATTCAGCGGCGGCCTCGGTCCCACCGAAGATGATCTGACGCGCGAAGCCGTTGCCGAAGCCCTGGGCGTCGGTCTTCATCGCGATTCGGAGATCGTCGCCAAGCTGGAAAAGCGTTTTTCCGACCGCGGCTGGAAGATGACATCCAATAACACCAAACAGGCCGATATCCTCGAAGGCGCCATGGTTCTTCCCAATCCGAACGGCACCGCTCCCGGCCAGTGGCTCAGCGGAGAATTCGAGGGCCGCGAGCGTATTGTCATCCTCCTCCCTGGCCCTCCGCACGAGATGAAGGCGCTTTTCGAAAATGAAGTTCGCGAGCGCTTGCAAAGCAAAGTTCCACCGGCGCACTTGTTCACGCGCACTCTGAAGATCGCGATGCTGGGAGAGTCTGCCGTCGACGCCCGGGTCGCTCCCATTTACAAGCGCTATCCGGACGTCGACACCACGATTCTTGCGGGCGCCGGAGAGATCGAACTCCACTTCAAAACTCAAGCCGCAACGCTTGACGCGGCGCAAGCCCGCGCCGATGAAGTTGCGGGACTCGTAGAAGATGAACTCGATGACACCGTCTATTCGCGTGATGGCCAATCGCTGGAGCAGATTGTTGGCTACTGGCTGCAGATGCGCAATGCCACGCTGGCCGCGGCTGAATCCTGTACCGGCGGTTTGCTCGCCGAGCGCATTACGTCGGTGGCGGGCAGCTCGCGTTACTTCCTGGGCGGAGCTGTCGTCTATTCGAACGCGCTAAAGACAGAACTCGCGGGTGTTCCGCCGGAGATGATCGAACGTCACGGTGCAGTGAGCCGCGAAGTAGCCGCGGCGCTCGCCGAAGGGATCCGCTACCGCTGCGAATCGACGCTGGGCGTGGGTATCACGGGTGTGGCCGGTCCCGGCGGAGGCACAGCCGAAAAACCCGTTGGTCTGGTATTCCATGCCGTGGCGAGCGACGCAGGCACAGAGGTGATCCAGCGTAAGTTTCCGGGAGATCGCAAACGCATTCGCCGCTTTGCGTCGACGATGGCGTTGGATATGGTGAGAAGGAAACTGATGTAGAGCAGTGAGGGATGAGCTCTCTGCTGGGCTCACTGATCATTGCTCATAGCTCCATGCCTGTTTATGCGTCTGTTCGTCGCACTCGATATCGATGATTTAATTCGCGAGCGAATTGCACGTTTCGTAGAAGGGGTGTGCAATTTTGCGCCTGAGGCGCGCTGGGTCAAGCCGGAGTCGCTGCACATCACCTTGAAATTTATAGGAGAGCAGCCGGATGCTGCTGTTGAGAACATCAAGCAGGAACTGGTAAGTATTGCTGCGGCGACTTCAGAGACTCACTTCCACGGATATGGTTTCTTTCCTACGCCGAAATCCGCGAGGGTGTTTTGGGTTGGGATGGAATCGGGGCCACAACTCGCGCAGCTTGCAGCGATGGTAGATAACAAAATGGCGTCGCGGGGAGTCCCCCGAGAAGATCGGCCTTTCAGTCCGCACCTTACGCTGGCACGTGCGGCTGGAGGTTCTGGGGCTCCGCGCTGGCGCAAGGGAGATCGGCCGAATCGCGTGTTTCAGATTCTGCAGGAGAAGCTTGCCGCGCTGCCTACTCCTGACTTTGGTAGTATGACTCCCCACGACTTCTTTCTTTATCAAAGCCAACTCTCACCGAAAGGATCGAAGTATATGAAGCTGGCGAGGTTTGGGTTGGAGTCCCAGGAGATTTAGAGAGCGGTTTGGGGATTACTGTAGTGCGAAAGCTTTTAGAGTATTCGGCCGTCGTTTCCGAGCCTAGAGAAAAATCGCTAGCTTCCGGCAGTTCCTTCTTGAGGTAGGGATGCTTCGACTCCGAACGAGTTCGTTTTGCGACCTCGTTCTCCGCTCAGCATGACAGAATTCCATGTCGCGACTTTGGCTCATTCTGGCGACCGCTTACCTCTTGGGGTCGATTCCCTTCGGGTATCTGTTGGTGCTGATTTTTCGCGGGGAAGACGTCCGGCGGAGCGGCAGCGGGAACATCGGCGCGACCAACGTGTCCCGCAAATCTCCTGCGCTGGGAGCACTCACACTTCTCCTGGATGCGGCCAAGGGACTTTTCGCAGTTCAACTGGCCACTTACTCCGGTCTAGCTTCCACAGATGCTGGTCTTCCGCGGTTGATGGCAGGTGCGGCTTTGTTTGCGGTTGTCGGGCACATGTTTCCGGTCTGGCTTAAATTTCGTGGCGGCAAAGGAGTTGCCACCGCCTTGGGAGCATTCCTCCGCCTCGTTCCGTTAGCCGTGGGCGTCGCGGTCATCATCTTTATTGTCGTCGTGCTGATCACGCGTCGTATCTCGCTTGGTTCCATCGTCACCGCCGCGCTCTTTCCAGCAACCGTGTGGGCACTCAACCTTTCGCGTGATCCGGGCGTCCTCGCCTTGATCGGCGTGGCCGCACTGCTCATCATCGCGCGGCATTACAAAAACATCCTGCGCCTGCTCGCTGGCGAAGAGCCGCGATTTTCATTCACACGGAAAACGGATATCAAAGTGAGGACACCGGAATGAGCCGGATCGCGATCATCGGTGGGGGCGCATGGGGCACCGGCCTTGCCGTCGTTCTTGGTCGCAAAGGATCACATCAGGTCCGTGTCTGGGGGCACGAACCAGATGTGTGCGACTCCATCAATCAGAACCATGTGAACGACAGATTTCTTCCCGGTAGTCGAATTCCCGACTCCGTTTCTGCCAGCAACGATCTGGCGTCCGTGGTGGACGGAGCTGAAATTATCGTTAGCGTGATGCCTTCGCAGCATTGCCGCGAACTCTTCGCCCGCCTGCAGCACGTGATCCCCCGACAGGCTTTGGTTGTCAGCGCGACCAAGGGGCTGGAAGAAGGATCACTGCTGCGCATGAGTGAAGTGATTGCCGGTGTGCTCAAGCGCGACGATGACCTTCCGCCGGCGATTGGCGCTCTTAGCGGTCCTTCGTTCGCACAGGAAGTCGCCCGCGGCGATCCCACTGCCATCACCATCGCATCGCCCAGTCCCGACTTGCTCCGCAGCATTCAGAAGGAATTCAGCGACGGTGCGTTTCGTGTCTACACCAACAACGACATTGTCGGCGTGGAACTCGGCGGCGCGCTGAAGAACACCATCGCGATCGCAGCCGGGATCTGTGACGGGCTCGGATTGGGCCACAACTCCGTAGCCGCGCTGATCACTCGAGGTCTCGCGGAAATGACCCGGCTCGTCGTCGCATGCGGAGGCCGCGCTGAAACTATGGCGGGTTTGGCTGGATTGGGGGACCTCGTCCTGACTTGCACTGGAGGGCTCTCGCGCAATCGCAGTGTCGGCGTCGAACTTGGCCGCGGCAAGAAACTCCCGGAAATCATGACGGCGATGCATGGCATGGTCGCTGAAGGAGTGTTCACAACGACTGCGGCCGTAGGTTTAGCCCGCGCACGCAATGTGGAGATGCCCATTACCGAGCAGATGCATGCCATTTTGCAGGAAGGAAAGAGCCCGCGCGAGGCGATTCAGGAACTGATGAGCCGCAGTGGGAAGAGCGAGACCGGATCGCTTTAGGGATTACGTTGTCCCAACCTCTACGGCCGGTTCGCTGCGAGCAGAACGAGGAACCCTTCGCTCCCGTCAGTACCTCTTGAGTACGGATGATTCGACTCCGAACGAGTTAGCTTTGCGACCTCGTTCCCCGCTCTGCATGACAGAACAACAACACTATTTCTCACACCGAGGTAATCCCTTCAGGAATGAAGGGTACACAGTTCCTGCGGTGTCCGAGGGCCGGTCTGTCGACCGGCCTCGAGCACAATCACGATTCTGGTTAGAAATCGAAACCCAGGCTGAACTGCATGACTCGGGGGGCTCGGTCTGGTACCGAATCTGATGTGATCACTCCGAAGGTGCTCGGGTTATTGATGTCGGCCACACTTTCCTTCGGGAGAGGGAAGTTCACCTGGTTGAAAACGTTGTAGGCTTCGGCGCGAAACTCCAGTGCGTAGTTCTCGTGTAGCTGAAAATGCTTGTTCAGCGAGAGGTTCCTGTTTGAAAATCTAGACCCTCGCAGGTTGTTGCGCGTCGGTCCGTTCAAGCCGATGGGTCCCGTCAACGCGTTGATGGCTGCCGTCGAATCGGCGAAGAGCTTGATCTGTCCAGCATTTGTGTCGTCGTGCACGCGCATCCGGATGTCGCTCTGTTTCCCGATGAACACCGCCAGACCGTTTGCATTGAAGCTCACCGGAAATGCTTCCGAAACCGTGGTGAAGGCATACCCGGTGTGCCACTGGTTTAAGCAGGCGACTGCCAGCCGCCGATGACCGCGTAACATAGAGGCTTCCAGTCGGGTAGCGCCAAAGTGCGCCAACCTACAGGATTTCCCGTATGCGCGGGTGACCGGGCGCATGCTACAGTCATTCAACATTGTGGTTGTAAATGTGAAACCCGGGAACCTGAAGGGCAGAGACATCACTTGCCGTCGGGTGGACCCCATCCTGACCGCCTTCCTTGCCGGGCAGGATGGGGCTTTTTTTGTGGGCTTATAAGCCCCCCGAAATCAAGAGTCGCGTTCCTGTTTGAGGAGCTTTCCTTCGACCGAGAATCCCACTTCTGGCAAGCCCGGCCAGACCCTTCGAGTGCGCTCCGGGCAACAGTGGCGCACCCCTTGATCTATCTCTTAATTTATCTACTTCGGAAAGTGGCCCTGACGCTCAGGAATCGCTCTTTACGTACCGGTAGAACCGGGGCTGTCCGCGGGTTTTCCAATAGTGGCTGCGGTAATCGTCAATCCCTGGCCCGGTGCTCAGCAGGCTGAAGAATTGGTGTTGGCCAGGACGGATGACGATCCCGACATGGCCGTGCCACACGACCAGGTCGGCCGCTTCCGGGTGCGCCACCCTCTGAAAGCCTTTTGCCCCCTCGTATAGATCTTCCGAGTCGGCGTACGGATAAGGGAACCCGGCACGTTGATAGATCGAGTGCACGAGATGGGAGCAGTCACGTCCGGCATGGCGGGTTTTCTTTGAATGCAGGGCGACAGAAACGACCGAGGAACGGTCGTTTTTGCTCAGCGTTTGCCGGGCCGGATGACGCGGCTTATGAGCCTGGATTCCGGGCTGCGGAGCCCAGCTCTTTGGAGCCTCCTGCGCATGGGACACAATGGGGCCCCAAAGAGCCATGGCGGAAACAGCCGCCAGGACGAATTTCGCGGGGTCCCGCATCGCCATATTGTGATGCGATTTCACGTCGCGCGGACAGTTACTTTTGTGAAAGACCTTTCTGAGCAGCCAGCCGCGGACCCACTGGTGGAGTCTTCTGGTGCCATGACGCACTCGCATAAACTGCTCACCTTAAGCGCAGGCCTGTGATTCAGATAACAGATATCAAATCGCATGATTGCAGGGCTGACGCGCAAGTCGGGCGGGGTCGACACGGCATCGACACCGCACCGTGAACACAGTAGCTATCAACGGAAGTGGCTCACAAGCAAGACTCGGCAGTCGCGCTGTTGCCATTAGTCGAGAGCGAAATCACGCTCGCACCCTGTGCCCCTTCTAGACCCCTGGCTCGGTGTGGGACCAGGATCACAGCAAGTACTGTCTGAACGGCTTAGTGTAACAATGCGACCCGCACAAGTCTCCGCGCTCCCCTCGCAAGGTTCGCACTGACTTCCTCACGATCTCGGCTCGCCGCATGAACCTTCACATGACCACCCCTGAGTGCTTTCATACAACATAATCCGTCCGATTGCCCTTTTGCACTCGATATTAGGTAGACTTAACTCACCACTTACCGTCACTAATATCGATGCGTGATGCGCATATGTGATTGCAATCACATCGATTACACCATAGCATCACACTTATGCCTTTTATCATTACGTAATCTTACTGATAGTTATACCAGAGTATATCATCGCGATAACACATCGTGTCACACACCTACGCCAGGACGCCAGACATTGCGATGGAAACGATGACAGGCAAGCATAAAGACCTCACTCCGTATTGGCACCAGATATGCTACGAGATTTGTGGTGAATGTGGTGCTGAACTCAACCCCATCATGAGAGGACTAATCGAGATGCGGAAACAAGAGGGTTTCTCACTCATCGAGCTGCTCATTGTCGTGGCAATCATCCTGATCATCGCAGCCATCGCGATTCCAAACTTGCTGCGCGCCCGTATGGCCGCTAGAGTCGTCCGCTGTCTCTTCGCTGTGTACCATCAACACGAAGTTACCTACAATGCGACCTATCCGACAACCGGCATTGCTGCGACCTGAAGGACCTTGGTGGCCCGATCGGCGCGGCCTGCGTTCCCGCTGTGGCGAAATGCTTGCTTGATTTGACGCTGTTCTGGCGAACAACGGCAACCCTGCCGGCAGCGGAAAAAGTGGGTACCTGTTTACGGCTGCTGCTGGCACCATGACTGGTACCGTTGCCGTTGGTTACACGGCGACAGCCGTTCCGATCACGATTAACCAGACCGGTATCCGCGCCTTCTGCGCTGAGGAAGATGCAGTGGTTCGCGTCGACCCAGCTGGCCTGTGCTCCAACACCGAAGCGGGCATCCTAACGTTCAACTCGCTCAACCAGCAAGCAACCGTTTGACGCGAAGTACCCGCGGAGGGTGCAAGCCGAGAGCAGCGAAGGCAAGTTCGCTGCTCTTTTCTTGTTCAACGGTGCGGAAAATGGATGTACAAGGGTCATCGGGGTCTCGTACACGCTGTCTGCAGAATGGGGCGAAGCAGGCAGAAGTGTAACCACTTAGTTCCTTGTCGGGCACGAAGAGCGACCGCCGTGCGAAGATATAGATCTGAACCGTGGCCGCGCCCGACCAAATCCAGGCATCGACGTTCCGTAGAGTCTTCAAGGCATTTCACTATCGCGATTTCCGGCTGATGTGGATCGGTGCATGTACGTCCAGCGTGGGGACGTGGATGCAGATCGTCGCGCAGGGATGGCTGATTTATCGCCTTAGCCACTCGTCCCGTCTGCTGGCTCTGGATCAATTCCTGGCGGGCATACCCATCTTCTTGTTCTCGATCATCGGCGGCGTTGTGGCAGACCGTACCGAGCGGCGCAAGATTCTGCTGATCTCGCAATACATTCAGATGGCGAGCGCCGCGACGCTAACGGTTCTCGTGGCTTTTGGTCTGGGCCAGGTTTGGCCCATCCTGTGCCTGTCGTTTGTCTCTGGGTTAGCACAGGCCTTTGGCGGGCCGGCTTATCTGTCGCTCATTCCCACCCTGGTCGATCGCGAAGATATGCCGAACGCGATTGCCCTGAATTCGATCCAGTTCAACCTGGCGGTCACGATCGGCCCCGCATTGGGCGGTATTACGCTGGCCAGACTAGGGGAGAAGTGGTGCTTTGGCCTGAACGCGATTTCGTTTTTGGCTCCGATCATCACGCTGTCGATTATCTCCGCACAGTTTGTCCCTGACGCGACCAAAGAATCGATGTTCCACAGTCTTGTGCAGGGAATGAAGTTCATCTGGCATCAGGGCGGGATGGTGGCCCTTATCGTCCTGGCGTTCGCTATGACTTTCCTGAGCATGCCGATGCGAACGTATATCCCGGTGTTTGTGAAGGACATTTTTCATCGCGGGCCGGAGACCTACGGGACCTTGCTGTCGCTGATGGGAGTGGGATCGATTTGCGGATCGCTCGCCGTGGCCAGTGTGGGCAACATGTCGAGGAAAGGGCGCTTCGCACTGACGATGTTGATGGTGCTGGGGGCTGGCATAGCAGGTTTCTCACTATCGAAGTTCCTACCCTTTACCTACACGATGCTGGTCGTGGTAGGGGCCTCCATGATGGCCGTGTTCGCGACTGTAACGTCACTAGTCCAGTTGATCGTGACGAACGAAATGCGCGGGCGGGTCATGAGCGTCTACAACTTCGCCTTCCGTGGCGGGATGCCGATCGGGAATCTGGTGTCTGGGTGGCTGGTACCGGCTTACACAGCGCCCGTAGTGCTCGCCGTGAACGGCTTTTTGCTCGTGCTAGTTGCATTGTATTTTCTGCTAATGCAGCGGCGTGTGGCCGCATTGTGAAACGTACTGACATGCCATCGAGTCAGCCAGTGACTGCGCGCGCTCCAAATTCTCGAACCAAGGGCTCGTCGTTATTGAATGGCTCTGGGTTTGTAAGCGATTACGTAATGGCTGCGAATCGCATCCGACAGCTCCCGGAAGTAACATTCCGGCTCACGCGTATTCTGGGGATAGATCGATGTGCAGCCGCTCCCCTGCGCGATGACCTGCAGTACATGATTGGCGTCGGTTGGCAGGTCGAAAACTCTCCGCCATATTGATGGGTAGACGGTAATTCCGGCAACTTCTGCGTGCACACGGGGCGTGCGGGGGCATCGGAGTATACGCCCCTGAACCTAGGGGGAGTACCAATCGACAGAGTAGACATCCTGGGCACCAGTGTCGCGCAGGAGGATGGGTTCATCGTTGGGGGTCAGAGCGAGAGCGGCGCCATAGCGGCCGGTGGTCGGGAAATCTTTGAGATCTGCAACTTGTTCCATTTTGCCATCACTGACTCGCACGCGCAGCACCGCATTTTTCTGCCGGATATCGAGTATATAGACGTATTGGCTATCGTGGGACCAGTTGAGCCAGCCCAGCGAGCCTCTCGCGAGTTCTTTCCAGTGATTTGTTCCGAAGTCGAATAAGAGAAGAATCTTCGAATCAGCAGAAAAGGCCGACACATAATGACCATCCGGCGACCAGCGTGGCGAAAATAAACCGTCGGAACCAGGAAGAGTCGACAATTGGCGACTGGAGATGTCGAGAATGCGAATGGAGGAAGAGGGGTTGTTCGACTCACCCGAGAAGATAATCTTACTTCCATCAGGCGACCAGTTGGGATCGAGTTGCTGGTTACGGTCGTTGGGCAACAAAAGCCGCGGGCTTCCGCCCTCGGAAGAGACCTCATAGATCGTTGCGGGTTTGTCGGCTGCCTGGGCAAATTGAAAAAAGACAATCACCTTCCCATTCGGCGACCAACGCGGAAGAAGCGGAGAGATCGGAGGAAACGTAAGTTGTAGCCGTTCCGTGCCGTCGATCCGGCTGCGCCAGAGTGCGCCATCCGGGTAAGAGGCGTACGTCACCCATTGGCCATCTTTGGAGAAATCGACGTATTCGGCAGACATGCCACCCAGAACGGGTACGAACTGAGATCTGTTCGTGTCGTAACGAACCAGCTCACCGCGGTAGGTGCGGCCGATCGCAAACAGTTTCTTTCCATCTTTACTGGGTAGCGGTGAGGAAAGCGTCATCGGGCTGGACGTCAACTGAATTGGCTGGGGGGCGCCCTGGAACAGTCCCGCCCGCTTCGGCAAAGCCCAGATCTGGCCCTGCGATTGGAAAACGAAGTATTTTCCGTCGACAGTCCATTTACCGCAGCACTCGTCGGGAGGATTGTGCCAGCCGGGAAGCAAAAACCGCATGCCGGTGCCATCGACTGAAACCTCGCGTTCGACCTGCAGCCCTACGGTTCCCGCAGTTTCTGAGGAGTCGAACCGCAGACGAGAGCCATCGGGAGACCATGTAATATTACGAATGTCTCCATTGATGCCGACGAGTTTGCGACTTTCGGTGCCGTCGGATTTGGCCAGGAGCAAGTCGCCCAAGTTGGAGTACGCGAGAAGTTTTCCATCGGGAGACCAAGCAGCAGTTTCCGCGACGAAGTCTCCGATTCTGCGTGGTGCGCCGCCCAGCGCGGGAACGCTGAAAAGAGGTCCTTTGGGAGGAGCACCCTGCCCGTCGATCAGTAGGATCTCCGAACCATCCGGCGAGAGGCCGAGTGGAACCATGCTCGCCGAGGTCGCGAGGTCGATATTCTTCGGTAATCCTCCCGCTACAGACAATTCCGCGATGCCGTGAACAACGAAGCTCGCCGCACTTCCAACTCCTGTCGCCAGATAGAGGCGAGAACCGTCGGTTCCGACGAGCGACTTGGGCTGGCCGTCATGCGTGAGTTGGCTATAAAAGTTGGCCACCGTCGGCAGCTGTGGCGGCTGCCGCCAGAGATATGCCAGGAGCGCACCAATAAGGAAAACGATCACAGCCGCGGCAATGGATCGAAGCCGGCGTGGTTTTGGCGGTTCGAGCGCAATCGCGTGAGTGCCGCTCATGTTCCAGGCCGGATCCAACAGAGCTTCCAGGGCGAAGGCGAGATCGGAGGCTGACTGGAATCGTTGCTCGGGATTTTTTTCCAGACAGCGGCGAATCACCCGTTCGAGCCCCGCCGGGGTGTCGGGCGAGAGCTGCGTAAACGGTGGGGGCTCTTCGTTCAAGATGGCGCTGACAGTGTCGGCTTCGGTGGCCCGCTGAAAGGTCCGCTGTCCCATCACCATCTCACAGAGAATTGCACCGAAGGCAAAGATGTCAGTGCGATGGTCGATGATTTGTCCTCGAACCTGTTCCGGGGACATGTAACCCACAGTTCCCACTGCGACGCCCAACCGCGTAATCGTGGTCGCCTGAGTCGAGGGAACCTTCCGTGAAGGAGGCATTTTGGCCAGACCAAAATCGAGAATCTTGATCCGTCCCTCTTTGGTCACGAAGAGGTTTTCTGGCTTGAGATCGCGGTGGACGATGCCCTTTTCGTGCGCTGCAGCGAGACCGTGCGCGATCTGAATACCAAATTGAATCACTTGACGCAGTGGCAGTGGACCACGACTCAGGCTCGCGGCCAGGGTTTTTCCTTCCAGAAGTTCAGAGACGAGGTAGGGCGTCCCATTGTGAGTTCCCATCTGAAAGACGGAGAGAATGTTGGGATGGTTTAAGGCCGCCGCTGCTTTGGCTTCGATTTCGAATCGCTGGAGGCGCTCCGAGTCCGCGGATGCAAGTTCGGGCAGTACCTTGATGGCTACGTCACGATTCAGGCGGGTATCGCGGGCACGATAGACTTCGCCCATACTACCGGCGCCCAAAGGACCCAGGATCTCGTACTCGCCGAGCTTCGTGCCGGGAAGCAGGGGCATGCGGGAGATCATTATAACGCGGGAGGAACAGCACAACATTGCGCCATGGCAATGAGACGCAAACGGCGCGCAGGCGGAGACAACAACTGGAGGCGTCAGAGACGGAGCTATACTCGCGTGCGCTCGAGGGGTGCCGTTTCCGGTGGTGCCGGTACAGCTGCGGCCGGGGTTGGGGCTTGTGCCTGCGGTGTAAGGACAGGGCGCTTGATGGTGAAGCGCTGGATTTTGATTTCCCCACGCTCGTAGACAGAGAGCAGCGCGGCAACGGCTGCCGGATCGAGGCGCTTTCCCGCCAGATTCTTGATGATTCCCAGAGCTTGATCCGGAGTGTGCGCTTGCTGGTACGGACGATTGGTGGTAAGCGCGTCGAAGGTGTCAGCGACCGCGATCACGCGGGCTAACAATGGGATCTGGTCGCCTTTGAGCCCATACGGATATCCACGCCCGTCCAGGGCTTCGTGATGCAATTCAATGCCGGGGAGCATCTCAGCAAGCTGCGTCACCGGACGCAGGATGTTTGCACCCTTGGTGGTATGCGTCTTCATCACCTCAAACTCTTCTTCGGTGAGGGCACCGGGCTTTTTCAGGATGTGATCTTCGATGCCGATTTTGCCAACGTCGTGAAGCTGAGCCGAGACCTGCAAGATTTCCATGAAGGACGCTGGCTGGTTCATCTCCTTGGCGATGAGCAACGAATACCGGGTGACGCGGTCGGAGTGGCCGCGGGTATAGGGATCTTTCTCGTCGACAGCGCCGGCGAGCATCTGGATGGAGCCCATGAATAAGGCGCGGTTTTCGTCAGCGGCGCGCTTGAGGTCTTCGACGAAACGTTCGAGTTCTTCGGACATGGAGTTGAATGTCTGCGCAAGTTCTCCGATTTCGGTCCGGCTCCAGAGGTGCACGCGCTGGGAGAAATCTCCTTTGGCGAGTGCGCGGCTGGATTCCGTGAGTACATGCAGCGGATTTGTGATCCGGCGGGCGGCAAAAATGCTCACCAGCACGCTGGCCAGAACGGCCAGGAGGGCAAGCAGGCGGCCCGTGCGCTGCATCTCATAGATGCTGCGATAGGCTTCGCGGCGAGGCTTCTGCACAACGACAGCCCAGTCGAGTGAAGTCACTGGGCTGTAGGTACCCAGCATATCGATGTGCTCGTTGCCGGCATCCATCTTGAATTCGCGAGTTTCCGCCAGCTGCGCCTTATTTCCGCCCTCAACGAAGGTGCGCACGATCTCGAGGTTCTTCATCTCCTGCCCGGTCGCAACTTCGGGAGTGGCGGCGGCGACCAGGCGTCCTTGAGCATCGACGACATAAGGAGTGAGCCCACCGCCGCTGACCTCACGCAGGCGGCGGATGAGAAATTGAAGATCAACGACGGAGGCAATCATCCCCAGGAAACGTGGGCCATATTGCACCGGAGCGCTGACCAGGAAAACAGTGCGGGCGTTCTTGCCTTCGCCTACAACGAGAGCTTGTCCGTTATAAACGCGGCCGTCGCGGGCGGCGGCATAGGCGCGCTCGAGTTCCCGTTGCAGAAAGGCATCCGGAGCAATGCGCCCAGCAGAGATGCCTTTCGCTTCAGAGTTCAGCAGCGTTGCATAAGCGATTTCGTCCGAGGAGGAGACGAAGTTTTCCAGCAGAGCCCGCAGTTCGGGGGCTTCGATGTTCTTCTCGCCTATGTCGCCACCGGACGCGACCTGAATCGACGACGACAAGTTGGCCAGCATCATTCGAAGTGAACGTTCGTGCTGGGCGAGATCGTCGGCGAGCGAGCGCGTGACCGTGTTCTGCAACAGCATTTCGTTCGTCTTAAGACGCTCGCCATTAATGCTTTCCACTTGCGCCGAGTAGAAATACATCGGGACGATGCTGATCGCCAGCAGCACCCCGAGAATCAGCCAGAGAATGGGAATGCGGGCGTGGTTGGAAACCGTCGAGGACAAGTCTCTCCCTTTACTCGTCGCGGACGCCGAGACGCAGTGGCGCGAATGAGACGGATATCTCTTAAATTCTATCGGGGAAAGGGCCGGATTGACCTACGGGCGCGGAGTTTGGAGGTTACGAAAGTACCAGACGGTATGTGACGGCGGGCGGTGGCGGACGTTGGGCGGCGTCAGGCGTCGCGCATCAGGCGATTGGTGCATTAGCGAAACGGTTCCTAACGATTCCTAAAGTCGGCCGAGGTTTAATTGCTTAGTTTTTTCAGATCGTTCCAGTGCGCCGGCACGATGTGATTGTCCTCCAACGCCTTGTTGAATTCGGGGCTGGTGATTGCGTCATAGTCGCACTGCCGCCACGCCGCGCCGTAGTCGGGATGGTCGACCATTACGGCTTGCGACTCGGCATCATCATGCGCCAGATGCACAATGGTCTCAGTCAGTCCGGGCTTCAGGTTCTTGATTGAATCGAGATAGAAGTTTTTCCAGTTGGCTGGCTGGACGGTCGGGTTCGCGATAACTACTGAGTTCAGAAGAACATCCTTCTCTGAGAACATTGCCTTCACATCCGGCGGCAAGTTTGGGGTGATCATCCCTAGAAAAGGCAGCTTGTACTCGTGAGCAACCTTCACATAGACGGCCATAAGGTCGGGCCGAGCGAACAGAGTGCCCATATGGCTGTCGAGGTGTGTCGGATGGATGCCCACCGCAATGGCGTGTTCGATTTGTGCCCGGAGCTCGCGCTCGGCCTCGTCAGCTTTAATGTGCTGGATGGCCGGGGCGACTTCAGGCCAGAGGTATCCATCGGGATCGAGAAGGCTCTGGACCCTATCTTTGGATTCGACGGGGCCCCAGCGGTAGGTTTTCCATTCGGCGGTTAGTGTGAGGTGAAGGCCGAGATCGGCTTCGGGATGGGTTTTGGCATAGGTGGCGACCTCAGTGAGCCACGGGCATGGGACCATGATGCTGGCGGAAGTGACGGCGCGGCGATCGAGGGCGTCGAAGCTGGCTGCGTCTTGGGAGTGCGCTACCGCGAGGTCGTCGGCGTGGATGATCAACAGCTTCGAATCGCGGGGATAGCCCAGGCGCTCGGCAACGGTTTTTGATTGTCCCTGGGCTTCCATGATGGAAATAAGAAGGAATATAGCAATGGCAGTTCTTCTCAGACGCATGAGGGTCTCCAAGAGAAGCGGGTGAGAACGGTAAGAGTAACACGGAGCGCTGACGAAAATACGCTTACTACCAACACCCAATAACCGGCAGGAAGGCCGACATGGGTCCCTGGCTGCAGCGGAATCTATGTGAGTACTTGCGACTCGCAAATATCCTCGACGAGATTAGAGATAGCTTCACCCAGGGGGGAACTTGCAAGAAATACGCTGCCTGCGCTGCAGGCGAGAGATTGGGATGGGGGACAAGTCCGTCGCAGTTTACATGTTTGCGCAAACGGTAGGTGTGAGGCCGCGGCAGAAATCGACGGCACAGCGGATCTGCTTTTGTCCGCAATGCGCCGTCTCACTGGCAATGGGCATGCCGCCGGAAGGTGCACTGAACATGGCGGCTTGGGACATGATTCGAGATCTGGTCAGCGCCGAGCCTTCGTTGAACGAAGCGGCCTGGGAAAGTCTGCGGGGGATCGTGGGACTGCTGACCTCGGGCCGGGGCGAGCCATCGGCTGCCAGGCTACATCGAACTGGGTGAGTCAACGTCCCAGTTCTGCTTCATATTCGACCCGAAATCATTGGACGAACCCCATCTTTTGCACCAAAAGCCGGAAGGCCTGTTCGGACCGATAGCGGTCGAATGCCGGCTCTGTCTGGATTGAGTACACCAGACCAGTCGAACGGAACGCGTACGCCTTTTCCAGGCTGGCATACATTTCCTTCGACTTACCCAAGTGGGCTTGCACCACGGCCAGATTAAAGGGATCGTCTCCCGACGGGGAAGCCGACTTCTCCCGATTCAGCCAATAGGCGCGCTCGCCCTGCTCCGCGAGACCCCGGCGCAGGGCGTCGAATTCCTGATTTGTCTTTTGAAGGTCTGCCCCGAAGAGGATGGCTTGCTTTTCCTGTACATCGACAGCTTTTGCGAGATCGCCGTGTTGTTCGTACGCGGAAGCGATCAGCCAAAGCAGCAAAGGATCGTTCGGACTACTCTGGAGAGCCTCTCCCGCCGAGTCGATCAGCTGGCTATATTGCCGGGACGTAAGTAGGGGAGTCATCGCCAGACCGTTCGTAATGGAAGAGAAAGGATCGAGTTGCTTCGCGCGTTGCATCTCCGCTAGCGATTCTTGCGGACGGTTTTGCCAAGCCAGAAACATCCCGTACCAAAGATGCGAGGTCGCATTGTTCGCGTTCAGCTCTATGGCTTGATGGAACTCTTTTTCCGCTGCGGGGAAATTCCACTTGAAGGCGAAGTTGACCCAGGCGAGTGAGTGATGGGCCATGCCAAGATTCGGATCAGTCTCCAAGGCCTTCTTCGCCGCGTCTTCCGCCTTGGGCAAAGCAACCTGGGAAGGAAGCAGACCCATCGCCGTCGCCCAGCAGTAAGCCTCCGCCAGTCCCCCATAAGCGGGAGCAAACGTGGGCGCGGTCTCGATTGCCTTCTTGAAATAGTCGAATGCTTTTTGCATATCATCCGGCGTGAGTTTCGCGGAGAAATAGAGCCCCTTCAGATATGCGTCGTAAGCGTCGGGAGGAATGGACTGTGGAGTCTGCTGGGCTAACTGGCCTTCACTCTGACGCTGGGTCTGCGCGCCGGGATGAAGCGTGGCTTTTATGTTCTCACTGACGGAACCTGCAACTTCATTTTGCAGGCGAATCACGTCGGTGACGTCCCCCTCATAGCTGTGCGCCCACAGATTACGTTCATCCCCGGCCTGCACAAGCTGCGCTGTGATCCGTACACGATTCCCTTGCCGCAGGACCGATCCTTCAACAACTGCATCCACGTGCAGCGCGCCTGCGATCTCTGAAAGTGATTGCTTGCTCGAGCGGAAGCGCATCACGGAAGTGCGCGAGATGACACGCACGTTATTGAGGCTGGCAAGCTGAGTAATCAGTTCGTCAGTCATGCCATCCGCGAAGTACTCCTGATCAGGAGTTCCTGAAACATTTTCCAGGGGCAGAACCGCGAGAGAGCGGATGGAACTCGAAGCGGGAGTTGAGAGTCGGCTGCGGAAATTCCGCGGATTCCACAACCAGATTCCGGTGAGCAGAATGATGACAATTGCCGGAACCAGCGCCAGTTTCCATGGGGAATGAGCCGAATCGGGTTCGCGTGGTGACTCGAGCGCCTTCGTTTCGCCGCCGGCCGCCAATGCGAACGCAACGTCCCGTGCAGAATGAAAGCGATCGCTGGCTTTTTTCTCCATGGCCCGCCGGACAATCCCGCTTACCACTCCTGGAATCTCGCGGTTATCGGCGGTCAACTCGATGGGATCACGGTTCAGGATGGCGCTTATCGTGTCGGCAGCGGAGGCGCCTTGAAACGCGCGTTTCCCCGACAGCATCTCGTACATAACTGCGCCCAGCGAGAAGATATCTGTCCGCTGGTCAATTGGCTGGCCGCGCAACTGCTCGGGGGACATGTATCCGAGCGTCCCCATAAGCTTCGTGGATGCGCTCTGGGTGAGTGTCTCGAGTTGCCCAGCTCTGACCTGTTCTGGCAAGAGCTTGGCCAACCCGAAATCGAGAATCTTGACGTGCCCGTCGCTGGTGAGCCAAATGTTTTCCGGCTTCAAGTCACGATGCACAATCCCCTTCTCGTGCGCCGCCGCCAGTCCCAGACAAATCTGGGATGAGATCTCGATGACCTTGCGGACCGGCAATAGTTCGCTTTGAATACAGGCGCGAAGAGTTTCCCCCTGCAATAGTTCGGAAACCACGTACGGCGTGCCATATTCCCAGGTTCCAACGTCGTAGATGGCAACGATGTTCGAGTGATTCAAAGCGGCGGCCGCGCGTGCTTCCTGCTCGAACCGGTACAACCGGTCGGCGTCGGTGCAGAAAGCTACAGGAAGAACCTTAATAGCTACATCGCGGCCGAGCCTCGGATCGTGCGCACGGTAAACTTCGCCCATGCCGCCGGCGCCGATCTTTTCCAGAATTCGATAATGAGAAATGGCACTGCCCGAGGATAAGGTCTGCGAATCCTGGCCTTCTATTTCCTCCCTGGTAAGAAGTTGAGCGGCAGCCTGGAGGGCCGGCGCCTCGATAAAATTTTTAGCCTTGTCGTGAGATGCTAACAGCGACTTCACTTCCTGGCGCAGCTCGTCGTCCCCCTTGCAGGCATCGCGAAGAAACGAATCGCGGTCATTCTGGGCTCGTTCGAGGGCAGAGTGATAAAGGTCTTCGATGAGATGCCAGCGTTCAGGTTGCATGCGCATCCTCATTTCTGTTCAGCTCGCGGAAGAGCCAGGCTTTTGCCAGTTTCCAGTCGCGCAGAACGGTTTCGACGGAAACTCCGAGCACCTGTGCGGTTTCGTTGGCGCTCAGTCCGCCGAAGAAGCGGAGTTCCACAACGCGGCTTTTGCGTTCGTCAATGCGAGCGAGCGCATTCAAAGCGTCATCCAGGGCAACCATGCCGGCGGCGCGATCGCTCTTTCCAAAAAGCTCCTCGTCGAACGGAAGAAGGGCATCACCGCCTCCTCTCTTTATAGAGCGGCGGGAACGGGCAAAATCTGTCAGGACCCGGCGCATTAAATTTGCGCAGATAGCAAAAAAGTGATTCCGGCTTTGCCAATCCATGGATTGGAAGTCCACGAGGCGCATGTACACCTCGTTCACCAATGCTGTGGTCTGCAAAGTGTGGCCGGTCCGCTCGCGCGCCATGTAATTGTGCGCGGTGCGGTGGAGTTCCCGATAGACAAGAGGGACCAGTCTCTCGAGGGCGGCGCTGTCGCCTTCCTGCCAGAGGAGAAGAAGGTCTGTAACATCCTGATCACCGCGCCCCATGGTGGCCCCCCGTCGGAGATCGGTTGCGGATGGGCGGAAATGGTATCACCGGGATGGGCGAGCGGCAAACGACAGGCTTCTTCGATTCGCATTACAGTTCTCAGCCTCCTTTTGCGCCTTAGTCAGTTAGAGGGGACGGAATTCACTCACCTCGAATTTGCCAGAGGAGGCGACGATGAACATTCGAAATAGCGGCAGACTGGTTTCCTGGATGGCGGCCCTTGTGTTGGTGTTTCCAGCTTACGGTCAAACGAGGCCGTTGAACCTGAAATGCAGCGCAGTTGGCGGAGTGATGTCCACAGACCTGGGTGCGATCGACCAGCAGACGACGATGGGCGTTTCCACGGGAGACCTGAAGGGCGCCGTGTCAGCGACGATCACGGACGTGACTGCCAATCCCGACGGAACTGTGTCGTTTGTTGTTCAGCACCATTTTGTAACGGAATCGGGTGACGTGGTTTCCTTCGCTCCCGCGACCGCCGTGACGCAGCCAGTATCTCCAACCCGATATGCGATTCTCGACTATCCGGTAACTATCAAAGGAGGCACTGGCAAGTACACTAATGCCGCCGGGCAACTCAACAGTATTGGAGAAGTGGATCTGGGGAGCGGGCAGACAGTTTTTCGCTACAGCGGGAAGCTATGTTTGGCATCCGGAAATTAAGCAGCGCCTGGTTTCTTCAGTTGCTTCGGGAGCTCCCTGCTAGAGGCAAAATCCCCACCCGGTCGTCGTCAGGGCGACATGGGTGGGGAAAAGGTAATGCTTGAGGATCCCCTTACGGTGCTTTGGCGTCAGCATCCTTTTTCTTCGCTAAGGAGCGGACGTCGTTCACCAGATCCCAGGCTTCTTCATCTTTTGACGCGTGGACGTTCGGCCGGCATTCGTTCTGGCCGTTCTCTTGATGACGTAGCAGGTTTCGCCGTCCGTACGGTCTTTCAACGTATCGGGATCAGTGAAGTCCATCATCGTGAGCTTCATTTCTTTTGCGGTCTCGACTTTGCCGTCACCGTTTTGCCGTGACACATCTCGCAGTCGAGAGGCCATTATCTTTGGGCTCGAGCTGTGGATTCCGTTTAGGGCTTCACCGGATTCTGCCGTTTGGTGGTTTCCACGGGAATCGCGCGTAAGGTGACGGCTTCTGTCCGGCATGTCGGAGACTGCTGCGTAAGAACTTGAATTACAAGCAGGAATAGTCCTGGAAGGACCAGTACCGAGCGGTACATAGGAACGTCCTCTGGGACGGGATTGAGAACAAAAGTTGCACACCTCAGCTCGAGTGGGAGACCGTGAGCGCCGCCGTCGTGGGTGCGCAGTGTGACGGCGGCGCCTGGCGTGTCCGGCTGTCCAAACGGGGGGAAGGGCTCAGCCGGGCTGGAGAAATACCCTGGGGACGAGGACGGCTTGGGATCGGGGCGGCCGCCCTCATTCAGCGCTTTTCTTCGCTGCGGGCATGATTAGACAACAGTTATCTGAAAATTGGCTGAAAATCTAAGCTCAAACTGCAAGCGATCCGGCGGCGTTCTTGAGGGCAGCCTCGATTGCGTCCCAATTCGGAATCCCCCCCTGGGCCATATCTTTGCTGCCACCGCCGCGGCCGCCCAATGTCGATACTGTTTGCTGCATGAGGCTTCCCATATCGGTTGGTAGCCCCGGGGATTGCGCAAAAACAAGGGACGGCTGCGGTGAGGTAGTGCCAAGCAACGCTACGACGTTCATATCCAGGCGCGTTAAGTTCTGTGCGAGCAGTTTCAAAAAGTTCATCTCGCGCTTTGAGAAGGTGCGAATCACTACTCTGCGTCCTTCGGTTGCCTGCGTTTCTGCAAGGAGAGCAATGGCTTGGACTTCGGCGAGTTCTTCCAGAGACTGCTCGCGATGCTTACGGAGCGCGCGTATTTCTTCGAGCGATTTGCGGATCTGCTGCGGGACGTCGTAGATATGGACGGAGAAAATCGCCCCTGCCTCGGTAATTGTGATGAAGTCGCGACGAGCGGTCGCGACAGCGCGTTGCCCAGCAACGAACTCGACGCGCCACCCCTGGCGGACTTTTTCGGTCTTGCGCAGGAGGATACAGCCGATCTGCCCGGTTTGGTTGACATGCGTGCCACCGCAAGCATTGAGATCAAATTCGTGAATGTCGATCAACCGGAGTTCGTCGCGATCTGCCGGCGGAATCTTGCGCAGACCCAACTTCCCTGCTTCGTTCCGCGTGACAAAACGAATTTGTACCGCGCGATTCTCAATGACGATTTCGTTGGCGCGCAACTCAGCTTGCTCTACCTGTTCTTTGGTCAGCGTTGGCGTGTCGAGGTCGATCGAGCAATAGTCATTGCCCATATGAAAGGAGACGGTGGGCATGCCGTATAACCGCACGAAGGCGGCGGAGAGGACGTGTTGTCCAGTGTGTTGCTGCATGTGGTCACGGCGGCGGGTGGCGTCGATCTGCCCCTGAATCCGTGTTCCTGGCTTCATTCCCTTTGGTAGGGCTTCAAGGTAGTGGATGATGCGGCCGTCTTCGGTCTCGGCCACCTCCGTGACTTTGAGATTCTCGTTGGTATCGGTTGAGATTACCCCCGTGTCGTAGACCTGACCGCCGCTGGTTGGATAGAAGGCAGTGCGGTCGAGGATGAGGGCTGGTCTTGGACCGCCGGGAATCTCTCGTACTTCCGCTTCGAAGCTGTAGAGGAAAGAGTCGTGGTAGTAAAGGCGCTGGGTCATGGTGAGACATCTATTTCACCATAGAGGCCCACCTGAGCGCAGGACTTCACGACCCGGGGATGAAAATAAGTGCCATCCGAAGCCCGCTGTTTTTTCTGGGCGAGAGACCTACGCCAAGATTCATCTCGAGGGGTGATCCTTCGCTCCGCCTGAAGGACGGCGCGGCACAGGCTGACACCGGCAAAACAGCTAGTGAAAATCCAGATCGAGCGCATAAATGTCGTCTGTGCTCGCGTCACGCAGGAACATTCGTGAGCCATCCGCGGCACTATCGTTCCAGGGGCCAAACTCGGAAATCAGATGGATCTTCAGCGAATAACTGAACAAATCGTCTGGGCGCGTGTTTCCGACCTTGATACGCTTGATTTTCTTCGCCGTCCAGAAATCGACGTAGCGGCTGTCGGACGACCACGCGGTATATGCGATTCCGTTGGGATCATGGATCCACTCCGTCCATTTCTCCGACTGGAAGTCGAAGAGAAAGAGCTTCTTCGACAGATTTTCCAGGTTCAAGGCAGCCAGATAACGCCCATCGGGCGACCAGCGGGGACTGTACTTGTCATCCGAGCTGGGAATCGTGGTGACCTGACCCGTTTTCAGATCCACAATCCGGATGTCAGACTTTTGGCCCGGTGAGGGAAGACCGCTGGAAAATGCGATGCGGGAGCCGTCGGCGGACCGGGTGGGATCAGCTTCGATCCCATCCGTCGGAAGCAATTCATCCGTCGTTCCTCGCTGGGCGGGGACCAGAAACATCTTCCAGGGCTTGCCGAGTTGAGCGCTCAGGTAAACAATCTGACTTCCGTCGGGAGACCAGCGCGGAAAGCTGACTCGACTGGGCGAATACGTTAGCTGCACTTTTTCGCTTCCGTCGGCCCGACTAGTCCATAACGTTCCCTCCAGCTCGTCGACATAGGCAACGTGCTTTCCATCCCGCGAAAACGCCACCCCATAGGCGTCGATGCCGCCGAGAAACGGGACGAA
>Ga0126378_10000746_pt1 | contig 24020 bp, 25 predicted proteins | sample PanSoiMetPlot_23_FD_92587 | JGI IMG/M metagenome (GOLD analysis project Ga0126378, IMG submission 92587) | Tropical forest soil microbial communities from Panama - MetaG Plot_23 | ecosystem: Environmental > Terrestrial > Soil > Tropical forest > Bulk soil | place: Panama | collected 2016-02-17
CGCGCGCGTTCATTTAGTGTTATAGTTAACTATAACACTAGATCAATTGCAAGAGATTTATTTGAAGTGTTTTCAGAGAGATAGGGCTCAGGAGTAGGGTGGTTGTGGATTTCACTGGTCGGGGTTCCAGGGTAAAAGTTCGTTTGAAGGTCAGTGAATGTAGGGATGCTCCGGTCATGGTGCGGTCCGGGTCTGTGTGGCACTCCATCGATGCTCTGGGAAGTGTTCTCCGTGACCAGACGAATTCGCCTCGTTAAACCTGCAACGAGGGCTCTCGGAAAAGCGAATGCCCGTTCTGCAGGACCCTACTCACTCGTGCCGGCCGCAAGCCTTCAGTGAACTGGCGAAGTTTACTCCGAACTAATGTGGCCAATAAGTTCGTCCAACCACACCCTTTTTAGTGGGTTAGGTTATCGACGAAAGTTGCGTCCATCGTCCTGATATCCCCGTGTCCGATAGAGACACATTTCCTATGTTGTGAGTGGGTTTCATTTCGGGATACTCCCTAACTTGAACAAACAAGGACGGTGCGAGGCCAATGTCCTTGTGTCATGTCGTTCTGTGATCTGTCCGAGATCGGATAACCCATTGAAAGTCGCATCAGCAATTGTTTTTAGCTCGAGCGCCAACAAAGAGCGAGCGAAGTACAAAGCACCACCCATCCCCCGCCTGACGCGCATGGCGCAAAGGCAATAGGTGTGAACTGTGAGCGACTCTGGTCTGATTCGGTCTTTTTCTCTCCTTACCTTCATTTCCTTAATATTTTTCCTGCCGCAAATGAACGGGCAGATCGCGATTACACCCTCCAGCGTACCGTTCGGTAATGTCGTGGTCGGCAACAGTCAAACGAAAGCGCTGAGCATCACCAACACAAGTAGCTCCAATGTCAACGTCTCAAACGTAAGCGTGAGCGGAAACGGTTACGCGGGCAGCGCACTGAACTTACCGTACACGCTGTCGCCGGGCCAAAGCATGAATGTCAACGTCACGTTTGCCCCGCCCACCACCGGGACGGATGGAGGATCCGTGTCCGTGACCGGGTACATGCAGGGCTGGTACCACAGGAGGCGGAGTTCCCGCGACACAACTACTTCGGCAAAGGCGGCGCTGTCGGGAACAGGGATCAGCGCGGCGGCCGGTCAGATTACCGCATCGCCGACGACTTTGAGCTTCGGCAGTATCCTGCCGGGGCAATCGCAGACGCTGATGAACACGCTGACGAACACGGGCACTGCGAGCGTAACGATTTCAGGAGCTGGCCTTTCCAATTCAGCATTCACGGTTGGCGGGCTCTCCCTGCCAGCGACGTTACCTGCAGGGCCGGGCGTTACATTCAGCGTAGTCTTCGCTCCAACGACATCGGGGACGATCTCGGGAACGCTCACCATCCTCTCGAACGCATCGGATGCGCAATTAAACGTTGCTCTGACCGGAACCGGTGCGGCGGCCGGGCAACTCACGTTAACGCCGACGGCATTGAATTTCGGCAGCGTTACAGACGGTTCAAACGCCATGTTGAGCGGTTCGCTGACGGCAAGCGGATCGTCAGTGACGGTGTCGTCAGCGTCGAGCACGAGCACAGAGTTCGTGCTGAGTGGGATCTCGTTTCCGAAGACGCTATCGGCTGGGCAATCCATACCGTTTACCGTGACGTTCCTGCCGCAAGTGTCCGGGACGACGAGTGCGTCGCTATCGTTCTCGAGCAACGTGGGGACTTCGCCGGTGATGTCGCTGAGCGGAAACGGCGTTGCTCCGGTACAGCACAGCGCGAGCCTCTCCTGGACGGGCAGCAAGACGACGGGCGTCATCGGATATAACGTGTATAGAGGAACGGTTTCGGGCGGACCGTACGCAGAGGTGGGCTCCCTTGGCTCGGCTTTGACTTATATGGATAGCGGCGTTAATGCGGGGCGGACTTACTATTACGTCGTGACCGCAGTTGATAGTGCGGAGACGGAGAGCATTTTCTCGAATGAGGCGCAGGCGGTGGTTCCGTCGCCTTAGTCTTATCGAAAGTGTAGTGAACGCGGCGTCTTTGGCGAGGACGCTCATCCCACAGAGTTCACCAGCATCCCGATTCCATCGATGCTGATGTGGATTTCGTCTCCGGCGGCGAGTGTGAAATTGTCCGGCGGTACGATGCCCGTTCCGGTCAGCAGGAAACAACCCTGAGGAAAGGAATTGTCACGATAGAGATACTCGACTAGAGTCTTCGGCTCGCGTTTCAGTTCGCTGAGTGTGGTGCGGCCGCGAACCACGGTCGCGCCGGCGCGCAAAATTTCCAGGCGAATTTCCGTCGAGCCAGCAAGCGGATTCGATGAAATGAGAACGCACGGCCCTAGAGCACAGCTGCGGTGATAGACCTTAGCCTGCGGAAGGTATAAGGGGTTCTCTCCTTCGATATCGCGCGAACTCATGTCGTTGCCGATGGTGTAGCCGAGAATCCTGCCACTGGGGCTTATGAGCAGCACAAGCTCGGGCTCTGGAACGGACCACTTCGCGTCGCTGCGAATCGCCACCTTGCCGCCTGGGCCAACAACGCGGTGCGGCGCGGCTTTGAAGAATAGCTCCGGACGCTCCGCGTAGTAGACGCGATCGTAGAAGTCACCTCCACCCGCCGACTCGGATTCTTCCATGCGCGCATCACGACTGCGATGGTACGTGACGCCGGCAGCCCACACCTCCTGGGATCCGATCGGCGGCAGAAGAGGCTCGGAGGGAGCGGCCGCAGAGCGATCAATCACGCGGAGCTTTGGCGCCGTTGCCTCCAGAAAACACCCCAGATCGTCGCGGGCAATAAGTTCGTCGAATGAGAAATCGGCTGCGGAATACCATCGATCCTGATATTCCAGCATCACACCATTTTTTGTGTTGTAGAGCTTCAAGTGCGCGTCCCAAGTGTTGCATTTTAGTCTGTCGAGGCCGATCCAAAAACGTTTAAGCGCAGAGATCGCGGAGATGGTCGCTGAGGGCACTCTCAAGGAGAGCGGACCGGTTGCGATGACTGCCGGGCGTCATCGGGCTCATGCCTCGCTCTACGGCCCGAACAACTCAATGGGCGATCTCCCAACCGACTGCCCGGTCTCCGCACAATCTACGGCGTCACAACGCCTGGTGACGCTTCTCTCCGACATCATACCCGTGTCGGCGGATCATACCGGTAGTCCATCTGCACCACGCGGAGGGTATAATGCCTCGGTTTGCCACCATGGAAAATGCGACGCAATACGAGCTTCGCCTCGCCAGCCGGATGGCGCGTCTCGGCACCGAAACCGCCTTCGAAGTCCTGAACAAAGCGCGTGCTCTCGAGCGCCAGGGCAAAGACATCGTTCATCTCGAAATCGGTGAGCCCGACTTCGACACCCCTCTCAACGTCGTCGAAGCCGCGATTGGCGCTCTTCACAAAGGATGGACCCACTACGGCCCCTCCGCCGGACTTCCCGAACTGCGACAGGCGATCGCGGACTATGTCAGCCGCACACGCAGCGTGCCCGTTTCTATCGACGAAGTCGTCGTCGTCCCCGGCGGCAAGCCGATCATCTTTTTTTCCGTTCTCGCGTTGGTCGATGCCGGAGACGAGGTTATTTATCCAAACCCCGGTTTCCCCATTTACGAATCGATGATCAACTATGTCGGAGGCCGACCCATACCGATCCGGCTGCGCGAAGACCGTGACTTCGGTCTCGACGTCGACGAACTTGCCTCGCTCATCAACGACCGGACGCGCCTCATCACCCTTAACTCCCCGCAGAATCCCACAGGGGGGGTGCTTAGCAAGCAGGCTATTCACGACATCGCCGATGCCATCGGCGACCGCAACGTGATGATCCTCTCCGACGAGATTTACAGCCGCCTCATCTTCGACGGCGAGCACTTTTCGATCATGTCGATCCCCGGATTCAAAGAGCGTACCATCCTGCTTGATGGCTTCTCGAAAACCTATGCTATGACTGGATGGCGCATGGGTTACGGCGTGATGCGTCCCGACCTTGCGGCCCAGATGACGCGCCTCATGACGAACTCCAACTCCTGCACGGCCAGCTTCACCCAGATCGCGGGCGTTGAGGCCCTTCGTGGCGAACAGTCCTCCGTCGATCACATGCGCGACGAATTCAAGCGTCGTCGCGATGCCTTCGTCGCAGGCCTCAATCGAATCAAAGGGTTCTCGTGCCGCATGCCAAAAGGCGCGTTCTACGCCTTTCCAAACATTACGAAGACGGGCTGGCCCTCGAAGAAACTCGCGAATGCTCTTCTCGAAGAGGCCGGTGTCGCCTGCCTCTCTGGCACGGCATTCGGAGACTATGGAGAAGGCTTCCTGCGCTTCAGCGTCGCCAACTCCCTCGAGAACCTGAATAAGGCTCTTGACCGCATCAACCAGTGGACGGCGAAGAACTTGTAGGTGTTTTGCTCACGACCAAGGACCAACAACCAACGACAAAGCCCAGGCCGAACACCGAAAACCGATCGCCGAAGACCGTACGCTGCGCATCCCCAACACCAAAACCGGTGCCCGACCTACCCCGCCTGCTAAAATTGAATTGAATGTCCACCGTGCACCCGTTCCAGACTGACGACGCTCGCCTCCACCCGATCAAAGACAAGGTTCTTTCCGGCGAGCGCCTGGGCGAGCAGGACGCGCTCACGCTTTACCGCACCGGCGACATCCTCGCCGTCGGCTGGCTTGCCAATCATGTCCGCGAACGCATGCACGGCGACCGGGCCTATTTCAACGTCAACCGTCACATCAATCCGACCAACGTATGTATCGCCGCCTGCCGCCTCTGCGCGTTCGGGCGCAAAAAAGACACGCCCGGCGCTTACACCATGGCGCTCGAAGAGGCCTTCGAAACCGCGGCCTCCGGATACACCGAAGCCGTCACCGAGTTTCACATTGTCGGCGGCCTGCATCCCGATCTGCCATTCCAGTACTTCCTCGATCTCTGCTCCGGCCTGAAGCAGCGTTTTCCGCAGGTGCACCTCAAAGCTTTCACAATGGTCGAGGTCGCCTATCTTGCCAAGCGTGCCAAGCTCTCGATTCGCGAAACGCTCGAGCAACTCAAGACCTCCGGCGTCGACTCGCTACCAGGCGGCGGCGCGGAAATCTTCGCTGATCGCATCCGCCACATCATCTGCGATCACAAGATCGATGGCGATCAATGGCTCGACACCGCCAGACTCGCCCACCAGATCGGCCTCAAGTCCAACGCCACCATGCTCTACGGCCACGTCGAAAACGATGAAGACCGTGTCGATCACCTGCTCAAGCTGCGCGCGCTCCAGGATGAAACACATGGCTTCCAGACTTTCATCCCGCTTGCTTTTCATCCCGACAACACGCCGCTCCAGCATTTGTCGAAAACCACCGGCATGCTCGACATCAAGCAGATCGCGGTCAGCCGCCTCGTGCTCGACAACTTCCCGCACATCAAGGCCTACTGGCAGATGATGACCGCAAAAATCGCGCAGATCGCTCTACGTTTTGGTGCGGACGATATCGACGGAACCGTTGTTGAAGAGAAGATCTATCACGACGCGGGCGCGACGACGCCGCAAGGCATGCGCCGCCAGGAACTGATTCGCCTGATCACCGAAGCCGGACGAGAACCGATTGAGCGCGACACCATGTACCGTCCGGTTACGCGCACGGAGACTTCGGTAACCGTTGCGGTGTAGGGAGGTCGGTGTTCGGTCTTCGGCGGTCGGTTTTCGGTGTTTAGTTTTTTGGGGTTTTGTGATTCGCGGGAACTTGAGCTCGAAAGGTAACTCGCACCGAGCCACAGCCATCAGCCACCAGCTGACATGACGATTCTCGCCACCGCCGCCCTGATCGTTCTGATCCTTGTGGGCATTATGGTGCTGAGAATGAAAAGCGACCCCATGGAGAAAGAATCCGTCCGCAAACTTCTCGCAGATAGACCATCTTCTCCCGAGGCCGCTTCTCCAACTGGTTCTGAGAAGAATTCTAAAGACGCGAATTCGTAGAAGACAAATTTCAAGAAACAGACGTTCCCAATCACCGGGCGCCTGACGTGGTAGCGCCGGCGTCCCGACGGCTGGCGCGAGGGCATCTTGCCCTCGCACCGATAGAGCGCTGGCAACGCTCACCCAAGCTCAGCACGACCAATTCAAGAACCGAAAACCGACGACCGAAAACCGAACAGCGATCTGTCACTCTCCCAGCTTCTCAAAGAACAAGCAGATCGACTCGATCCCTCGATGGAAGTTCGGGATGTGGAACTTCTCGTTCGGCGCGTGCAGATTGTCGTCCGGTAAGCCGAATCCCATCATCACGCTGGGAATCTTCAGCACGTCTTGAAAGTCAGTGACAATCGGAATCGACCCACCCGAGCGGATGAACACCGTGTCCTTCTTGAACACCTCGTGCATCGCTTCAGTCGAAGCTTTGATGTACTTGTTGTCGGTGGAAACCACGCACGCCGGGCCCTTGCTCCACACCTTTATCTTGGTCTCGATCCCTTTCGGCGTGAGCTTCTTCACGTAGGCCGAGTAACGCTTCAGGATGTCGTCCGGATCCTGGTTCGGCACGAGCCGCATAGAGACCTTCGCCGCCGCTTTCGCTGGAATCACCGTCTTCGCGCCGGGTGCCGTGAATCCACCCGGCATTCCGTGGACTTCAAGTGTGGGACGCGCCCACGTGCGATACAGCACCGAAAATCCCGGCTCACCCGTTAGCACCTTCGACCCGACTTCGGTCTTGCGATAGTGCTCTTCGTTGAAGGGGAGGCGCTTCCACGCTTTGAGTTCGTCTTTCGTCGGCGCTTTCACCTTCGAGTAAAAACCCGGAATCAGCACCTTGCCCTTCGAATCTTTCAGCCTGCTGATGATCTCGATCAGCGCGAAGAACGGATTCGGCGCCGCGCCCCCGTACATTCCCGAATGCAGATCGGTCTTCGCTCCGTACGCTTCGATCTCCGTGTACACCAGGCCGCGAAGCCCCACGCACAGCGTAGGCAAATTCGGCGCAAACAGCTCGGTGTCGCACACCAGCGCGAAATCCGCTTTCAACTTTGCCTTCTGCTTGCGGACATACTCGGCAATCGACTCGCCACCCACTTCCTCTTCGCCCTCGAAGATGATCTTTACGTTGATGGGCAGCTTGCCGCCGTGCGCCTTCATCAACGACTCGAGCGCCTTCACTTCCATCCATAGCTGGCCTTTGTCGTCGACCGCGCCACGCGCATAAAGATTATCGTTGCGCTCGGTGGGCTCAAACGGCGGCGACAACCACTCATCCAGCGGATCCGGCGGCTGCACATCAAAGTGCGCGTACATCAGCACGGTCGGTGCGCCCTGCGCGTGCAGCCAATCGGCATACAGCAGCGGATGCCCCTTCGTCGGGATCACCTCGACGTTCTCCATGCCGATGCGGCGTAGTTCGCTCGCCACAAAGTCGGCCGCCTTCTGCACGTCGGACTTGTGCTCTTCGAGCGTGCTGACGCTCGGAATGCGCAGAAGGTCTTTCAGTTCGTTGACGAAGCGCTGTTGATTTTCGCGGGCGAAATCGAGTGCCGGAGAAGCCATAAAGGAGGTCCTTTCCTGCGCGGAACTGCATCATGAAAGTTCCGATGATTGAAAACGTATAAGTATACCCGAGGAGCAGGGAGTGATCGGTGACTGATGAAACTTGAAAAGTCCCTGTAGAAATGTGCATTCCTGGCCAAACTGGGCCTGAAAGGTGATAGCCCAGAGCCTAGCGCCGAGAACCCGATGTGACAAACCTTTCTGCTCCAAACGGCGCCAGATCATATTCCGATTTCTTTCCCCCCATGATGCACGCCATCACAACTGCCGTGATTGGGGTCAGTAGGATTCCGTCGCGATAATGTCCTGTGGCCACGTAGTATCCCGCGGTCGGCGTCTCTCCCAGAATCGGCAGGTCGTCCGGAGTGCCCGGACGCAGGCCTGCCCAATCCTCAAGCACTCGCGCTTCTTCTAACGCGGGAAGCATTTCAATCGCGGCGCACCGTAAGCGTTGAATCGTATCTGGTACGGTCCGCTTGTCGAACCCAGCTTCCTCTACCGTGGCACCAGCGAGCAGTCGTCCATCGCTGCGTGGGATCAGATAAATCTCCGACGAACGCACTACATGCTTCAACGTCTCACGCTTTGGCTGGACGAAGCACACCATCTGCCCCTTCACCGGACGCGTCGGAAATGGATGCGGCCCGATCTGACCCGCCCACGCTCCCGCACAATTCACCACGTTCGACGCGTGATACGAAGTCTTGTCGGTGGTCACGCCCACAACTTTCTCACCCGACGCATCCACCGACACCACCGTCGAACCGGTGGCGAAATCCACGCCGCGATGCCTGGCCGCCATCCACGCGGCATGCGTGAGAGCGCGCGGACAAACGCTGCGTTCCTTGAGATACACAACATCACGCCCGGTCGCGTTCAATCCTGGCTCGATCTCCGAGATCGGCCCCGGCAGTTCGCTCGCACCTTTAATATTTTTCGGGGAATGCCCCACTGGTTGGAACAGAAGCGTTCCTTGGGACCGCAAATCGACTCTTTTCCCGGATTCGTCCTCCAGTTCATGAACGAATTCCGGATAAATCTCCGCGCTCGCCGTGGCAAGAGGTTGCAGGACACCGGGCGTTTCGTCGCCGCAGTTCGCCAGCATTCCGCCTGCCGCATACGACGCTTCGCGGCCCGGCTCACCGCGCTCCACGACCAGTACCGAAGCACCCTGCTTGTGCAGTTCCCGCGACAGGCTGAGCCCGATGATCCCGCCGCCAATGACAATCACGTCCCAGCTCTTCACAATCACATTGTAAAAGAGTGGCGGCGGCAGGGTTCGTGTCCGTCCGTTGGACGCTGACTCGGGAGTTCGGCTAGAGGGGCTGCTTCAGCAAATCGTCAATCGTCGCTTCGAGCTTCCGGAACCCGTCATCCGGTGGGGGCGCGGTCTGCAACTGCCCTTTTCGGTCGATGAGCACAAACGCGGGATAGCGCACGATGTCTTTATAAAAACTCGGAACTCCCGCGCTGGTCGTGAGCAACGGGAAACTTACCGGCACCTGGTGCACAAATTTCCGTTGCAGCGACGGATCTTCCGTCGAGAATCCGAACACCACGAACCCCTGATCTTTGTGTTCTTGATACAAATGGTCGAGCTTTGGAAACTCTTCGCGGCAAGGCCCGCACCAGGTCGCCCAGATATTCACCAGCACCACTTTGCCTTTCTGGTCTTCAAGCCGCTCGGATTTTCCCGAGAGATCGACGGTGTTAAATGCCGGCGCCGGCACGTCGCGCAATGCCAGGTTGCGCTGCTGTTTGTATCGGATCACTCCATCACCGATTGGCTTCCACATCAATGCCAAAGAAAAAACGGCCAGCAGGAACCCCACCTTCGCTGAAAGCGAAAGCGGGCCGACCATCCGATCCTTGTCGCCAGAAATGCCGTGATCAGAAACGGCACCAGCATCGCGAGCGCCGCCATCGAAAGCCGGAAGAGCCAGTCCTTCTCCAGATCACTGCTCATCTCGGTCAGCATCATGTAGACCACCGCGTAAAACACCAGCGCAGCCAACGGCGAAAGAATTCCTGTGATCAGGACCCGATATTGGGAAAGTCTCGACATAAATCACACTCTTGCGTGCAGCGGGATCATTTCCTTCCACAGCGCTCCATCGATGCGCCCCGACTACACCGGCGGCCCCAGCGGGACACCTGATGGCTTCAACTTCGGCGCATTTTCGTGCGGATTGTTCAGGAACAGCGTGATCTCGTGATCGAGCCGACGTCCGGCCGCACTCTGATCCGCATGCACGATCTTCTGCACGTTCATGACGGCGGTCAGTGCAGCTGCTTGCACCTCGGGGCTCGCACTCCCATCTATCGCCAGCAGCATCAGGTGATCCGCAACCTGCGCCCGAACCACATCGGCAATCGGATTCGCGGCGTTCGCGCCTGAATTGCCAGAAGCTGGACCGGGCCCCGCGGTCCGCGCTCCAAACGCCGCCTTCACCAGCGCTCCGACGACGTCGCTCGGCGACAGTGTGCCTGCATTCAGATTAGAAGTCACCGCCAGCCGCTGCATTCGCTGCGCATCCAGTAACCCGCCCGCGACAATATCCGCCACAGCCCGTGCTCCATCTTCGTTCGCGAACAAGTATCCTGCCGATGAGGTGAATCGCTCCGCATCTTCGTCGTCCGGTTCGGCTGGCGCCAGCAGTTTCCAAAGGCTCGCCGGAATCTCCAGTTCCTTCGGGTCCAGCGCCTTCAGGACCAGTTGCAACGCCTCGCGCTGACTCCCATCAGGCCACACCGCCAGCGGCGTCTGCCCGTCGCCGACAAGCGCCGGCGGAACCCTCGCGCTACCAATCACGTTGACCGCCGCGCCCAGCGCGTACCGGTGAAACAAATAAATCAGCGGAAAGCGCGAAGCCAGCCGCGATGCCCGCTCTCCGGGCCGCTGCATCCTTTCCCCATAGTGCTCGAGCAGTGCATCCCGAACGGGCCACACCTGCTTCAGCCAAGCCACCGGATCGCTTGCATCATCGTATGCATTCCATCGTGGGTCGACATAATTTCCCCACACGATCCCCTGCGCGATCGCCTTGCGCACAATTCCATCCAGCCGCGCATGTTCCTGCTCGGCACCTGCGCCGGGTGCGCCTTGGCTGTAGCCCCACTCAATCACTAACCGGTCATAACGTCCTGTGCCTTGCATGTACGCATCGGAAAGATCCGCGCTTGCATCGGCGCGAATCTTCACACGCGGCGCGTAATAATCCATTACCGATCCTCGATCGTACGTGCTCGCCACAAAATTGTGATTCAGCCCCAGTACGTGCCCCATCTCGTGGCATGTCAGCAGAGCGAGCCGGTTGAGCATCACCTGCTCCTCCGGCAACTGCGGGTCCAGGCGGTCCAGCGCCGCGAATCCATCCAGCGACGGCTCTTCGTTTCCTTTACTCGATGGAACGGTCGCTTCCCAGTAGTTGTTCACCGTGCGCATGCGATGCGAGTCCAGTTGCACCACCGCATGCACAATTTCTGCGGTGCGTGGATCTGTCTGCGTCATCCCGACCGACCACCCTCGCCCTGATCGGTTCGTCCACTGAATCGCCGGATAGCGCGCATCCAGAGGACTCGCTCCCTCCGGCAAATCTTCGATCCGCAGCGCATCTTTGAATCCTGCCTGCTCGAACGCGGTATTCCACCACAGCGCTCCGCGTTTTAACGCCGATCGCATCGGTTCGGGAACCGACCGGTCCAGGTAAAACACGATCGGCTTCACCGGTTCGCTGACCGCAGCCGCGGGATCTTTTTTCTGCAGCCGCCAGCGAGCGATGAATTTTCGTGTCAGCGATTTGTCATAGGGCTGTGAAAAATCCTGAAACGTCTCGCCGAAGAATCCCACGCGCGGGTCCGCCTCTCGCGGTTCAAATCCCGGCTCGGGCAACGCCACAAACGAGTGATGCTCGCGCACGCTCAGGATGTGCGTGTCGGGCTGATTCAGATCGACCTCGCCATCGTTGGTGAAGGTCAGCAGCGCCTCCAGTTCGGTGTTCAGAGGAAAACTTCCCGACGAATCCAGATCGATCACGCTGCGATCGGTGTCCAGCCTCCAGTTCGATTCCTTTGACTCGTGCCGCACCATGACTCCATTCACCGCTTGCGTCGGGCGCCGCAACTGTGATAACAAATCGGTTGCATCTCGCAACAACAACGTATTCGCATTGATGAGCAATGCCCCACCCTGCTCAGCCTCTATCGGCAGCGCGGCCAGCACCGACGTCGGAAAGCTCAATTCCACCGATCGCTTCAGATCCGAACTTCCGTTCTCGGCACGAAAGGACATGTTTTCCGCGATCACCAGAACTTTCGATCCGACCTGCCTGAACCGGCAGACCGCGCTCGACGCCGTTGTGCTGCGGTCTGCAAACACGCTGATCGATCCCACTCCGCTGCCAAGTCCGGTGAAATAAAGGAACTCGCGCTCGCGCGCCGCCGCTGAGAGTTCAAATAGCAATGCGCCTTTCTTCGTGTCCCAGTAGTAGGGGATGAACCCGTCGTGCTTCTGCATGCCGTTGGTTCGCGCCGAAATTGTCTCCGTGGGGGTGGACTCTTTTGCAGTTTGCGCGGAGGCCAAAACGGGGAACATAACGAGCAAGGTGGTGAGTGAAGAGGCGAGTGAGCACCCAATAGGACGCATGCGTTTCATGAGGCTGCACTTATACAACATCGGGTGCCCGAGTCCAAAACGAATCGTCCGAGACAATCGGTTAAATTTTTGTCTCTCGTGGGTTTATCCGCTCCTTACTGAATCGCTCCTCAAGAACAGGTCCGATCCTGCCGATAAAACAAACGAAAGTCACAAATGATCAAGGCGGAAACAGCACTAAGGCATGGACGACGCATTTGAGAACCTGAAGGGCCTGATCGTGGGTCGAATTCCAAGGCACGACAGTCCGCCTGATTTCCGAGTCGATCTCGAGAACGAATGCGTGTACGTGCGTTTTGCCAGAACACTCACCACGGCCGAGATCGCACGTTACGCCGATGCCTTGCGCAAGCATCCGGAGTTCAAGGAGAGCTGGTCCGAAATTGTCGACTTACGCTCGGTTGAGGATTTTCAGATTACTCCAGACGAGACTATCGCACTGGCCGACACGATCGATCCATTCTCGTTATCGTCCCGACGCGCCTTTATCGTCGCCAACGACCTTCAGTTTCATTCCGCCCGCATGCAGCAAGTCCTGCGCAGTCCCAGCAAAAGCATCGGCATCTTCGAAAACATGGCCGATGCCGAGAGATGGGTCCACACGCCTGTCCCCCGACTCATCAGGCGCCAGCGCCCAGGTGCTTCCGTTCCCGCTCCGATCTCAGACTTAGTCCCACTCACACTCTCGAAAGCTTTTCGGGTTGCGCGAACGTCTGACGTCAGATATCCCTAATTGGACGTTCCTCCAGCGAGTCTGCCTATGTTTGAGCGCTACACCGAAAAAGCCCGCCGCGTCATCTTCTTCGCCCGCTACGAAGCTGCACAATTCGGGAGCCCATTGATTGAAACCGAACACTTGTTGCTTGGGATACTGCGAGACGATAAGGTCTTGACGCGACGCTTTTTGGGAACATCCGCATTAGACGAGATCCGCAAGGAAATCGAGCAGAATACGACCGTTCGCGAAAAGACCTCGACATCGACCGATCTCCCTTTAAGTAACGAATCCAAGCGTGTTCTTGCATACGGAGCCGAAGAGGCCGACCGTTTGAACTCAAGGCACATCGGCACCGAGCACATGTTTCTCGGTTTGCTGCGTGAAGAGAAATCGTTCGCCGCACAGCTACTAAGCGAACGCAAATTAGAGATCCAGAAAGTTCGCGAAGCATTGGTTGCACAACCACACGAGAGTGCACCCCTCCGCGCGAGCGTGCAGTCAAATCCGGCGCCGACGTTTCCGCGAACCTTGTTCCCGTCAAACCGCTCTGCCCTCTTATCGGCCGCACAGCGGAACTCGATCGCATTCTGCACATCCTGGGCTGTCGGAACGGCAAGAATCCGGTCCTGGTCGGAGAACTCGGCGTTGGCAAGCGCACCATCGTCGGCGGCCTCGCGCAGCGCATTTCAGAAGGCTATGTGCCGTCTTTCCTTATCGAGAAAACTGTCCTTGAACTCGACCTTCCGCCCTGGGACGCCATCGGCAGCGCCTGGTTCGACAAGTTCCACAGCGCTCTCCCAAGAGCCGCGCAAGCGGGAGCGATCCTCGTCGTTGACGAACTGCACACGCCAATCGACGGTATCTTCGGCCGAAACTCGAGCCATCTGCAGGAGATCCTGAAACGAGCCATCGTCAGTGGCCAGCTTCAGTGCATCAGCGTGGCCACTCCCGCCGGCTACGCCAAGTCCGTCGCCGATCATGGTTGGCTCGAAGATTGCTTTCAACCAGTCCACGTTCATCCCGGGACTGAAGCGGATACGGCAGACGTGTTGCGCGGCATCAAGAACATCTACGAGGACTTTCACGGAGTAACCTACGTCGACGAAGCTCCCACCGCTGCGATCGCATGTGCCAAAGTGTTCCTTCCACATCGCCATTTCCCAGGCAAGGCGGTCTATCTCATCGACGAAGCTGGGTCCGCCGCCAAGGTCAGGGGCGCTGAAGAACCAATAGAAATCGTCGAAGCGAAAAAACGCCTTCGCATCATCATCAACCACATGGAGAAGACCATCTCTAACCATGAGTTTGGCCGAGCCCGCAGCCTCTCCGAGCAGGAAAAAATAGAGCGCGAAGGTTTACGGTTTCTGGCGGAGAAACACAAGCCTCACGAAACCGCACCCATCTCCATCACAATCGACGACATCGAAGCCGTCGTCTCCCGCTGGACCGGCGTAAGCCTCGATGCGATCCGCAAAGCGAGACCCACCGAGGGAAAGCCCATGCCTCCTCAGGCCTAAATCTCTGCAGACCTGAACTTATCCTGATCAGGTTCCGGAGCCAAAATCCCCATCCGTCGCACCATCCCGCGATCTGTCGCAATCACAATGACTTAGCTTCCCACTTCCCAGTTGTCACTTTATGCATCTTTTCTGCCCCTTTCCCCGTATATCCGGTAGCATGATCGCCGCACTGCACTACTTCGTGATGAGTATGGAGTCCGAGACGAGCGCCATTGCTCGCGGTCTTCGCCGGCGCGATCCCGAGTTGCTGGATCAGCTCATCGAGCAGTATCAACACCGGTTGCTCCGGTATCTGATATGCCTCACACGGAATCGTGACCTCGCCGAGGACCTCTTCCAGGAAACATGGATTCGCGTTCTCGAGCGTGGCGGTCAGTACGATGGCAGACACGAATTCTCGACTTGGCTCTATGCTGTGGCGCGTAATTTGACCATCGACTACATGCGCCGGAAAGCTCCGGTCAGCCTCGAGGGGCTCATGGACAACGAAGATCATGTTCCACTCGAGCCTACGGATCCTCGTCCACTAGCGTGGGAGGTGATGGCTCAACATGAGCAGGCCGAGCGTATCGGTTCGGCGCTGGGCGGGATGCCGGCCGAGTATCGCGAAACGGTCGTGCTCCGTTTTCAGGAGGGCTTGGCTTTGGAGGAGATTGCAACAGTGACAGGGGCGCGGCTCGGCACCGTGAAATCGAGGCTATATCGCGGATTGAACATGCTGATGGAACGGTTGGGGAGAGGACAGGCGTGATGCGAACGGATCACGAAAAAGCGCGGGAACTGATCGCTCTCGGTGAGAGCATCTCAGGCGCGGAGCGAGCGTGGCTGCAATCCCACATCGACGAATGCGACGGGTGCCGCAACTATGCGGATGGCGTTGGCGAAGTGGTTCGTGGGTTGCGCTCCGTGCCGGTGGTCGCCGACGCTCGACTGGTGCGTGCCACGCAGATGCGGGTACGCTTCCATGCTCGCCGGCTTCGCGAAGCGCGGGAACGCATGTGGCTGGTAGGCACGATCTGTTTTGCCGTCGGACTTTCAGCGACTGTGAGCGTTCCGGTTTTGTGGCGGCTCTTCCAGTGGATGGGAGAACAGGCCGGTGTGTCACCGGTGATATGGCAAGCGGCGTTTGTCTTCTTCGGAATTGCGCCAGTGCTCGTAGTGAGCGTGCTTTTCCTGGCGCGTGGTACGCACCTGGCGGGCGGGAACGATCGCTCGCAACCTTGGAAATAAACGGGCTAATGGTATGGAACTAAAAAACGAAAATCAGTCTGTGTTTGCGAGAGAGCTCAAAATTGTTCCGGTGTGGGCATGGGTCCTGGCGGGAATCTGTTTCGTCTGCGCACAGATCTTCTTCAACCTAGTCCTGGCTCATCATCATCCTGACGCTCCGCCGCCATGGTCCCGCCCTTTGCTTGGTCTATTAGCAGGTATCGGAGGCGCCTGTTACCTCCTGATCATCGGCTATATCAACCGTGACGCCAAGCGGCGCGGCATGAGCTCTGCGCTCTGGACAATCATAGCCATTGTGATTCCGAACGCTCTGGGCATTCTCCTATATTTTGTCCTGCGTCAACCATTGCACGGCGGCTGCCCGCAATGTGGACACGCGATCCAGACCGGTTTCGCCTTCTGCCCGCAGTGCAGTTGCCGTCTCGGTATGAATTGCGTTCAGTGCGAGCGATTGATCGGAAGCGAAGACCGCTTCTGCCCGTATTGCGGATGTTCGGTGCGCAATCCACCGCCACAAGCCACACCTCAACCATCGCCTCAATCGAATCTTCCGGGCTGACGATTAGATGTGGCAGATGGCGCCCAGGTCCGCGTCCGTTCTTTGGGCGCTTGAGAGAATCCCTGGTGGGGTCGGTGGTGTATCGGGAAACAATGGGTCCTTCGAATTCGTTCGGCTCGCCTCGCTCCGCTCAGGATGACAAAGTGATGATGGGTGACTTCGAAAATCCCAGATCATACGCCAGATGATACGAAGGTCTGTGCGCGTAACAACCGCTCCCCTGCGGAAGGCAATCGATAGTGCATCGGTCGTGCCCGCCCAACGTACTGAGAGCGACCCTACAACCATCCTTTCGTCCTAGCGATCCGCGCCGCCTCCACGCGGTTCGCCGCGCCCAGCTTGCTGATCGCTTCTGACAGATAATTCCTGACGGTCCCTTCGGACAACCCCAACTCATCTGCAATATCGCCACTCGCGCGGCCATCTCCGGCCAGTCTCAACACCTGCCGTTCACGATCCGTCAACGGATCCATTTCTCCCCACGCTTCCGTCGCGAGCTCCGGATCGATCACCCGCAATCCCTGATGCACGCGCCGCACCGCGTCCGCCAATTCCTCCGCCGGCCGATCCTTCAGCAAATACCCCGAGGCTCCCGCATCGAGTGCGCGGCGCAGGTAGCCCGACCGCGCGAACGTCGTCACGATGATCACCCGCGTGCCCGTGCGCCGGCGCTTCAGGTCGGCCGCTACTTCCAGACCGGTCATCTTCGGCATTTCGATGTCGGTGATGAAAACATCTGGCTTGTGCTGAAGAACGGCGTCGAGCGCCTCCTGCCCATCGCGTGCCCTCGCCGCCACAGAAATGTCGCCTTCGATTTCGAGTAGCGCGGCCAACGCGCCCAGCACCATTCCCTGATCTTCCGCGATGACCACCCGGATGGTTTTCCGGCCTGCCTTGGACGTTGGGGTCAAGACTTCACGATCTCCCGTCAGCCGGCACCGGCAACGTAATCTTCAATCGCGTGCCGTCGCTGGTATCGCGTTCGAGTTGCCCGCCCAAAGCTTCCACCCGCTCACGCATGCCGCGCAGTCCGTTACCTTCGATCTGCTGACCGCCCTGCCCATCGTCGTGTACTTCGAGATGGCAATCGCCGTTGAGCCGCATCAGCCGCAGCCGGCAATTCGACGCGTGGGCGTGGCGCACTACATTCGTCACCGCCTCGCGCAACGAAAGCGCGAGCACACTCTCCTGTGTCGCCGGCAACTCTATGCGCGACGATTCCAGATCCACTTTCACGCCCGCCGTTTCGAGCGTTGTTTTCGCGTGCCGGATCTCCGCATCCAATCCCTTAGACCGGTACCCACCGATCGCTTGCCGCACATCTGCCAGCGCCTGACGCGCCGTCAACTCCACGTCGCGGATCTCTGCCTTCGCCTGCGCAACATCGCGATCGATCAGTTTTCCCGCCAGTTCCGACTTCAGCGTGATCAACGACAGCGTGTGTCCCAAGACATCATGCAAATCCCGCGCGATCCGCTCCCGCTCAGCGACCTTCGCCAGGTGCTCAATCTCCTCGTGTGCAATCCGGAGTTTTTCCATGTTGCGGTTACGCTGGGCAAAATAGATATTGGCCGCCCCAATAAAGGTCGAGAGGAATGTCGCCGGAAACACGAATCCATTCGTGATGTGCAGCAGCCAGCTTTCAAGTCCAGCAATTGCCACTACAACGGCGATGATCAATGCCGCCGCCAGTTCCGTGTCGACCACGAACGGCGAAAACGAAGCCGCATAAATAAAGAACGCCGCCGCGCCTCCGTTATACGGAGCGAATAGAACTCCCAGCAACACAATGCCCGCAATGCATAATCGGTTCCACGGCTTGCAGGTTGAAAAGAACGTGAAGTAGAGCGTAAGAAACGCGACCAGCCCGAGTCCAGTCAGCAGCCATTGCCGCGGGCCCGCATGATCTGCAATAGGTCCCCAAAGAAAGAACACCAGGTACACCAGCCAGATGTATGCCACCCAGCCCGGTTCTCTCTTTATTGATGGAAACACCTGCATATCGTTAGTCTAGGCTATCTCGAGGTTTTTTTTGCAGCGTCGATTCGTGGTTGCGGTGTCGGCATCACCAAGGCCACCCAATTCAGCACCGCCCCCGGAATTAAGAGGCTGTTCCAAGCCCACTGCTCATGGACCGCGATTCCCAGGAAAAACATCAGGGCCGAGGTGCTGATCGCCCATCTTGTCCGGTATGAATTCATACTGCTTCTCCTTTTATCGGTGCCGAAAACCAAACCAGCCCCTCATCCGAACGACTTCCCCTCGTCTCTCTGGAAACCGATCCGCGCAATGCCAAGGCTGATAAGTGCAAATCCCACCAACGCCTGCCAATGACCAAGGGCGGAGCCCGTCGTGGGAACGCCAACCACTCCCAGCGCCAGTTGCCCCAGGTGATACGGCGGCAGGAAAGGCGCCACTCGCTGTAGCAAACGCGGCAGCATATCGATGGGAATCCACAATCCCGACGCGAACGATAGCGGCAAATACAGCAGATTCACAATCGCTGGCGCCGACGTTGGCCCCGCGAAATATCCAATCGCCATGCCCATTGCGCAGAACGTTCCCGATCCAAGCACGAGCGTCCCGATTAGCTCCAGCGTCTGCTTTAATGCCAGATGCACTCCGCCGAACACAAACGCCAGCGTCAATAGCGCCAAAACAATGATCAAACTGAACGCCATGCAGACCACAGTCTTCGCGGCAAAGTACGCGGACGGCGGCATCGGACTCGCCCGCTTCACTTCCAACCAGCCCAGGCCGCGCTCTCCCGCCAAGCCCACGCCAAAGCCAAATAGCGAAGCTCCCATCACTCCAAAAGTCCCGTACGTCGCGATCAGATACGCCGCGACCATCACGCCATTTTGCTCATGGCCACGGTTCAGCAACAGTCCGAACAGCACATAGAACATCAGCGGGAACAGGATCGTCGACAGCGAATAGATCGGGAGGCGCAGCAGCTTCAGGAATTCGTACTTGGCTTCCTTTGCATAAATCGACACCGTGCGGCCCATTGACCGCTCAGAAACTGGTTGGGATAGAACTCCGCTCGCCGCGCTCATTACGCCACCTCACTCTTCGAATTGTCCTGGGTAAGAGCCAGAAATGCTTCTTCCAGCCCAGCGCTAATCACCTCGACTCCCGACAATCTCTCATCGCGCAGGAACAACTCGCGCAACACGGCATCCGGAACCGCCGTGCTGATCAAAATCCCCTCGCGATCGGCACGCACCTCCCGCACTCCCGAAATGCTGCACACCTCGACCACGGGCAAGCTCGAAACGCACCGGATCTGTTTCCCCGCGGTGCGCGACTTGATCTCCGCCGGCGTTCCTTCCGCGATAATTTCGCCGTTATTGATCACCACCACGCGATCCGCCAGCGCGTCCGCCTCCTGCAGGTAATGCGTCGTCAGCAGCACTGTCTTTCCTCGCGACACCAGCTTGCGAATCTCGTCCCACAGCACGCGCCGCGCTTCGACATCCAAACCAACTGTTGGCTCGTCCAGAAAGATCAGGTCCGGATCGCCGCATACCGCCAGCGCAAATAGCACACGCTGCTTTTGCCCGCCGGAAAGCTCACCGAACTTCCGGTCGGCGATTTCCTTCAGACCAGCTGCTGCGAGCGTCTCCACCAGCGGCAACGGTTTCGGATAATAGGAAGAGAACAGGTCCACATGTTCCTTCACGCGCAAAGTCTCGGGCACGCGCGCCACCTGCAACATCGCGCCGGTACGCAGGCGGTTCTTCGGATTTCGCGGGTCCGCTCCGAACACATTTACCGTTCCCGCATTGGCGCCCGCCAACCCAAGCAGGAGCTTCACCGCGGTCGTCTTGCCGGCCCCGTTCGGACCAAGCACCGAGACCACCTCTCCGGCATGCACGTCGAGGGTGACGTTCCGCAGGGCCCGGACGTACCCATAGTTCTTGCTCACGCCCTTGAGTTGTGCGACGACTGGTCCCGCCGTCGTCTTCGTTGGCCGCTGGAGTACCTCGTCCATCGAAACAATCATTTGCATTCCTCAAAGGCCGGAAATCTTTTTGTCTCCAACCAGTACTGGCATCTTCGCCTCCTCCTGCTCCGCCTTGCCAGTGCAGTTCATCATCGCGCCCCAGTGACATTTGTCATGCTCATCCAACCGCTCGTAGCGCACCTGCGAAGCAATTGACAGCATGGGACTTCTGCTGAAAAAATTAAGGAAATCCACAAGCAGATTGGTCGGAGGCATCGCATGTCCGAGCAGGACGAGCAAGTAACCGTTATTCAGGATGGAGGCGGGAGTAGCGCCGGAAAGTGGATCCTTTTATTGCTGGCGGCGATCTATGTCGCTGCCTCTCTCTATTTCCTCGTTGACCTGCGGGGACGCGCCACGAAGCTCGCCGACGAACAGGTTGCGAGCCAGAAGCAGATTGCGGATCTCACCACCCGCATGCAGGCCGCCGAAGCCGAAGCGGAAACGCTCGGCCAGCAAGTCGGGATCACCAAGAAAGAACTCGCCCAGCGCGCTGCGCAACTGCAAGCCGCACAGCGTGCCGCCGAAGAGCGCCTTGCAAAAGAACAGAAGGAACAGATCACCGCTGTCAGCGGCGATATTGCTGGTGTGAAAACCGATGTCGGCGGGGTGAAAACGGACGTCGCCGCGACCAAGAGCGACCTCGCCGCCACCAAGGCGAAGCTTGAGAGCACCGTCGGCGACCTTGGCCTGCAAAGCGGCTTGATTGCCAAGACTCGCGACGATCTCGAAGTCCTCAAGCACCGGGGCGATCGCAACTATTACGAGTTCACCCTGCTGAAAGGCGCGAAGCCGCAGCCGGTCTCGACCGTCAGCTTGCAGGTTAAGAAGATCGATCAAAAGCGCGGCAAATACACACTCAATGTCACTTCTGACGACAAGACCATCGAGAAGAAGGACCGCAACGTGAACGAGCCGATCCAGTTCTACACCGGACGCGATCACATGCTCTACGAACTGGTTGTCTGGACGCTCGACAAGAACAAAGCCACCGGCTACGTGAGCACACCAAAAGCCGCGCCCGTGCCTGTGACTTCGTCGTCGCCCAGCGGCAACCAGTAATCCTGAATGCTACCCGCATCCGCGTCCGTGCTGCTCACGATCGCCCTGCGGACCACCGTTATCCATCTGCGTCCTTGCGGGAGTCCGCAGGGACGGCACTTTACTTCGTTAACGTTACAGGCAAAGGCTGATCATACGGCTGAATCACCACGCTGATGGATTTGCGCGCATCGAAGACGGACTGAGTCACCGGAAAACTCACGATCACGGTCCCATGCGCTTCATTGCCCGGCAAAATCTTCGTCTCCGGCATCAGTGGCGCCTGCGTTCCCTGCTTAATCACTGGAAATGCCTGGAAATACCGGTCGAAATCTACCGCCGACGCCGCATCATCCGAATACTCATCCGACGTCGTTTTCAACTTCCCCTGGATCGTATGGATCCAGAGAGGCCTTTCGCCGCTGTTGTGCAGCGTCACGGTTAGCGCTACCAGCATCGCGTTCTGCCCGGGAATCTCCACCGCTCCGATGTTGTCGATCGACCCCGCACCCTGCGGTTTCGCGCGTCCAAGAAATCCCCAGATCGCCAGCACGACCGCCAGCCCGCCGATCGCATACAACAGAATTGTCGCCGGTGGCAGCTTCCGCTCCGGCGCCGCCATGTCTTGCGTGACGTTCACCCCAACGCCAGGCCCTAGATCGAGTCCAGGCCGCCTCGCCGGAACCGCCGGCGGAGGCGGTGCGAGTGTAGTTTGTGACGGAACGTTGGGGGGTGGTGGGTCCGATGGAGCATTTAGAGGTTTTGGATCGTCACCAGCCATAATGTGCTCGTGTGCGGATTCTACGCGTTTCACGCGGGAAAATCTTCCGCTGCAATGCGCAGGTGCCAACTCTGAACGACTGTTCGAAGAAATAGAATTTGATTCTCGACACCACGCCTGAATGGCAATGCGACGATGACGCCAGCCTGCTTAATGGTGCGACGATGATCAAGGTACGACTGTTCCGCAGAAAACCCGGCGGACCTCGCTATTGCAACAAGGTTCCCAACTCTGCGTTCAACGTGGAGAGAACCCGGGCCAGGGCGTAACCGCGATGTCCTGAATGAAACTCCGCTCCCGGGCTTGTGATGGTAACGATCGGGGTGGCGGCTAAAGCAGTGCAAGTCAAAATCAGGATCGAAAGGATGAAATAAGACACAAGTCGGCCGAAAGACGTAACAGACACTGGAGCGCTCCCCTTACCGTGTGACTTCAACTCCGGGCGGCACTTGGATAGAGGACCTCGTGAAGAGGTTGCCTGCGATTCAGAAAACTCGACAGGCGTTTGAATGTGCGGGTGAAGGCGCAAACACGTGCGCAAGAAAATCGACCGGAAGCAACAGCAAGAATTAGCGCTCTCTTAAGTTACTCCGAGATGGTGTGCTCTTCGCTTTGTGAGCGGAGGACCCGATCCACCGAGTACGGCGCGCGGCGCGAGGGCTCGTGATAGTGGCGAACCTGCATTTCACCTAGGAGTCCGACGGCCAGCATGTTGAGGCCAGCGAGGAACAGAACGGCAGCAAAGATCATCAGGGGTCCGTGCTGCACAAGCAGGTCGGACTGATGAAAGAGTTTGCGTTCGACCAGCCATCCCGCGATGCCGAATCCGCTCAGGATGCTAAACATTCCGACGGTCCCGAAAAAGTGCAAGGGGCGCGAGAGGTAGCGCAGCAGGAAGCGGATAGTGATGAGGTCGAAAAAGACGCGGAAGGTTCGCGAGATTCCGTAGTGTGAGGCTCCGCGTTCGCGGTTCACGTTACGGATGGGAACTTCGATGATCGAGGCGCCATGCCAGGACGCGAGTGCCGGGATGAAGCGGTGCAATTCTCCGTAGAGGGGCACTTGCTCGATGATTTCACGGCGGTAAGCCTTGAAGGTGGTGCCGAAGTCGTGGATGTCAACGCCGCTGAGTTTCGCCATCAGCCAGTTTGCGATGCGCGATGGGATGCGGCGGAGCCAGAAGTTGTCGATGCGATTCTTGCGCCAGCCGCTGACGATGTCGTAGCCTTCGCCGATTTTTTCGATGAACATCGGGATATCGGCGGGATCGTGCTGAAGGTCGCCGTCCATCGCGATGATGTATTCGCCGCGCGCGTGGTCAAAACCAGCGGCAAGACCGGCGGTCTGGCCGAAATTGCGGCGGAGTTTTACGACGGTCACGCGGCTGTCGACCGCGGCGATTTCGCGCAGCATCTGGAAGGTGCGGTCTGTGGAACCATCGTCGACGAGGACGATTTCGAAGGTGTCGCCATTCGCCTCCATGACGTGCTTGAGGCGGTCGTATAGGTCGGTGACGTTCTCCTGCTCGTTGTGCAGGGGGACTACTATCGAATACTTTGGCATGGAAAATTCAATTATACGGGAAGAGGCTCCAAATTCGGGTTAGGTTTGATCCCCTAGGGAAACTTTAGGGAGACCAAATTAGTAACCAGGATATTGATGGTTCGGCGCTTAAAGGCGCCGCTTTATTTTGCGCGTGTGCGGCGCGCCTGAAGGCGCGCCCTGCTACGAAGATTCAGATCGAGGGATGCCTCAGCGTGTTCCAGGCAGATTCGACGTGAAATCCCCACCTAAAGCAAAAGGCGCGTTTAGGGTGGGGCACCCCTCAGGTGATCGGCTTGGCTGACGCGATACGACACGTGCACTGCGCGCTTATTTCACGCACAAGAGTGTTCACGCCACACGCACGGGTAGCTTACGCTGGAGGACAACACAGTTTTCGCGCACAGGAGTGTGCGCGCCACAC
>Ga0126378_10000747_pt1 | contig 24020 bp, 9 predicted proteins | sample PanSoiMetPlot_23_FD_92587 | JGI IMG/M metagenome (GOLD analysis project Ga0126378, IMG submission 92587) | Tropical forest soil microbial communities from Panama - MetaG Plot_23 | ecosystem: Environmental > Terrestrial > Soil > Tropical forest > Bulk soil | place: Panama | collected 2016-02-17
GAAAACAGCGCCCAGCCAAGCCGTGGTCACGTAGGTCGTGTGGCAGGTAATGCAGGTTGTCGGATAGTTAGCAGCCACGTGATTCGGCGCGTTGGGGTCATAAGTCTGCGCGTTCGTGTAATAGGACTGGTGGCAGCCATAACAATCCGTAGTCGGATAGCCGGCAGTGTAGTTGCCGCCGATGTGGCAGTCGGTGCAGGCGTTCACCATCGGTCCGATCGCGCCGGTAACCGTTGTGCGCGGCGGCAGCATGTGCGGACCCTGCAGCGGAAACCCTGTCGTCGAGTGGTCAAACTTTCCATCCGACCAAAGAACCGTGTCATGGCACGTCGAACACATGGAGGTCGCGAAACCCGCGGAGACATGATTCGGCACAGCCCCGCCGATGGTGGTCGTGCTTTGCCATGCGGTCTGGTGGCATCCATAGCAGTCGGTGTTTGCCGCGGTCAGATTGTAGTTGTTCCCCGTATGGCAATCCGTGCAGGCGACCACTTTGCCGGCTGGCGCCAACTGGTGCGAGCCGGTCAGCGGCCACCCGGTAGCCGAGTGATCGAACGAGACGTTGGTCCATAGCGTCGGGTTGTGGCAGGTCGAGCAATTCGCCGCTGCAAAAGGAGCTCCCGCCGCGGAGTGCACGGGGTTATTGGTCTGCTGCCAGGTGGTGAGGTGGCATCCGGAATTCCCGCAGTCGTTCGGCTGGATCGCCAGAGAGGAATAGTTGCCGTTATGGCACTGATCGCAGCCCGTCACTTTCCCAGCGGGCGCAATCTGATGCGAGTTTGTCAGCGGGAAGCCGGTCGAGGCATGGTTGAACGTCGAGTCGGTCCACGCAATGGTGTCATGGCATTGCGAGCAAAGCGATGTCGGGAAGCCCGCGGTAATGTGATTCGGCACAGCCCCGCCGAAGGAAGGCGTGCTCTGCCACGCCGCCTGGTGGCAGCCGTAGCAATCCGTGTTCGCCGCGGTGAGGGTGTAATTGTTGTTGACGTGGCAGTCGGTGCAGGCATTGACCTTGCCCGCGGGCGCCAGCTGGTGCGAACCAACGAGCGGCCAGCCCGTCGTAGAGTGGTCGAAGGTAGCCGTCAAAAACGACACGGTATTGTGACAGTTCGAGCAGTTCGCCGCCGCGAACGGTGCCCCTGCCGATGCATGCACGGGGTTCGTGGTCCCCTGCCAGCCGCCACCATAATTGGTATTCAAATGACACTGCGCGTTTCCGCAATCGGTCGGCTGAATCGTCAGATTGTAGTTGTTATTGATATGGCAGTCGGTGCACGCGGCTACCTTGCCGGCCGGCGCCATCTGGTGCGAATTCGCTAGCGGAAAACCAGTTGTCGAGTGATCAAAAGTCGCGTTTAGCCAGGACACCGTAGTGTGGCAGTTGGAACAGGTCGCGATCGGAAATACCGTGGGCGCCGCGGAATGCGCCGGATTGGTCGTCTGTTGCCAAGTCGTCAGATGGCAGCCCGCGTGTCCGCAATCGGTAGCCGCAATTTGCAGGTTGTAGTTTCCACCTACGTGACAACTCTCGCAGGGAACATTCGCGTGGCCGGCGGTAAGCGGGAAATTGATCGGAGGCGCAGCGTGGTTGACGTTCGCGCCTAGCCAGCTGTCGAAGGTGTGACAGGTCTCGCAAGTCTGCGGGAACTGGGCAGCGATGTGGTTTGGCACGCCCCCGCCGAGGGTTTGGGTTTGCTGGAGATCTCTCTGGTGACACGAAATACAGGCGGTCGAAAGCCCCTGAAACTGGCCAACCGCCGCACTTTTATGGCAATCCTCGCATTGCACGGCCGCGTGGGCTCCGAGCAGCGGGAAACGATTCTGGTGATCCTTCACCTGCTGCACGGCAATCTTCCATCCTTGCACCGTGTGGCAGTCCGCGCAGTTCGTGCCCATTTTATTCTGATGGACGTCGGTGTGGCAGTCTTTGCAATTTTGACTCACGTCGGTGAAGATGGGTTTAACGTGACACTGTACGCACTGCACTCCTTCGTGCATGCCCCGCAACGGATACCTTGTTTTGTTGTGATCAAACTCGGGAACAGCCTTGATGGGCCGCCAACCTGTCGCCGTGTGGCAGTTTTCGCAGGGAATCGCAAGCGCACCGTGCGGACTACGCGTGTTGCCGCGTTGCCTCTGCGGAAGGCGAGCACTGCTTGCTGTCAAGCAGAGCAGCAGCACCCAGAATACGAGCTTGAGGTATCGAGACGTGTTTAACCCTCCGAGGATGCTCTTACCTTGGAGTCATCACCGTTGAGGGGGGTGCGAGATTTCTCCAATAGGAACCGTAAAGACCGTAATGTCCCTGTAAAGCCCTCCCCAGTATACGTTGCCCACGGGAATGATCGTCCTTGCGCTCGATCAAATACAACTGTACCCAAGAACAGGTTTAGGCCAGTGGGGCCGTTCTAGCCGGCTAATGCTTGGCCGGCCAAGGATACGGGAAATCCGGGCGAAACGGGCAAGAAAACAGAGTGCAGATTCGGAAAGGATGCAAAGTGAGACACCGGCGGTTGGCTTGATCGCAGCCGTCCATTTTCGCCAGATCTTCGCCTTCATAAATTCCGATCGGGTTCGCTTGATGGACTCTACTCCGAACGGAGAAGCTCGGGTTTAGAGCCTGGTCGAAGAATTTGCACGATTTTACAGCTCTCTGACATGTTTTTACCGCGATTTGTGTTGCCAGGGGACTACTCTAGGGAGAGGTTTCCGCGTAGTTCGGAGGATTACGTCCGACGCGCGGATTAACTCGCGGAGAACAGACGCGATGTTCCTTCCTCACACCAATCGAGGAGAAGCGAGTCGGTTTCGACCCGAGCTAGATACCTCGGCGCGGCGCGACCAACACCCGAACAACCTTACCGTCGTGCTCCAGGATTTACGTCGCCTTTTAGAAGACTACGCTCCCGGGTGGTATGCCTATAAACATCATCGAAGAAGCGAGCTCGGTTTGCGCCAGCAAGGTCACCGCCAGGCCGACACGTTTCTGGTGCTTTATAACCTTCTTGAAGAGTATGCTCCGCGGTGGTACACGAGCGAACTTCGCGAAGAAGCTCGATTGGCTGCCAAACATCTCGCGAAGGTAGCGGCGCGGTCGAAGCCCACTGCTTATCCCTGAAATCGATAACCGAGACCGGGGACCGTAACGATCCATTTAGGTTTCTTTGGAAGCTCCTCGAGCTTTTGCCGGAGGCTAGCCACGTGTACGTCAACCGTGCGGCTGAAAGTGCCGCCTTCGTACCCCCAGACTTCACGAAGGATTTCCGCGCGAGAGAGAGTCGTCCCGGCGCGCTCAATGAGATAACGCAAGAGCTGAAACTCCCTGGCGGTCAAGTACACCGGGACGCCGTCGCGAGTTACTTGGGTACCGCGAAAGTCAACGCGAATGGGCCCGAATTTATGAACGCCTACGCTTGTTCGGGGCGCGGAGCGGCGTAACAAGACCTCGATGCGGGCCATAAGTTCCATGGTGTCGAACGGTTTGGTGACATAGTCATCCGCACCGAGTTTTAGACCGACAACCTTATCGACGGTTTGCCCGCGAGCGGTCAACAGGAGAATCGGCGTGGCCAGTCCCGCCAGCCGTATTCCGCGGCAGACGTCGAGGCCATTGCAGCGCGGCAGCATGATGTCAAGAATAATTAAATCGAAGGGCTGATGAGTCGCCTTTTCATACCCTTGTTCCCCATCGTCGGCCAGGTCGACAACGTAGCCCTCGCTCTGCAAACGATCTCTCAGGGTCATCCGTAGAGCCTCTTCGTCCTCAACCAGCAAGATGTTTTCGTTCATTTTTCAGTTCCGTCCACTTGAGTTTCCGGTGGTACTTGGGACCGAGAATCCTCCGCAATCGGCAAATGCAAAGTGAACACACTGCCCGCCCCGAGCTCGCTTGCCACGGTAAGATGACCACCCATGGTCTCGGCGATGTTTTGCGAAACCGACAACCCCAGCCCCGTTCCGTGAATCTGCTCCGCGACCACGGCGGGGCTGCGGTAAAACGGCTCGAACACGCGATCCAGCTCTGTCATTGCAATCCCAATGCCACGATCGCGGACGGCGACTTGGATCTCGGTCTGGCCGCGCGACTGCGAGTGGCTCAAGCAAGCTTTCACCCCGATCCAGCGACTCTTCCCGCTGTACTTTACGGCATTTATAACCATGTTCTGTAGGCAGCGGGCCAGGGCAGAAGCATCCCCCCGGACCGGAGGAAGGCCCGGCTCGATTTCAAGCTCGATCTGGAATCCGGAGGCCCTGACCAACTCCGACGCTTGCTGTATAACGGAATGCAAGATTTTCGGCACGTCCAAGCTACGCAAGGCAGCTTGGTTCTTGCGATCTTTCGTGGCCGAAAAGAGCAGTATTTGATCGACCAGCTCGGTCATCTGACGACTTTGATTTTGGATGGCCGCTCCATACTTTTTTATATCGTCTGCTCCCATGACCAACCCGTCCGCGATATTGTCTGCCGCCGATGAAATTACCGCGAGGGGGGTGCGCAGCTCGTGGGACACTGAGGCAACAAACTCCATCTGCAACTTGGCCAGTTGAATCGCCCCGGTCATCCTGATTCTTTGAATGGTCCAAACCAACGCGATCGTGGCCATCAGGGTAATCGCCAAGACCCCCGCCACACGGATAATCGTGCGCCGCGAAGTGGCGTCGACGGTCGAAAGTTGCTGAGAAGCCTGTTGGTCATACACCCGCTCGATCTCCGCGAGATCGTCACGAACCTGGTCAAAGGATTCGACCCCCTTGGTGAGGTCGAGATCGACGGCTTCCTTCGTGCTCCCTTCCAGAATCGAAGCCAGCACTTCGTCGCGAACGCTCAAGTAAGTCGACCAGTCGCGCCCGAGCCGCCTGCCAATGTCCATCTCATTCGGGGTTCGCGCATTCGTCAAGTACGCGGTAATGCCTTCGGATACGAGATGGTCCGCTTCTCGCGACTGGTCCGCGTATTTCACGTGAAGATTGCTATCGGCCGTACTCAAGGCATAAAGGGTACTGCGCCTGGTTTCCTGAGTCTGATATTCCAAGTCCGCGATGCGATGAAGGCTCTGAACCGATCGCGTATACATATTCTGCTCTTGCATATCGGCTCGGCGCAGATCTCGGATAGCAAACAAGCCGACGACCGTGACGGCGCAAAAAATGAAGAAAAGCAGCAGGGCCGAACTGTAACGCGAGAACCGCCCCCCGGGCTGCGCCGGGCTCGGGCTCGTGTCGGGCATCGCTTCTGCTTTTTCTCGGCCCACGCTAACGGTTCTCCCGTGGTGGAACGTGCAGCTTATAGCCCTTCTCACCGGGAAGGCGTTCGTCGATGCGAATGACTTTGACGGTCTTATCCACATCGGAGGCCCGGAGATAGCCGATTGCGCCGGGCACATTAAATATGAACTTCCGAACCCCTTCCGGAGTTGACAGGGTCTTCGGGGAAACAAACACTTCTCCGGTAAACAGACCATGCAGGAAGTGATTGCTAAACTCGGTTTCGTCCATATGGTAGATGCTGCTGAGCACCGCATCGCGCTCCGGCCAGCCAGGCTCGAGCATCACCAGGGTGATACGACGGCCGTTCGGCCAGTGTCCACGTTCGCCCAAAAAAACTCGCCGCAAATCCGCCGTGGTCAAGCCATTCACCGGGTTCGACAGATTGACAACGATGGCCAGGTTCCGCTCCGCTGCGGACTGCTCGTGAGCCGTGAACTGAGCGAATGCGAACGCGCAACCAAGCAGCGCTCCACCGAGCGGAGCCGCACAGACCAAGATGAACAGCACATGTGCCCGGCGCAACATCGGATTAACGGACTTAAAACGTAAATCCGATTTGCATTGCCAGGGCACTGACGGCAGGCTGTTGCCTGAGCACAGTGTAGTCGTATTGCAGCTTTAGGGCCACCCACTCGCTGGCGTCAAAGCGCACCCCCACCGAAGGGCCTTGCCGCAATTTTATGTCCGGAAAAATCGGTTCTGTATTTGAGGCGTTCACATACTGATAGCGAAAATACGGCCGGTAGGAACCAAATTTCTTAGACACTTGCGAATAAAAGCCCGGGGTGTTGAACGCGCGCGGAAGACCCAGCGGGGCGTGATGCACGACCAACGCCTCGTTCAACCACTCAAAGCTCGGCCGGACGAACACGGCGTGGGCCGCGAGTATGGTCTCATCGACTCTGGGCATGCCGACCGGGGCCAGCAAGTCTCGGTACGCCGAGAAACCCACTTGAAGACCCTGGACAGCCTCAGGCCTGGCAAAAAGTGCCAGATTGTAGGCTTTGTGGTTTTGGTCATCGATTACGTTTTGCACCGGTTCTTCGGTCAGGGGCGTCCGGGAAGCGCGGCCATTCCCCACTTCGGCGACATAATGCAACCCCAAACGCCCGGAAGGGATGAGTCCAGAAGCTGAAACGCCTACGCTGTGAATGGGCAGAATTCCACCACGATCCTCGAATGCAAAAAGGAAAGGCCGGTCGGCAGCGGTTTGAAACCAGGTGCTATGGTGGTAAGCGGTGTTGTAATAGCCGATCGCGGTGTGCCACCGGCCGGCGGCCAGCTTGAAGTAGTCGCTCTGTGAATACTCAATCAGATAACGTTCGACATCGACGCTAAAGGTGTTGTTCTGCCCGGTGGTCACGCCGTAGATGTTGTCGGGCCCGCCTTCAAAGATGATTTCGCTCAGAAACTTGAACCTTTCCGAAATATCCGAGGTGACAAAGAGGTTTAACTGCCCGAGAGTAAACGAAGTCGTATCGCCTTTCTGACTGTCCCCGTGAAGGTTGATATCGCCAAACCCACGTATGCGCAGCAAGGTCTTGCTGACATCCATGCGCTCGGGCACGGGCGGCTCCTCCTGCGGCTCCATTTCTTTCTCGCTGGCCGCAGTCGTCTGAGCAGGAGCGGGAGCGCTCGGCGTGGAGACCGGGGGCTGCTTCTCGGCTTCCAGTTGCTTAACCCGGGCCTCCAGTTGGTCCATCTTTTTCACTTTGGCCTCGAGCTCGGCAACTCGCTCGAGCAGCAGTTGAATGGTCTGGGAATCCGAAGCTCGGGATGCGGCGGGCTCTTGCCCGAGAAGCGCCGGAGCCGCCACCAGCATTGCCAGCAACAGAAGCGCCGGTGTCTCGATCGTCCAGCGATTCCGCATAGCTATACCTAACGTTTGAAGGACTGGCTTCATTACTTCCTCCTGCAATTATGGCCAAAGGGAAAGCTCGGAATCTTCAACTATGAAACGGTAGCGCGAACTGGGCAGGTCGATCCTGTGTGTGTCGTGAAGGTCAGTACCGTTTAGAGAGCGTTCTCGGATCTTCCCCGCCGCAAAAGCCCGTGCCCGTTTGCGGGTTCAGCCAGTCAGTTTGGGCACGATCGTCTGACAGCTTCGTCACTGCTCGACGAGTGCTCCCTACGACGCCTAGCGATCCCGCGTTTCACAATGAGCTTGATGATTCGAGTCGCACGCTGACAAGGTCATCTTGCCGAGCCTCGCCCGAGTCGACACACCGAGCCCCTACTGTCTCAGGAGGTCGCGCTTCGCGCTCGAGCGTCCGCTGTCGCCAAACCGCGTAGATGGCCGGGTACACCAACAGTTCGAGGAGAAAGGAAGTCGAGATCCCTCCCACCATAGGGGCGGCGATGCGCTTCATGACGTCAGCGCCGGTGCCCGTACTCCACATGATGGGGAGCAGGCCGATACACATGGTCGCGAAGGTCATGAACTTGGGGCGAAGACGCTTGGCGGCACCCTGCACGATCGCTTCATCGAGCGCAGCGCGGCTCGCGAGTCGTCCTTTGCTGCGGGCCTCCTCATAAGCCAAGTCGAGATAGAGGAGCATGTACACGCCCGTCTCGGCATCGATTCCTAGCAGCGCAATCAACCCCACCCAAACGCCGACGCTCATGTTGTAACCAGCCAAATAGAGGAACCAGATGGCTCCGACTGCCGAAAAAGGGACCGCTAGGAGGATGATCATGGTCTTCGTGAACGATCGCGTGCTGGCATAGATCAGGAGCAGCACCAGACCGAGGGTCAGAGGCACGACGCGGGTTAGGCGACGGCTGACCCTTTCCATAGCTTCATACTGCCCGCTCCAAGAGACCGCATATCCGGTTGGCAGTTTCAGCTCGCTCTTGAGCAGTGGGCTAGCCTCGGCAACGTAGCTTTCCGGGTCACGGCCGGCAATATCGACGTAGACATAGCCGGTCAGCAAACCGTTCTCGTCGCGAATCATCGAGGGACCACGCGAAGTGCTGATCTCCGCGAGCTCTCCGAGAGGTAGCTGCCGCTGGCCCCCGGCGGGAACCAGCACGCGCTCGAGGGCTCGTAAGTCGCTGCGGAAATCACGCATATAACGCACGTTCACCGGATATCGTTCGCGTCCCAGCACGGCGGTTGACACGTCCTCGCCGCCTATGGCGTTCTCGACGGCCAGCTGGGCGTCTTCCATGCTCAACCCATAACGCGCCAACTGCTCGCGGTTCCAACGGAAATTCAGAAAGTAGCCGGTGCCGGCGCGCTCGGCAAATACGCCCCGTGTCCCTTTCACACGAGACAACAGAGCCTCGACGCTGGTCCCGACCTGTTCAATCGTGGCCAAATCGGAGCCCGAGATTTTCAGGCCGATGGGGGTGCGCAGTCCGGTCGACAACATATCGATGCGGCCCTTGATCGGCATGGTCCAGGCATTGATCACACCCGGAACCTGAAGTGCCTGGTCCATGCGGCGAACCAGTTCTTCTGAGGAAATCGTGTCTGGGGTGAAGTGACGAAAAACGCGCTTGGCTATCTCTGGGGCCCAGGAGGAGTACCAGGTGGGGACACGGCGCCAGTCCGAGCGAGGCTTAAGGATAACCAGAGTTTCAAGCATCGAAAGCGGCGCAGGATCGGTCGAAGTCTCGGCACGGCCGGCCTTTCCGAGCACATGGTCGACTTCCGGGAACCGTCCGAGTATGCGGTCTGTCGACTGCAGCAACGCCTTGGCCTGGGTAATAGAGATCCCCGGCATGGCGGATGGCATATAGAGGATGGCGCCTTCGTCAAGAGGGGGCATAAACTCGGAACCCAAGTGCATGAACACCGGGACAGAAATGGCAATCATGGCAACGGCAGCCGACACCACCAGCCACTTCCAGCGCAACGTCCACCGCACGACCGGCTCGTAGATCCGGATAAGCCACCGGCTTAGAGGATGCTCGTCTTCCGAGCGGATCTTCCCAACCAACAGGGCATTCACTGCACGGCAAAGCCACCAGGGACGAAAGGCGAACGGTTCGAGGCGGGTAAGCAGTAGTCGCAAGGCAGGGTCAAAGGTGATGGCCATGCCGGCGGCAATGAGCATGGCCAGAGTCTTCGAGTAGGCGAGCGGCTTGAACATCCGCCCTTCCTGCGCTTCGAGCGTCAACACCGGCAGAAAGGAGATGGCGATGACCAGCAAGGCGAAAAACGTCGGCGCGGCAACTTCCTTAACCGCGGAAAGGACCACGGTGCGATAGTTCTGCCGACGCCCGGTTTTTTCCCATAGCTCTAACTTCTTATGCGTCTGCTCAACTACGACGATCGAGGCATCGACGAGTTCGCTGAAGGCGATGGCCACGCCCGCTAGTGACATGATGTTGGCGCTGACTCCAAGGAGGCGCAAGGGAATAAAGGAAAGCAGCACCACGACCGGCATGGTGATGATGGGGATCGCGGCGCTCGGAAAATGCCATAAAAACACCAGGATGATAAGCACAACGGTCACGACCACCTCAGAAATAGTGGTCTTGACGCTGCTGATGGCGCGGTGGATTAGCTCGGAACGGTCGTAAACGGGAACGATCTTGACGCCTTCGGGCAAACTGGGCTTGATTTCTGCTAGCTTCTGCTTAACGCGGTCGATGACCTCGAGGGCGTTCTCTCCGGTCCGCATGATAACCACGCCTGACACCACCTCACCGTGGCCGTCGAAGTCCGCCAAGCCCCGGCGCAGTTCAGGTCCCTCGACCACTTTGCCCACGTCCTTGATGCGGACGCTCGTGCCGTCTTCGCTTGCCTGGAGCACAATATTCTCAAAATCCTGGAGGGATTGCGCGTAGCCGCGGCCCCGAATCATGTACTCCGTGCCGCCAAACTCAAGCAGGCGTCCGCCAACCTCGTTGTTGCCTTCCCGCACCGCCTCCACGACTCGGCGAATGGGAATGCTATAGGCCTCGAGGCGATTGGGGTCTAAATTGACCTGAAATTGCCGCGTGTACCCACCGACCGGCGCTACCTGCGCCACCCCTGGAACGGCTTTCAAGTAGTACCTTAGATACCAATCTTGATAAGAGCGAAGGTCGGCCAAGCTATGGTTTTTTGAAGTGTCGACGAGCGCGTACTGAAATACCCACCCGAGCGACGTGGCGTCAGGTCCAAGCTCGACCTTTACTCCCTCGGGGAGCTGCGAGAGTACGCCGGACAAGTACTCGAGCGTGCGAGATCGCGCCCAGTAGAGATCCGTGCCATCCTCGAACACCACGTACACATAGGAGTATCCGAAATCGGAGACGCCGCGCACCGTTTTTACTTTCGGTGCGCCAACCATGGTGGTCACGATCGGATAGGTCACTTGGTCTTCGATAATGTCGGGGCTGCGATCCCAGTGGGAGTAAACGATGACTTGGGTTTCGCTCAGGTCAGGCGTGGCGTCGAGCGGCAGGGTCATCATGGACCGCCAACCCCACAGGCATGCGCAAGCCACAGCAACGAGCAAAAGGGTCTTGTGCTTGACGGAAATATCGATGATGCGGTTGATCATGGCCGGCGCTGCGGCGGATTCAAGGCAAGATAATGCTCAGGCTCGCGAGTGAAATTCTGTTTACAGCGCTCAGAACAGAAGTAGTAGGTAGCGCCATCACGATTGAGCGTGTTTCGAGCGGCAACGGCCTTCTTCGGATCGATCATCATGCCGCACGCTGGATCTTTAACCTGGCCGACCTGGACTGCCAGTCGCGGTTTGCCGTTAGACTTTGGCGCGGCCTTGTCGCGCGGCTGCTGCTTTTCGGGCGTGTGATTGTTGGATCTCAGTCGGCTCTCCGAGTCGACAAGGAAGGTTCCCGCACTGACCACGCGCTCGCCTTCCGCGAGGCCTCGCACAATCTCGACGCGGTCAGAAAGCCTCCGCCCGGTCTCGACCTGCCGGGGTTCAAAGATCCCTGTGCTGCGCTCCACGAACACGCGCTGCTCGCGGCCCGAGTCGATTACCGCATCCAAGGGCACGGTTAGTTCCGGCGTCACCCGCACCGGCAACTCCACATTGACGAACATGTCGGGCCGTAGTGAAAACCCGGGGTTGTCCGCTTCGAGTCGCAGCTTCAAAGTCCGGGTAACGGGGTCGACCTCGGGAAGGGTGTTACTCACGCGGGCCGACAAAGATCTTCCTTCGTCTGGAAGAGTGACGCGCGCCACGGTCCCTGGACGGAAGTCTCGCACCTCGCTGCCAAAGATCTCCGCCACAATCCAGACTTTGCTCAAATCGGCAATGCGGTAGAACTCCATGGAGCGGTCGAAATGCTGGCCTGCCGTAATGTTGCGCGCCAGAATGAATCCATCCGCCGGCGAGACCACGTCGACCGTCTCCGGCAGCTGGTGGCTTTCCGCCATCTGCTTAATCTGCGCGTCGCTAAGGCCGAGATTGCGCAAGCGATCGGCATAGCCTTGAACACTGCTCACCCCTTGCTTGTTCACGGCGCCGGGATAGGTCATCGTCCGGTTTCCGTCCTTGCCGGCAGCGCCCGGGACGCCGGCCGTCGCAGCCAGGAAACCGGAAGCTACCGCTAAAGTTTCACCGAGGTAAGCTGTCGCCAGCTTCTGGTCTTTTTTGGCCAGTTCCCCAACAGAATCGTTGTAGGTTTCCCGGATAAAACCCTCCGAACCGGAAGTGATCCGGTATACCCGCGTATCTTCCGGAACCACGCGTCCCAGTACGCGGATCTTCTCGCTTCCCGAAGTTTTTTCGACGGCTGCGACGCGGATGCCAAACAACTGCTGTTTGTCGACGTCGATCCCAACGGCTCCGTCGGAGACAGGCGCGGTAGAAACTGCCAGCGTTGCTTGATCAGCGTAAACCGGCTCAAGCTCCATTCCACAATCCGGAGCAAGACCGGGCTTGTCGGACTTGTAGTCCGGATGCATCGGATCGATCCAATAGAGGACGCGCCGCGAATTCACCTTCTCGCCAGCCCGGTGCAAGCTCTGCCAGCGGCCCACGGCATAGGAAGCCACGATCAGCAGAACAATCCCTAGCGCGCTTAAGGTTCTTTTCATCGAATTGCGCCCTTTCAGCCCGGCTACTCTCGCGCACTCTCCGGAGACACCGCCTACGGCTTTGGCGAAGTGGGCGCAGTCGAAGGTGCAGGTGGGGTCTGGCCTGTTTTTGCACCCATTGCGGCTTGCGCTTCCTTTGCCGCTTTTTCATCCGCTTGTCTGTACATAGCAGCCCGCCGAGCCTCCAGGTCCTCCCGAGCCAGTGTGGCCATCTGCAGTTGGTTAAATTCCTTGTCGAGGTGCCTCAGCAGAAGTTCCCACATTTCAAGGTTGGCCGCGGCGACCGAATCCTTGGATTTGCTCGAAGCATTCTTAGCCTCCATTTTCTTCAGCAATGCATGCATACCATTTAGCGTGGTCTGCATTTCTTGCATGCGCGCGCCAGGTGTGACCTGAGCCTGAGTGGCGCTCAAGTTTCTACCCCGACCGAGCCTACTCCTGACTCTGCTGTTGGCGTCGGAACCACTCGCGATTCCTGGCGGTGTAGCCGCTGCGGGGGCGGCTGGGGGGGCAGGACTTTGCGCCCATGCACTCGTGGCGGCTAGAAACATGGTGATCGCCATCCCAACTTTTACACGCATCTTAAATCTTCCTCCTCGCTCAAATCTGAGAAGCTCGGCATCCAAGCACGCTTTACGAAGGACACCTCAGTTTCACCAAGCTTTCGCGAACTGTGAGTCATTCTCCCGTCGCGAAATTCCTGCCGTCATCCCGAGCATTTCGATATTGGCGGCAATCCCTGACAAGCTGGCGTCTTTACTTGGCTTTTGACGCGACGGGAATTACCGGCTTTGCAAACAGCGCTGCATCGAGCTTGGGATTTATTACCACCTTTTCGATGACCACTTTCTCCGGCGGAACAGGCGTATCCCTCAGTCCAAGAACTGTGTGGGCCACCGGGAGAACTCTCGTTTCCAGAATGAACGGAATCTCGAGACCGTTCACCGTCCGATAATCGCGGTAGTAGACTTCCACAGGATGATAAGTGCCATCGAGCCGCCTGGGTTGCCCTTCAACTTTGGTTTCCAAGGAGGTTTGCGCATCCACCCAAACATGGGTTACGGCGCCACTCTTTAACGTGAGCTTAAGCTTGTAAGTATCGCGGTCCTCGACTTTTTCGATGCCGTCCACTTCGACCCGTGTGCCCTTGGCCGCGTAATCTACCAAGAGGCCATCCAGCTCTGATTGCATGGAGGCGCTCTTCATTTCCTCCGCCGAGTAGGGTTCCACTTCCAAGCGGTTCAGAAACGGTCTCAGCTTCCAGCCGTTGGTGCCGTCATACACTTGGATCGCCGTTTGACCGCTGAACTGTAGCTCAAACCGCAACTTGCGAGGACGTGCCAAATCCATTACAAACGGCAGTTGAACCTCCTCGACGCGTCGCTTACGAACCCCCTCTAGGGTGTTGCCTTGGCCCTTTGGTGCGCCAGGAACTGGAACAGAAAGAGCAGCGCGCTCATTTCCCCCGACGCCCATTTTCCCCGTGAGCGTCATGGTTTGTACCGCTCGCCAAACCTGCAAACCGCCGCGGGCGGCAACGTTCTTCTCAACGATTTGCGCTGCGGACAGTTTGGGTACGGTGGGCGAGGTGCCTGGTGCAGCCTTAAGGGAAAGGGCAAACGCCGTAGAGATGAGAATTGCCAAAGTCTTTCGCAGCATTTGTAGGTCCTCGCAGTGGAATCTGATACGAAGCTCGATCGAGTATAAGACCAGCCGAACTATCTTCTTTGCGCCTCCTCAAACTTGGGGAGCCATGGTACAGCAGGAAACAGGGACGGTAAGGCTACTCCACTACGAGTCCGTCGGCCCGGAAGTGCCCTATTTCCACGATTACGCGGTCGCCCGGTCGCACCCGCCTGCCGCTGTTCGAGAAAGCCATCCAGTAAGACATCCCTGGCTTTGGCGTGCTGCTCTGCCGCAACTTCCCAACCTTCTCCATTTCCGGGACGACCAACTTCACTCCCGCCTGGAGGTCGATCAACGAAGGCTCGGCTTTCTTATCATTAAGCGATGCGGCCTTGTTCGGATCCAAGACGCGGTAGCTGAAACGAATCATCTCGCCCGACTCCGTGTACTTGACCTTGAGTGAGTCAATACCCCAGACGCCTTCGTAATACATTTGCGCTTGCCTGGAAACGTGACCTGCCAAGTCGGTACGATGCACCGCTGTTGGGGGCTTCGCCGGGGTCCCCGACTGACTCCTAGTCGCCGAGGGCGTTCCGGCCGGGGCACTAGCGGAAGATTGTGCGAACATTAGGGAAGCAAAATTCCCACCAACCCACGCCGCTGCCACCAAGGCCAAGCTAAGTCCTCTGATCTGATACTTCATGGTTGCCTCACAATTCCCTAACACTTAGTGTGCAACTCCACTGCCAGTTCGCACTGATCAACCGCGAAAACTCACGGCTCACTCGAGGGCCGGCCTAATAGCAAAATGCTGCTGGAACTAGCTCCCCCAGCAGCATTCCTTAACGTCTTCTTGAAAGCACTTCACTGATAAATCTAGTTATTCAGATTTTTAGACCATACAGGGCCGAACATCGCATCACTTGCGATTTCCGGCCCTAGCGGGGTTGTTTTAGTGGACCGTGAACGCCACGGTGTTGGTGCTGTTCCCGTTGCTTGCCGTCGTGACCCGGATATTCGATGCGCCAGTGGGTGCGTTGGCGGCAATACTAAGCGTTGCTTTGACCGTTGTGGCGGTTGCGGAGAATGTCCCTGGAGCGACGGTAACTCCCGTGCCCAGTCCGGTCAACCCCGTGGCTCCCGCCAGGTTCGACCCAGTTATGGTTACTGCAACCTGCGTCCCGCGGCTACCACTGGTGGGGCTGATCGACGTTAGCGTCGGAGCAACCACCGTGAACGCACCATTTAACGGATTGCTGTTTCCTCCCAGCGTGGTGACGAAAACGTTGTGGGCCCCAATCGTCGCCGTGCTGGAGATAGTGAAGGTTGCAGTGATCGTGGTCTGGCTCGTTGCAGTAATGTTCACCGTGATTCCGTTACCCGCGGTAACGCTCTGGACAGTCTCCAGGTCGGTTCCGTTTAGGGTCACAGTCACACTAGTGCCACGCAACCCGTTGTTCGGAGAGATGGAAGCCAGCGTCGGCCTCGGCAGCGATCCGCTGCTGCACCGACCCGCGGCTCCACCGGGGAACTCCACGGCGCCTACGTCAAAGCAATTCGGGTTGGTGGAATCCGGTCGCGGATTTCCGAAGAAGTCCGTCGTCGGTACATGCACTCCGGCCGGCAGGGCTTCATTGATGGGGATGTAATCGATAGCCGGCGAACCTGCCGCCAAGGCGTAATTGCCAAGCGGAGCGCCGCCGCCATAGTTGCCGTAAGCACCGCCCGGGACCGACGGGTTGGAGAGCGACAGCGGTCCCCAGCTGACGTTGATCCAGTTGTTGCCCTCGTCCACCGTTGCCGCTGGTGCGAAGCTAAAGACTGGGTTTGGTGTCACCGCGTCGCTGATGCCCGGAGGAACCCCAAAGCCATTGGGGCCTCCGCAGCCCTGGGTCACGGTGCATTCCGGTGGGACGCGCGAGCCGTTGCAATACCTGCTGACAACCCCGGTGTCCGACATCGTCGTGTTGTTCAAGCCCGGGTAGTCTGCGGCGTCCGTAAGCACTGAGTATGCCGGCGCGAGCGTGAAGCCCGAGCCATGGTTGGTAGGACCTTTGTCGCCGCGCACGCCGACCTCCCAGTAGGAACCAGCGCCGCACGCGCCAGTTGACAATTGCGTGGCGGCAGCAGTGCCATCGAAATTGAATAGTGCCACGAGGTTCTGCTGATTCTGGTTTCCTTGGCCGGGGCCGGTGACGCCGGCGAAGAACGAGCGGTTCTGCCAGATCAGGTCGTTAAACAGAACCGGGTTTGAGAACCCTTGACAGCCTTCGTGCCCCACAGGGCAGGTGAGCGTCAGTCCGCCGAAGCTGCTGGTCAGCAGCGCGGAGTTCTGTGTGCTCGTGACCCCAGCCGACTGCGGGCACGATGTTGTCAGGCCAGGGGCAGTGCCAGTGTGGCACTCCCCTCCGGGAGCACTGGATGCGGGTGCCCCGAGACTGAAGGTGAGCACGCCGGATGTGGCCAAGCTATCGTTGTGCGCGATGGTGTTGTTGACGATGTTGACCTTCAAGGCGTCTTGCAACGAGATCCCCGCGCCGTCCCAACCCGCCACGTTGTTGACGATGACGTTGTTGGTGATGTCCACGTAGTTCCAGCGTCCTGGATCGCCCGCGAAGGTGCCGACCTCCGTCCCGTTGACCTGTTGCACACGGATGCCGCCACCGCTCCCGCTGTCCGCCGAATTGCCCTGGATTAGGTTGGCATCGATCACCAATCCGGGACCCGTGCCGTCGCTCAATCCTGACGGGCAATCGGTGTCCGGCACACCCGGGCAAGTCGGGTCGGTATCCGGCGTCCCTTGGACCATGATGCCGCCGCCGTTGGTGGGGATGGTCGGGTTGCTGCTCTGGTTGAACACGAAGGAGTTGCGCGAGATGTTGCCGTTGAAGATTTCCCCAAGGTGAACCATTCCGCCGCCCTCACCGGCGCTGAGGTTGCCGCAAACCCAGTTGAAGTTGAACTTATAGTAGTCGTTGCCAGTGCAGAAAGTGGCGCCGCCTCCTCCCGATAGGGTGGCGGAGAACAGCTCGTCACCGATCGAGGAGTTGTTCGTAATCATGTTGTTATGTACGTTTACGTGCATCTGCAGGCACCACGGCAGGTGCTGGTTGTCAATAAACCCGGTTCCGTCGCTGCACGAGCCGGGAGGCAGGTTAGCCAAACCTCCTCCTTGAAGGTACGGAGGACCAAATTCACCCTGGCCCACGCTGATGCCGCCCGAGAGCGTGCCGGCATTGTTGTAGACGCGGTTGTTCGCGATTTCCAGTAAATGTGCCCAACCGTGGACGAAGATGCCGCCGCCGCCCTGCGAGCTGTTGGTGACGGTCAGGCCATCGATGCTGGACGGGTTGCAAATGAAGTTGCTCGGGAAGCGGTTGGTGTTATTTGGCCCGTCTTTGCACAGTGGGTTGGAGTCGCCCGTGTGCACTCCATTCCCGTTCACGTGCTCTGGATGGGCCACCACTCCAGTAAGCAGCGTGGTGCCCGTGGGGAAGGCCGCTTCCGCGCTTGAGTTAAACGGTTCGGCTCCGTTGTAGTCCACGCCTCTGGCTATGACCGTAATGCCCGCGCCTTCGTAAGCGCCCATCAGCGAGGGCTCTTGTAGCTGTTCGGCCAAGTTGCCGTTGAGCGTGGCATCCCATCCGATCAATCCCTCCGAGGGTAAGCGGTCAACCTGCGGACCGTTGCCGTTATAACCCATGAAGCCGGTCCAGTTCCCGTCGGGGCAGCTGAACTGACCACTGGGATCGTACGCAGCAGCGTTCGCGGCCGGCCTGCCTTGCAGCGTCAAGCCGAATAGGCAGTTGATATGCCGACGCCACGGGTCGAGCAGCTTGCCCGCCGGATGGGTATTAGCATTGACGATGGTTGAAGCAGCGCCGACGCCTTGCAGCCGGACTGGCTTCCACATGATCAACATCTCGGTGTGTGAAGCGGTAGTCTTGCTCTGGACTGCTCCGACGACTGTGCCGGCAACTGTGCCGGAGCACGCACTTCCAGTGGTCGCGCTGGTGGCCGTGGTGCAAGTCGGGTCGACGATGATCAAGTCGCCGGGCTCGGCGGCGTCAATCGCGCTCTGGATCGACTGGTTGGCGGCGACGTGGGTGAACGGCTTTTTTCCGCCGATGGTCACGGTCACGGCGTCGATGGACCGTTTACCGTTCGCGGCTATGATGACCAATTCACCGCACTGCGCGGTCGAGCCACCGTATTGAACTTGTTGCTGGATGGCGCAATCAGGCACGCCGTTGGGCACAGTGAGAACGATGGTCGTGTCGGTCCAAATCGTAATATTCGGGCTGGTTACTGTAACCCCACCGATGGTCACACTGCCCTTCGTAGCGCCGAAGCCATAATGGCGGCTGACGGTCTTGCAATTGAAAGGCGCCGCGTTGGCCGAGGGGCCGGAGTAGGCAGCATTCGTAACGCTTGCGTCGGCGGCGGTACTCGCGGTGCATGTATTCGCATTCGCGACCGCCGCGTTGCCCAAAGCGGTAATCGTCAGGGTGTGGCCGGATCCGGCGGCACTGACCCACGGTCCAAGCCCGTCGTTACTGTCCACTTCCGCGATCGCCGGCGTAGCATCCGGATAGGCACAATCGGGGTTGTTGTACCCCGCGCCCACGAAGGCTTGTGTGGGCACGACGGGGGTATCGAGATAGGTCGTCAAGCCCGGCATGTACGGCTCCTCGTAGCAGAAATTGCTGTAGGCCGGGTTGTACAACGGATCGTTGATGAACTGTCCCGGGTGGTTGGGATCTGGGATCGGACCCGGATCGTTCATGCACTGCACCATCATGCTGGGGGAGTATCCCGTGATGTTGGGCGGGTTCACTTCCCAGCTCGAAAAAGTCAGGCCGTCGTAAATCCCAAAGTGGTCGGAATACACGCGGGAGATTTCGTTCCCGAGATAATCCCGCGTGGAAATCGGCATATTGGGCGGCGCAAACTTCTCGCCGAACTGCGGCGCAAACGGATCGAATTCCGAGGTGAAGTCGTCTGTGATCACGCCGGTGAACTTCGAGGCGATGTGCGTCGAAGTGAAGATGGCGAACTTCACGTTCACCGCCACCTGGTTGGTCAGCGTTACTTCCTTGCGGTCGCACAGCGGACGAGTCGCCCCAGCAAAGGGTGCGGTCTCGAGAGCTTGCGGGAAGAGACTCAGGTAGTCGGGTACGACGCGCATCTCACCCACGCACGGCCAGATAGGATCGGTAAAGCCGGGGTAACCAGGGACGCCGGAGAGAGCGTCTCCTTGCAGATTCAGGCCGGTCGTTGAGTTTTGAAAGTTGGTTGGGTTGTAACCGCTGTTATTCGGGTCGTAGAGCGAAGCTACCGAAGCCTGATCGGGGAGGATGAAGATGCTCCCACCCAAACCGGCGAACTGCTGGGTAACCGGCGCGATGAAGTTGTCGCCGATCAGCAGGTTCTTGTCCTCCTCCTTATAAACCTCATAGCCCGGAGGCAACATTACTTGCACGACGTACTTGCCGGGCGGCAGCATGGGTGTGCCGACTCTCCATGGATCGGTTGTGTCGGGGTTCGGGACGCAGATGGTGCAATTCGTCGTAGAGGGCTTTCCGGTCGTGAGGTTAATTCCGGTGACGCTCGGGAATGAATAATGGCCGTCGTACGGAGCCGGCTGGATCTGGTTCCAGATATGCATCGCGTCATAGCACTTGAACTGCGAGTTGTAGGGCAATGGTGTCGGCTGGGCGGCTGTACCATGCAGGACGTTGTTGTACCAGTCAAGGTAGTTCGGTTGGTCAAACAGCGTGTAGTAGAACAGGTCCGCGTTGTTGCCGCTAGCTGTTCCTTGGCCGGGGCAGCTCATGTACGGCTTCGGCCCTCCGCCGCTCGTGATGCTGCTCGGATAGAAACCCTGCGCCCAATCGTCCCAACTGCTGCTTTGGGTCGTGTCTACCAGTTTTAGAGTTGGAGTTACGCCATCGGTCGCGAAGCCTTCTTGGTAGAGGTTGACGGTGACGTGGGGAACAAACGGCTCCCAGGGCTGCTGAATCATTTGCTCCGCACTATCAAAGGGACGCGTCGAGGAGTAATCGATCACTCCTTCGATACCGCCGTTCTCGCCCACTTGCGTCGTCGAGGCTGTGGTTCCGCCCGCGGGATTGATGACCGCGTTGGGAACAGTCACGCAGGCGGGCGGGCAGGACGCATAGGGCGCCTTGGCGAATTCAATCCAGTTGCCCTGGCTAGTCATGCCGGACCAGGCTTCCGTGCCGACCCACGGGGGATCGATGCGACCCGTGGACGTGCTACCAGTGCAGGTGACGACGCCACCAGACTCGGTACACGGGCTGGGGATCGGTGTGCCAGCCTGGAACGTACCAGGCGTAGGCGCCGATCCCGCTGGGGCGGAACCAGCTTCAGCCTGACAATCGGCTGCGGCACAATAGACCGCGCCGGGTACCGACAGGTCGCCGGGCAGAGGAACGGCCTCGTTTGTGTTCGCCAGGAAGTTGTAAGCGGTCGAAGTACCGCACGGCCGGGCACCACCCACTCCGCAGTTCTTTATGTCGCCGTCGGCGGGCCCGCCAGCGTCGTAAACCGTGTGAATCCCCGTCGTCTTGTAGCGGGTCGGATCCGATTCGACGACATACCAGTTGAATAGCGGGAAGGTCTCGTTGAAGCTGGCAACGCCATTGAAGTCCGTCGTCAGACTGTTGGAGTTGTGCCCATCCCGGTAGCGAATCCTCGTATAGATCAGTGGAATCCCGATTTCGCCGGGATCGCAGATTCCATTCTTGTTGTCGTCAACGCAGGTCTTGGTGTAAAGATTCGACTGCCACTGCTGGACGCCAATATTCCCCAAGTCAACGGTGCCGCCGGGGGTCACGTTGGCAGGCGTCGAAAGTCCGTCAATGATCTGGTCGTTCCATTGATCGCCAATGGTCACCCTCCAGTTTCCGTCAGGAACGCCGTTAAACTGGAAGTTTCCTTGGGCATCGCACTTGGTGAACATGAAGTCCTCGGCGTCAGGGTCGCCCAAGCTGACCCAGCACTGGGTCCAAGCGAGCGCATCGCGCGAACCGCTCGGATAGAGTCTCTGGTCCGGGGTCCGGCTCAGGCGTTGCACGCCAACTTGGCCTTTAACAGTTCCGGTGCACGAGGTGACCGCACCGAAGGCACCAGCGCAGACTGCATCGTGGCGCGCGTTGATGATGGCCGGGTTAGCAAAGCCAATGGCTACGTGGAATCCGCCCGGGCCATACTCCTGGAAGTAGCTAGGCTCGCCGATTCGGATGAAGGAATCGTGGGCGTGCTGGCCATCGAGAGTGTTGGTCTGGATCCATTCTTCCCCGCGCGCAATGCGGTCGGCGCCCGGGTAGGCTTGCACGCTGAATTTGTCGGGCATGAGGTTGGCAATAACCGCCTGGCCCGCCAGTGGCGATAGAGTTTTGCCGTCGGACTCGTACTTCGGGCAAGTCACGATCACGCCCGTGATACCCGCCTGCGTCGGGTCGCTCGTGGCCTGCGCCGAAATCGGGCAGGCATCAAGCCCCGTGGAGGGGTCGATCGTTCCTGTTAAGGCGTTCGACAACGGCTGGTTGAACGCGTCGTAGGTATCCTGTCCGGTTACGTCGCCGAGTCCACCGTAGGTATCCCACAGGACGAGGTTGAAACCGCCCAGACCAGGCTCTTGGGGGGAAAGCACGTCGACTCCGCCTCCGGCATCTTGCTCGCCGTTGAGTGGGAAGTCGTCTTCGAACACGATCACCGAAAGTTTCCCTGTCGGCAGCGGAGTGGGCAGCGTCAGCACCGTGACAGGCGCGAATGAAAAGGCAGTGCTGGTAGAACTGCATCCCGTCCCCGTCGCCAGAACATTGCAGGCCGCGGGAATTGGGGCGCCGCCCATGGTGTGGCCACATGGGTTGGCATTGGGATCAGTAGGTTGCGCACCGGTCGTTGGGTCGCATCCAGGCGCGGAAGTGGACGCGGCGGCAAATGGATTAGCCGCATCGCCAGGCAGCACCGAAATGTAATAGCGCTTTGTGGGATCGAGATGGACCGAGCTCGGGAACGAAGGTGAAGAACCAGTTCCCGTCGTATCGGGCCGGCAGGCGCCATTGCCAACGTCGCAAACTGCGGGTATATGCTGGCCGTAGGTTGGCGATGACAAGTTGTTATCCAACACGGTCTGCCCGCTTTCGCAAGAGAGCGGCCCTGTGCAACCCTGGGCAACGTAGTCCATGGTGCTGGTGTGGAAATTCACGCCAAACGTCGGAATGGTGCTCGTTCCCGAGGGCCCGACAATTTTGGCGCAGCCGTTCGTGGCTGTGGCCGTGCCGGTGTTGGTCGTGCAATTCGGGTCGACCCAGAACGTTTTGTCTTCTTCAATAATCCAGCGATAATCGGTGATAGGAGCCAACCCGCTATTAATGCAGGTGCTGTCTCCATGGCAGTTGCTGTAGGCCTGCGCATCGAACACGTTGACCGTGGGACCGTTGGGGGTCTGGAAGTTGACAGTCACGGTTCCGGAGTTGCTGCTCTTCACTCCCTGGGAGTTCTGCAGCGTGTACTGGAAGACGTACGACGAAGCGGCGTTACCTGGCAGCGACAGCGTAAACCCACCAGCGGCATCCACCACCAATACTCCGCCACTTGTGTTTGTCTGTGGAACAACGCTAAGAGGCAGGTTGTTCGGGTCCGTGTTGCCGATCAGCAGGCCGGGCGATGCAATCTTCAGGTAAGTGTTGCTTTGCGCCGTGTACGTCTGGTTGATCGCGGTGAGTGTCCCGGTCAGCGTCGACGCGCCCAGGTGCACAGTCGCACTGGTAGAAGAACAACTCGCCGGCGTCGTGGTCGTAACAAGACCGTTGTTGGCGCAGTAGGTGAAGCTGTCTGAGGTCGCTACCGAGCCAGTGTTGGGTGTGTAGGTGAACGTTCCGTTGGCGTTGAGGGTCACCACGCCGCTTCCGGCTTGCGTAAGGAGCGTTACGCCGTAGACATTCACGTCGTTGGCGATCACACCCTTCGAGGGATCCATCACGCTGAAGGTCTGCCCCGCTACCAGAGAGTTGTAGGTATCATCGTTGGCTTTCGCCGGCGCAAACGCGCCACCTGCCCCTGTCGCGACCGCCGGCAGTCCGCCGTTGTTGATGTTGATGTACGCCAGCATTCCAGCATCACGCGTGGAAGAATTGCCCGACAGGCTCAACTCGCGGTCGTAGATCGGAAGGGCGGATGGGGCCACGCCACCGCTGACTGTAGGGGCGTTGATCATCACGTCGAACACTTTGCCCGCGGCCATGAACACGTCGGTCTGCACGCGCGGAGCGGGTGCGGTGCCGGCTCCCGCGCCTACCACTCCCGGGACCACGTTGCCGTCCTCCGCGATCAATGTGAATCCACTCACCGTACCAGGCGCACCTGCCCCGGTGAAGCCCTGGGTTTGCGACCCGACGATCGAAGGCACGTGCATCCGCAGACCGGCATTGACCAGGCGCGCTAAAACACTGCCGGTAATATTCACTGTGACCGGGAGACCAGTTATTGAGTCAACGCCAGCCGTGGCCGCGAACAGCGAGGTCCCAGGGCTGGTCTTGCTGAAGGCCACTCCGTTGATGAGGTAATAGAACGGCGTGTAATTCACCGCGGGGGGATAGCACGTGTGCACGCCGGCTTGTCCGCAGCCGACTGCGCTCGTGAACGCGGTAACCAGCGCGCCCGTTCCCGCGCCACCTGTGACCTGGACCAGCGGCGGAGTCGTATATCCCGCCCCTCCGCTGGTTACCGTGACGCCAGAAACAACGCCCGTTGCGTTAAGTGTGGCTCCGGATCCAGTGCCACCGGTCACCGCGACCGGGTTCGTTGGGGGCGCCGAGTAATTGCCTGGACTAGTAAGAGTAACGCTCGTGATGACGCCACCCGCGCCAACGGTGTTTACCGTCGCCGTGGCGGCCGTGCCGGCACCTCCAACGAGGGTTAGCTGGTTGCCTGCCGCGTAGCCACTGCCTCCATTCGCGACTGTGATCGCGTTGAATGTGAGACTTGCTGAAGCCGTAGCACCACTGCCCCCGCCTGCCGTGGGGGTAATTGAGACTAACAGAGGCGCCGAGTACCCGCTGCCTCCGCTAGTCACGGTGAAATTATCCAC
>Ga0126378_10000748_pt1 | contig 24005 bp, 21 predicted proteins | sample PanSoiMetPlot_23_FD_92587 | JGI IMG/M metagenome (GOLD analysis project Ga0126378, IMG submission 92587) | Tropical forest soil microbial communities from Panama - MetaG Plot_23 | ecosystem: Environmental > Terrestrial > Soil > Tropical forest > Bulk soil | place: Panama | collected 2016-02-17
CCTGTTCACCCAGGTGTTCCAATCGGGCTGGGCGCAGGAGCGCATGACGGTCGTCTGGCACGCCGGCGAGCCGATGGTGATGCCGATCGCGTTCTATCGCGACGCCTTCGCGTTGGTGGACGCGCTCAAGCCCGCAGGCCTCGAGGTGGCGCACTCCTTCCAGACCAACGGCACGCTCATCGACGACGCGTGGTGCGCCTTCTTGCGCGAGGCACGCGTCGGTCTCGGCGTCAGCATCGACGGGCCCAAACGCTTCCACGACCGCAATCGCGTGACCCGCTCGGGACGCGGTACCTTCGAGAAGACCATCGCGGGCATCCGCCTGCTCCGCAAGCATGGCGTGCCCTTCCACGTGATCTCGGTGCTGACCACCGAGAGCATGGCGGCGCCGCGCGAGATGTTCGATTTCTATATCGCCGAGGGCATCGACCACGTCTGCTTCAACGTCGAGGAGACCGAGGGCGATCACGTCTCGGAATCGATCGGACGCTCCGATGCGGAGACCGCCTACTCCAACTTCCTTGGCGAGTTCTGGCGGCTCTCGGCGGCATCGCCCGGCAAGCTCACCTTCGTGCGCGAGATCGAGAATGCGCTGAGGCAGGTGCTGCGGCCGAAGGAGCTCCGTCTCTTCAACGAGCTGGTCGAGCCGTTCGCAATCACCAGCATGGACCATGCCGGGAACGTCTCGACGTTCTCGCCGGAGCTGCTGGGCCTGAGGAATGCCGAGTACGGCGATTTCGTGATCGGCAACATCAATCGCGAGACCTTGGCCGACCTCGAGCGGAGCCCGACCTTCCAGCGCATGCACGCCGATATCCTCGCCGGCGTCGAGCTGTGCCGGGAGAGCTGCGAGTATTTCAGCGTTTGCGGCGGCGGCGAGCCCGTCAACAAGCTCGCGGAGAACGGCAGCTTCATCAGCACGGAAACCGCGTTCTGCCGCCTGACGAAGATGCGCACCACGGATCTGGTGCTGAATACGCTGGATCGCGTCGAGGTGCCCGAGGGCGATCTCGGCGCGGCTGCTCAGTCCGCGATCTCAACCCTGACCAGCCTGCCTGCGGCATGAGATTGCAGGAGAAAAGTCCCATGAGAAGCCCCCTGATGCGGAGGACACAATGACAAGGCCGTTCGCTCGACTCTGCGCTCTCGTTCTGGCGGTGGCACTCCAGGCCGGCGTGGCCGGTTTCGCTTTCGCGCAAGGCAGCCAGCCGGCCGAACCCGGCTCGACCGGAGGGCCCGAAGGCACCGGAGCCGGTGCCGGGCGGCCGCAGAGCGGGCCGCCGCCCCAGCTCCCGGTGCTCTATATCACCAGCGTCGAGGTGATGCGGAGCGCGCTGGAGCCGCACCAGGACATCATTCGCGTCCACGGCGTCACGGGCTCGAAGGGTTGGAGCTCGGCCGAGCTCGTCCCGCTGTTCAGCGGTGCCGGAGCGGACGGCATCCTGGATCTGCAGTTCATCGCCGTGTTTCCGCTCACCTCGCAGAAGGCGACGGGCTTTGCTCCGATCGATGCGCTGTTCCCGATCGACATCGAAAGCCCCTACAAGGGCGTGCGCATCCGGGCCGCTGCCAACGTCCTTGAGCTCATGAAGCTCCCGGGCACCGCCGAGGTGAAGATCACGAAAGAGGACTGCAAGGACTGCATCGGCAAGAAATTCGCCGAGAAAGGCAAGGCGCCGGCTGGCACCGCGGGCGTCGTGCGCGAGGAGGATCTCCCCCGGAACTTCCGCGTGATCATGCCGGACCACGGGGTCGCCGGCATCACTCACAACATGAACCGCCTCAACCTCGTGATCGGCCAGGACAAGCAGACCATCGTCGAGGCGTTCTGGGAGTAGCTCTCTCGACACCGCCCCGGCTTCGTCGTTAACTCGGAGCGGGCGCAGCGGTTGGTGCCGCTGCGCCCGCTCTGTTTTGGGCGTGGCTCGCGGGAGAGGATTCCAATGATCGTCGTCACCAACAATGAGGGCACACCGGGCGTGCCGGTCACTGCGCGCCTGCTCGCCGAGGGCAAGCCAGCCCTCGACGCCATCGAGGCCGGCATCCGGCTGGTCGAGATCGACGAGAGCATCCGCACGGTCGGGCGCGGCGGCTGGCCTAATCTCCTCGGCGAGGTCGAGCTTGATGCCTCCGTGATGGACGGCACCACGCTGCGCACGGGATCGGTGGGGTCCGTGCGGGGTTTTCTGCACCCCATCAGCATCGCCCGCGCGGTGATGGAGCGGCTCCCTCATGTTTTCATGGTGGGAACGGGAGCGGAGCGGTTCGCGCGCGAGATCGACGCCGAGGCCGGCGAGAACCTGATCCCGGATTCCAGGCGCGTCTGGCAGCGCTGGTACGAGCACGAGGTGCCCGAAGCCTCCAAGAAGCGCTGGGCCGAGGCGCCGCTGATCGACCTCTGCAAGCAATCCGTCGACCCCGAGGTCGGCAAGGACACCACGACCTTCATCGCCCAGGATGCGAAGGGGCTGATTTCCGGCGGGGTCAGCACCTCCGGCTGGGCCTGGAAATATCCGGGCCGCCTCGGCGACAGCCCCGTGATCGGCGCAGGCATGTATGCCGACACGCGCTACGGGGCCTGCGCCTGCACGGGCGCCGGCGAGATGACCATCCGCTGCAACACCTCGCGCTCGGTGGTGCTCTACATGAAGATGGGTATGAGCGTGGAGAAGGCAGTCTACGAGGCTGTCGAGGACATGAAGGCGCTCAAAGGCGGCCTCATCAGCCGCGTCACCATCCACGCGATCGACACCAAGGGGGACCACAAGGTGGTCGCGGTGAACGGCAATCCCCAGAATGTCTACTGGCTCTGGCGCAAGGGCGAGGCGAAGCCGCAGTCGCTGCCAGCGGAGATCATTACGATCTCGGAACTACCGGCGAAGCCCGCGCCGCCCTCGGTGAAGTACGCGTAGCCGAAGGGATGGACTCCCTGCTGCCGCTCGCGGAGAGGCTCGGCGCCCGCCTCAAGGCGCGCGGCGAGACCCTGTCGGTTGCGGAATCATCGGCCGGCGGCCTCATCTCCGCCGCGCTCTTGGCGGTGCCGGGAGCCTCGGCCTACTACCTCGGCGGCGCGGTCGTCTATACCCGTCAGTCGCGCGAGTTCCTGCTGGGCATTCCGCTCTCGGCGCTCGCGGGCATGCGGCCCGCGACCGAGCCCTACGCGCTCCTCCTCGCACGCACGGTGCGGGAAAAATTCTCCGCCAGCTGGGCCATCGGCGAGACCGGCGCTACCGGGCCGACCGGCAACCGCTACGGCGATCCCGCGGGCCACGCCTGCATCGCGGTCGTGGGTGCGAGCGAGCACGCGATCACGGTCGAGACCGGCGTCGCCGATCGCGTGGCCAACATGCGCACCTTCGCCCGCGCGGCGCTCGTTCTGCTCGCGGAACGGCTGGGGTAGACGCCGACCGTCAGATTCTGAAAATCCGTCGTGCGTTGCCCTCGCGGACGGCGTGACAGACATCGGCCGGCAGCACCGCCGTGTTCGCCATCGAGCCTTTGATGTCGTGCACCTGGTGCGGATAATCGGTGCCGAACAAGACCCTGTCGGCGCCGACGACCGAGATCAGGAACTGCAGGGCTCCCGGATGATAGGTGATGCAGTCATACCAGATCCGCTTGAGATATTCCGACGGTCTCGCCTTGATCCTCCGCCGCGATGGAATTTCCACCTCGTCGCCCTTGTCGAAGCGGCCGACAAGATAGGGGAGCGCTCCGCCGCCATGCGAGGCGATCAGCTTCAGATTGGGATAGAGATCGAGAAATCCATCGAAGATGATGCGGGTAAAGGCGAGCGTGGTGTCGGCGATGAAGCCGACCGACCAGCTCAAGTCGTATTTCTTCATGTCCATCTGATCGATGCCGGGCAGGTCGGTCGGGTGCACCAGGACCGGCAGGGCGCGTCGGTCGATCTCGGCCCAGATCGGTGCGAACAGCGGGTTCGTCAGGCTGCGGCCGGCGATATTGGCGAGGACCATCACCCCGACCGCACCCGCCTCGCAACTCCGCTTCAACTCCTCCACGGCCCGCCGCGGATATTCCCATGGCAAAGAGGTCAGCCAGCGGATGCGGTCGGGCCAGCGCTTCTGGGCCGCGGCCATGCTGTCGTTGGACTCGCGCGCGGCCTCGCAACTGACGTCCTCGGTTCCCCAGTAGACGTTCGGGCACGTCAGCGAGACGATCGCGATATCGATATGCCCGGCATCCATGTCGCGCAGACGCAGCTCATAGTCGAAATGGCCGCGCTGGGGAATCGCGACCGGCGTATCGTGTCGAAAGATCTCCACCTGTCCGTCCGGCCGCGTCTGCAGATTGTATATCCCACCCTTGGCTTTCAGCAGGGCCATGAACTTGTCGGTGAACATGTGCGTGTGCGCGTCGATGATCGGCATTTTGCTGTTGCTCCTCCCCTGCCTGGAGTGTTCCGGTGCGGACCTCGGTTGGTCGCTCCGGGTTTATGAGTTCACGCTCTATTCCTTGACGCCGAGGCCGCGCATGAAGCGGTCCCGCAAAAGCGCGGGGTCGCGCTCCGTGGTGGCGACGGCGGGCTGGTCATCGATGCGCGCGGCGATGAAGGTCGGCCCATCTTGCGTGAGGGCGCGAGCGACCAGCTGCTCGAAACTCGCCTCGTCGAGCGCCCAGTCGCTCTGCGGGAGGCCGGCGCCACGGGCGATCGCGACGAAGTCCGCGCCGAAGGCGCTCGCGGTCGGCTGCGAACCCGTGATCTGGTAGGTGCGGTTGTCCATCACCACGATAACGAGGTTCTTGGGCTTGAGCGTCGCGATGGTGGTGAGCGCGCCCAGCTGCATCAGCAGCGACCCGTCGCCCTCGAGTGCCACCACCTTGCGCTTCGGCTGCGCCAGGGCGACGCCGAGCGCGATCGGGATGGCGAGCCCCATGCTGCCCAGCATGTAGAAGTTCTGCGGCCGCCGTCCGGCGGCCCAGAGATCGAAGTTGGTGTTGCCGATGCCGCCGACCACGGCCTCCTCGTGCTTGAGTTGGGCCACCAGGCGCTTGGTGATGTCGAAGCGGTTCAGGATCTTGGGCTCGTTCGGCGGCATGATCTCGCCCTACTGCGCGAAGGTTTTGCCGCCGGTCAACAGCGGCGACAGGATCAGGCAGGCCGGTGCCTGCGTCGCGATCGCCTGCTTGATCGAGCGATCGAGGATGAACTCGAGCTCGTCGATCCGCGTGATCGTGTGGTGCTCGATGCCCAGCGACTGCAGCACCGGCCGCATCGTGCGGCACACCATGGCCTGGCCCAGGTTGAACTCGCCCAGCGTGCCGCGCTCGGAGACGATCATTAGCAGCGGGATTTGATAGGGCACCGCCAGAGACGCCAGCACGTTGGGCAGCGTCGCGAAGCCGCTGGTCTGCATCAGCAGCACGCCCCGCATGCCGCCCATCCAGGCACCCGTGAGGATGCCCAGCGCCTCCTCCTCGCGCGCCGCGGCGAACGCAGTGAAGTCGTTGTCCTCGTGCAGCGCGCGGATCAGCGGCGTCAGCACGCGGTCGGGCACGTAGACCGCGAGCCGCACCTGGTTGCGCTTCAGCGTCTCCTGCGTGATCGCATGCCAGGAGCGGGCGGAGACGGCGGCCTCTTGTGGTGTTGCCATGGCGTGCTCCGGGGCTCCCTTGCCTTGACACCCGAGGCAACGCTCGTAACAATTTTGTCCGCTCTTGAAAAGCCCCGAAAACAACGCGTGCAACGGGCGAGACGTCCGCCCATGAGGTGATCATGGCCAGCGTTCTCGCCGCTCCCCGCAATCGCGGCATCATCGACGACCCCGTGGCGCTTCAGGTAGTCTGGACGCGGCTCATCGCCATTGCCGACGAGGCGGCGGCGACGCTGCGCCGCACCTCGTTCTCGCCGATCGTGCGGGAGTCCAACGACTTCGCCTGCGTAATCTTCGATGCCGAGGGCAATGCGATGGCCGAGAACACCATCGGCATTCCCTCGTTCAACATGACGCTGTCGCGCACGCTGGCGCATTTCCTGTCGATCCGCCCGGCGCGAGAGTGGCGGGCCGGGGACGTCGGCATCTGCAACGACCCCTGGCTCACCTCGGGACATCTTCCCGATATCACCATCGCGGCGCCGGTGTTCGCCGAGGACCGGCTCGTCGCCTGGACCGGCAGCATCGCGCATATGGCCGACATCGGCGGCACGCTGTGGTCGGCGGATACGCGCGAGGTCTTCGAGGAAGGCATCCGCATTCCGCCGCTGCTCTACCTCGTCGAGGGCCGCGTGAACGAGGACCTGCAGGCGATGATCCGGGCCAATGTCCGGTTGCCGGAGCCGGTGCTGGGAGACATCGCCGCGCAGATCGCCGCCGGCGAGACTGCGGCCCGCGGCTTGCGGGACCTGTTGGCGCGCGAGGGCATCGACGATCTCGCGCCGGTCTCGCGGGAGATCTGTGCCCGCACCGAGCGCGCCATGCGGGCTGCCATCGCCGCCATCCCCGACGGCACTCACCGGAGCGCGCTCGACCTCGACGGCACCGGCGAGGAGCCCGTGCACATCGAGGTCGCCGTCACGAAGCGCGGCGACGAGCTCTTCATCGACTACACCGGCACCTCGCCCGAGGTCGGCCGTGCGCTCAACACGGTGATGAACTACACCGAAGCCTATTCCTGCTACCCCGTGAAGTGCGCCCTCGATCCTGGAACGCCGCGGAACGAGGGCACCTACCGGATGATCCACGTGAGCGCGCCCGAGGGTTCGATCCTCAATCCGCGCTTCCCCGCGCCGGTGCATGCGCGCCAGCTCGTGGGGCACTGCCTCGCTGCCGCGATCTACGAGGCGCTGGCGCCGGTGCTGGGCGAGCGGATCGTCGCGGAATCCGGAAGCGCGCCGACCCTGCGTGTGCTGGTCTCGGGCTATCGCGAGGATCGCCGGCGCTACACCGCGATCCTCTTCATCAACGGCGGAATGGGCGCGCGGGCGCGGCGCGACGGCCTCTCCGCGACGTGCTTTCCCTCCAACGTGGTGTGCGGCTCGATGGAGATCATCGAAGCGCTGTCCCCGTTGCGTATCTGGCGCAAGGAGCTCGCCTGCGATTCCGGCGGCGCCGGCCGCTTCCGCGGCGGTCTTGGCCAGGATGTCGAAGTCGAGCTCACAGGCGACCGGTCGGCGACGCTCTCGCTGCTGGTGGAGCGCGTGCGCCATCCCGCCCGTGGCGTGCTCGGCGGCGGAGCCGGCGCCGCCTCCCATGTCGACTGGAACGGCCGCGACACCGGCTTTCCCCTCAAGGGCAAGAGTCCGATCGCTGCGGGCGACCGGCTCAGCGTGCGCTATCCCGGCGGCGGCGGCTTCGGCGATCCGCGCGAGCGCGACCGCGCCGCCGTGCGTGCAGACCTCGAGGCGGGGCGGATCTCGGAGACGGTGGCGCGCGAGGTCTATGGTCTATGACCCGCTACCTCGCGGGCGCCGACGTCGGCGGCACCTTCACCGACATCGTGCTCTATGAAGCCGAGACCCGCACCCTCAGCATCAACAAGCTGCTGACCACGCCCGACGATCCCCGCCGCGCCATCGTCGAGGGCTTGGGCGCGCTCGAGGCGCGCGCGGAGAGCATCGTCCATGGCACCACGCTGGTGACCAACGCGCTCATCGAGCGGCGCGGCGCGGCCGTCGGTCTGATCACCACCGAGGGATATCGCGACGTCCTCGAGATCGGCAACGAGCTCCGCTACGACACGTTCGATCTCCAGCTCGAGCGCCCGGCGCCGCTGGTCGAGCGGCGGCTGAGGATACCGGTGCCCGAGCGGATCGGCGCGGACGGCAGCGTGGTCCTGTGCCTCGATGAGGCGGCGGTGCGCCGAGCGGCCGCGGCGCTCCGAGACAGCGGCGCTCGCTCGATCGCGGTCGCATTCTTCAACAGCTACCGCAATCCGGCACACGAGCTGCGGGCGAAGCAGATCATCGCCGAGGCGCACTCCGATCTCGCCGTCTGTGCCTCGGCCGAGATCGCGCCGGAGGTGCGCGAGTACGAGCGCTTCTCGACCTGCGCCGCCAACGCCTATGTGGCGCCGATCGCGCTCCGCTATCTCCTCGAGCTCGAGCGGTCGCTGGGCGTGCCCCTCTTCATCATGCTGTCGGACGGCGGCATTACCACCGCGCGGACCGCCAGCGAGCAGCCAATCGTTCTCGTGGAGTCGGGACCAGCGGCCGGCGCCATGGGCGCGGCGTTCCTGGCGCGCCAGGCGGGTTGGGAGGACGTGATCGCCTTCGACATGGGCGGCACCACGGCGAAGCTCAGCCTGATCCACCGCGGCCTGCCGCACCGCAGCCACGAGCTCGAGGTGGCGCGCCTGCAGCGCTTCAAGAAGGGGAGCGGCTTGCCACTCCGGATCTCGGCAATCGAGCTCATCGAGATCGGCGCCGGCGGTGGCAGCATCGCGGGCGTCGATGAGCTCGGCCTGATGCGCGTGGGACCGCAGAGCTCGGGGGCGATCCCGGGTCCCGCCTGCTACGGGCGCGGCGGCGAGGAGCCGACCGTCACCGACGCAGACGTGATCCGTGGCTACCTTGCGCCGGACCGGTTCCTCGGTGGCCGCATGCGGCTCGACCGCTCGCGAGCGGAGGCCGCACTGAGGCATCTCGGCAATCGGCTCGGCCTCGACATCACGGAGACGGCTACCGGGATCGCCCGCGTGGTCGACAACAACATGGCGACTGCGGCGCGCGTGCACATCGCGGAGTCCGGCACCGATCCTTTGCGCTATCGCATGGTGGCCTTCGGTGGCGCCGGGCCGGTGCACGCTTACGAGATCGCGCGGCTCCTCAACGTGCGCGAGGTGATCTTTCCACGCGGCGCCGGCGTCGCCTCGGCGATCGGCATGCTGGTGGCGCCGCGGAGCGTCGAGTACACGCGGAGCCTGATCATGCGGCTCGATGCGCTTGACTGGCGGCTTGTCGACGACGCCATCGCCGCCCTGGAGGCGCGCGGCCGAGCGGTACTGAGCCTCGCCGATGTGCGCGCCGAGGAGGTCGCCGTAGAACTGTCCGCGGATATGCGGTACGTGGGACAGGGCTTCGAGGTGACAGTGCCGCTCGATCGAGCGATCCAGACGCGGCGCGATGCGGCGGCGTGGCGGCGCGCGTTCGATGCCCAGTACGAGCGGCGGTTCGGCCGCAGCCTCGGCATGCTCGCGGTCGAAGTGGTGTCTTGGCGCGTCCGGGTCGGCGCGCCCGCGGCGGTATCGCAGCTCCGTTTCCCGGAGCCGAACTCATCGCATGGCGATGCGCTGGTCGAGCGGCGCCTGGCCTACTTCGAGGAGACTGCGGCCTTCGTCGAGGTTCCCGTCTATGCGCGGGAGCGATTGTCGGCGGAGGGAGCCCCGATCGCGGGGCCTGCCTTGATCGAGGAGGCGGAATCGACGGCCGTGGTGGGGCCGAGCGCCTCTGTGGTCGCCGATGACCATGGCAATCTCGTGATGACAATACGCACCCATTCAGCCTGATGGAGAGACCCATGGGGCGAAACGTGACATCCGTGTCATGGTCTATCGACGTCACACGCATCTTTTCGACAGAGATCGCGCAATAAATAGCAGGATGACATGCGTGCGTGTGCTGGCGCGCGAGGCGCGCGCGTTGGCCTAGCGTCACCGTTTTGCAAGAAACTCGATGACTTGGGTGTGGACTTGCCGATACGGGTCAGGTTACAGGTGGCGGTCCCTATTTCGGGGGAAGGTGGCCGTCTCGGTTCCGATGTATGGGCAGTGACGCAATCGATCTCGCTCACCAGGTTGCCGACGGACATGCCTAGCGCGATGTCCAATCGGCAGCGGGGTCTGGGGGCACGAGGAGAGCACCGAGATGACTGACATAATGGCGATGGCGGCCCAGCTGTCGCCCGAGGAAAAGCGCGATCTCGCAAAGTGGCTGCTACGCCAGCGGAGGGCGAATAGCCTCGAAGGCGAGACCGGCACGCTCCCCGAGCCGTCCGCCGACTTGAGCGCGGACCTGCCGAAATCCTTCTACCGGTTCGACCACCATCCGCTCTACACGGCCATGCGCCCGCTCGGCGAGCGGTACGGCGTCACCGATATCTATTTCCGCATGCACGATGGCATCGCGCAAGGCACCACATCGATTGCCGGCCACGACTATATCACCTTCTCGCACTACAATTACCTCGGCCTCTCCGGTCACCCCGATGTCACGGCGGCCGTCACGCGGGCGGTGGAGCGCTACGGCACCTCGGTGTCCGGCAGCCGGATGGTCGGTGGCGAGCGGCCGCTCCATCGCGAGCTCGAGCGGAAGATCGCGGCGATGTACGGCACGCCGGATTGCCTGGTGTTCGTCAGCGGCTACGGCACCAATGTCGCGACCATCTCGCACCTGTTCGGGCGCAACGACCTGATCCTCCACGACGAGCTGATTCACAACAGCGTGATCGTCGGCGCACAGCTGTCGCGCGCGCGCCGCATCGCATTTCCGCACAACGACTGGCGCGCGGTCGATCGCCTGCTACAGCAACGTCGCCGCGACTACGAGCGCGTGCTGATCGTGGTCGAGGGCATCTACAGCATGGATGGTGACTACCCGGACCTGCCGGCCTTCATCGAGCTGCGCGATCGCCACAAGGTGTTCCTCATGGTGGACGAGGCGCACTCGCTCGGCGTGATGGGCAAGCGCGGCTTCGGCATCCGAGAGCATTTCGGGCTCGAGGGCGAGGACGTCGACATCTGGATGGGTACGTTGAGCAAGGCGCTCGCGAGCTGCGGTGGCTACATCACCGGCAGCGAGGCGCTGATGTTCTCGCTGCGCTACGGCGCCGCCGGTTTCATGTTCAGTGTCGGCCAGTCTCCAGCCGACGCCGCCGCCGCGGTGGCGGCGATCAACGTGATGCAGGCCGAGCCGGAGCGGGTCGAGCGGCTGCGCCAGCGCGGTCGGCTCTTCCTCGATGTGGCGCGCGAGCACGGTCTGCCGACGGGCTCGGCGCAGGGCTATTCCGTCGTGCCCGTCATCGTCCGCGATAGCCTGCGCTGCATCCGCTTGACCCAGGCGCTGTTCCGCCGTGGCATCCACGTGCAGCCGATCATCCATCCGGCGGTCGACGAGCAAGAGGCGCGCCTCAGACTCTTCCTCACCTGCATGCACACGGACGAGCAGATCCGGCATGCCGTTGCGGTCATCGCCGAGGAGTTCCGGACGTTGCGAGACGGCTGACGAGGCTGGATCGGCTCGTCAGCTCCGCGATCACCAGCCGGCGCTGAAATGCGCGGCGATCCACGCCCCGTCTGCGCGCCTAGACGAGCGCCTTCTGGTAGAGCCGATAGGTCTTGTAGCGCCAGCCGCCGTAGCGCTCGCAGAGCGCGATCGAGCGCGCATTGTCCTCCAGGACCCAGGAGAATTCCACGTATCGGTATCCGAGCTCGCGCGCAGATTTGAAGATGTCCGCGAACATCCAAAGCAGCATTGCGGCGCCGAGCGCCGAGTTCTGATAGGCGCGGGTGAGTCCCGCCAGCATCACCCGGCCGCCCTGGGGCGTTCGCGTGCGCAGCCGCCAGAGCAGCTTCGCCCAGCCCAAGGGAAACAACCGCCCGTCGAGATCGGCGATCAGCTCGTTGAGGTCGGGGATCGCCACGAAGAGTCCCTCGATCTTGCCGTCGATCTCGCCGAGCAGGATGCCGAGCGGATTGATCACCGGCTTGAGGGCGGCGAGCAGATGCTCGACCTCGCGCGGCGTGACCGGCACGAAGCCCCAATTCGCGCTCCAGCCGTCGTTATAGACGGCGATCCCCGCGCGCATCTCCGCCTCGAAGCGCCGCATGTCGATGTGCCGGACGCGCACGCGCCCCTCGCGATCGATGCGCGCGGCGTGCTGCAGCATGTCTGCGATTGACTTGTTGCGGGCTTCGTCGATCTCGAATCGAAAGGCGAAGAGGTCCTTCGCTTTCGCGTAGCCGGCACGCTCCAGGCGCGGCCCGTAGTAGGGCGGCGCATGGGTCATCGCGATGACGGGCGGGTGCTCGAAGCCGGACACGAGCACGCCGATCTCGTCGTTCATCGAGACGTTATAGGGACCGAGAATGCGCGCGAGTCCGCGGGCCCTGACCCAGGCCTCGGCAGTTCCGAGCAGCGCCTCGAAGACGTCGGGGTCGTCCACGGCTTCCAGCAAGCCGAAATTGCCGGTGGCGTCGCGATGCGACTCCAGGTGCAGACGGTTCACCTGCGCGCTGATGCGCCCGACCGGCGTGTTTCCGCGCCAGGCCAGCCAGAAACCGGCTTCGCCGTGATCGAAGAAGGGGTGCCGTTGCCTGTCAAGCAGCTTGCCCACCTCCCGGCGCAAGGGCGCGACCCAATTTGGATCGCCCTTGTAAATGCGCTGCGACAGGTCCAGGAAGTGGCGGAGGTCGCACCGGCCCCGCACCTCCGTCACTCGGATCGGCTCGCCCATTCGTAGCGCCGGATGTCGACCTTGACGGAGGTGAGGATCGAGTCCACGAGCGCCGGCGGCAGTATCGCGGCGATGCGCAAGCACCAATGTAGCAACAGGGGGAACGCGATGTGTGCGTCATTCCGAGCGAGCCGGCGGCGGATGATGCGCGCGGCGCGCTCGGCTGTCATCTGCAGAGGCTTCGGTCCCGCGACGTGGCCCGCGAGCTTGGTATCGACGAATCCTGGGAGAACCACCGAAACCTCGATGCTCTGCGGGCGCAGCCAGGCGCGTAGCGCCTCCCCATAAGCCTTGAGCGCCGCCTTGCTCGCGCAATAAGCGAGTGAGTAGGGCAGGCCGCGCAGCGCCGCCAGAGAGCTCATCAACGCGAGCTGCCCGCGTCCGCGCCGTCGCATGGCGGGTACGACGGGGTGCACCGTGCTGCAGACACCGCCGAAATTGATTTTCAAGATCCGCTGCACGTCCGCCAGCGTCTCGCCCTCGGAATCTCCGTCAATCCCGCCGGTGATGCCGGCGTTCGCGATGACGAGATCGAGAGGAGACGCGCGGTCGAGAGGCGCTCGACGTTGCGGCCAGTGATCGCCAGAAATACCCCCGAGCTTGCATAAGCGCGCGAGCGCACCACCGATGCCGCCGCTTGCTCCTGTAATGAGAATCGCACGTGGATCCCGCACCGGTGATGCCTCCCAGCGAGTATTTGGCGCGCCGGCCGTGGAAACCGGCATGTATACCGGCGGTTCCGGGGAAAAGGAACCCCGAGCTGCCTACAAGCATGACCCACCGACCCCCTTAAGGGGTGGGCATTCGCGGCTCGCTCTCGTGGCGTGCTGGCAGCCGCCGAGTATCGATGTTAAGTTGACACCAGGGGAAAAGTTCGTCGAGAAAACCTTCGAAGCTTCTTAAACACAGCGCCATGGTTTTTGAAATCCTGCGACAGCTGAATCACACGATTTGCTGCTCACGGCGCTCGCGTTCCTGGGCATGCTCGGCACATTTCTTGTCGGCTCTAGCAGAGCGACGATGAGATCTTCAGTTGGGGGCCCTTTGTCGCGCGGGACGATGCCGAGCCGACAACTGCGGCAGACGCATCCGCATGCACGTCTTTTCAAGAATGATCTGCTCGAGCGTCTCACCCACACGAGACTAACCATCACGATCGGGTTCTGGTTTCCCGTCTCTTGCGGTGAGATCGCTCTCGGATTGAGCCAGGCGCAGTTGACCAGCGCCTCGACGATCGGCGCACTGGCGGCAGGTCTTGCGGCATGGGTGCCGGTCGAGTATTTGCTTCATCGCTTCGTGTTCCATCTGGATCGTTGGATTCCCGCGGCCGCGCGGTTTTGTTTCGTGATGCACGGCTGCCACCACGCCGACCCTTCGGACGCCAGCCGCGACATGATGCCGTTGGTCGGGTCGACGCCGATCATGTGCGTGGTGCTGGCGTGCTCTATCTTGAGCTTCGGGCCAGCGCTCGGCTTCGTGTTCGTTGGCGCCTTCGGCTTGGCATATCTCGCCTATGATGTGATGCATCACGGGTGTCACCAATGGTCTCTCCCCGGGCGCATCGGGACTTATCTTCAGCGTCACCACCTCTTGCACCACTTCCGTGACGATGCCCGGCACTTCGGTGTGACCTCGCCGCTCTGCGATTGGCTCTTTGGCACGCTACGAATGGGCCGACCGGATGAGTGACAGCCGGGGTCATCGCCAGCGGCGCGCGATGATCCTCCGGGATCGGCCGGAGGTACGACGCCTGTTCGGTCCTTCCGCCAAGACCGCATGGTTGGGGGCCGGTGTTGTGCTAGGCCAATTTGCGCTTGCCTGGGCACTCGCGGATGCGCCTTGGTGGCTGCTGCTCGGCGCCGCCTACGCGGTCGGTGCCTTCCTTGCCCATTACCTCAACGTCGTGATCCACGAGTGCTCGCACAACCTCGTGTTTCGCTCGACGCCGCTCAATAAGTCACTCGGTATACTGGCCAATCTGCCAGGTGTGTTGCCGAGCGCCTTGCCGTTCCGCCACTACCATCTGCTGCATCATCGCTTCTTGGGTCACCCCGGGCTCGACGCCGATGTACCACTGGCATGGGAGGTGGCTCTGGTTGGCCGCAGCCGGTTCGGGAAGCTCCTGTGGGTGCTGGCGCAACCCCTCACCTACGCGATTCTAAATCCGCTCGCGGTGCGCCCGCGCATCGCCCTCGATGGATGGCTCGTTGCCAACTGTGCGGCGGTGATCGCTGCGTCCGCGGCAGTCGCTCTTTGGCTGGGGCCGGCGGCGCTCGGGTATCTCGGCCTCTCCGCCTATTTCGCGGTCGGGCCACATCCGACGGGTGCGCATATCCTGCAGGAGCACGTCGTCTTCGATGGCGACTACCAGACGGCATCATATTACGGACCCATAAACGCCATCTCGATCAATCATGGCTTGCACGTCGAGCATCACGATTTTCCGAACATTCCGGGTTCACGACTCTCGAAATTGCGGCAATTGGCCCCTCGAAGCTATGCCGGGCTGTTCCAGCATCGCTCGAGGCTGGAGACCCTCTGGACCTTCATTATCGATCCAGGGGTTGGCCTCGACAGCCGGACCCTCCGTGACCCGGAGCGGCGGGTCGACATTTCTAGGCCAATCGGCGAGAGCATTTTACCGTGAACACTGCGCAATATTTCATGCTACGCCGGATTCTCGTGTGCACCACGGCGCTAGCGGCAACGCTTTCAGTGGCGATTGTGTTGATCAACCCGGAAGGGCTTTTCGATCTGCTGACTAGCGGAAGCGTGTCGTTTGGCGAATTTCTGATCATCAGCGCCCTGTTCTTGCCCACCGTGTTCTGCCATGCGGGCCCGATGAGCGTCGCGATCGCGACGAGTTTTCTCTACAGCGGCTGGCTGGCAGATCGAGAGATCGTGTCGCTGCGCGCGGCAGGACTGTCCGACTGGTCGATAGCATGGCCGGGAATAGCGACCGCCTTGGTCGCTACGCTCCTCACGACGTGCGTGACCGCATTCATACTGCCGCTGTCCGCCGGGAAACTATTCGACATCGTCTATGTCGCCTCCCATAACCTGTCCTATCGCCTGTTGAAGGAGGGCTCCTTCAACTCTGCCGCTCCGGGCATCTCATTGTCTTTCCGCAAGTGGCGCGGCGACGGCGCGATCGATGATGTGACGATCTACGACGATCGCGTTGCCGATACCTTCAAACTGGTCCGCGCCGAAGCAGGGAACTTCATTCCGTCCGCCCGGGGCGATGCATTGGAACTGCAGAACGGCACCGTCACGACGTTGTCGGACGGCAGCGCGGTTACTGGTCCGGTCGCATTCAGCCAACTGGTGATGCCGCTCGATCGTACGTCCGTCGACGCGAGCTCGCGCGATGAGACATGGTTCGAGCAGCAGATATGGCGGCTGCTGAATCCGCCTGCGGACGTCGAGCCAGGTTCTTCGGCTTGGCGCGGCTGGGTCAGCGAGGGCCATCAGAGAGTCATCACGCCGCTGCTCTGTCTGAACTACGTCCTGCTGTCGCTGGGCGTCATCTTGCGAGCCTCGCCTACGGTGCGAAGCCCGACCTACCATCTCGCCGGAATCGTTGCGACGTTGGTGCTCCTGCACATCTCCATGGTCGTCACCCACAGCATGGTGATGAGAAATTATGGTTTCTTGTTCTTGTTCTATTTGTTTGCGTTTGTGCCGGCGGCCGTCGGCGTTGCGCTTCTGTGGTACGGCAATCGAAATTTTCGATCGCCGAAGCACACGGCGTACATCGCCTGGCGCGGAATTCTGAGGCGGATAATTGCCGGCTCGCACGTACCGTCAGAAAGCGCTATCCGGTGACAGCGGGTTCCGCGGTTCCGGGTCAGCGAGGCTCGGAGGTTGCTCCGGCGTGAGACGTGCGCTCGTCATCGATCCCGGCCTCAACACGCCGGGAGGCAGCGCCTGCGTTGCTGCCTATGCGCTGACCGCGCTCCAGCGGGATTTCGAGGTCACACTGCTGTCGTGGCGTCCCGTCGATTTTGCACCGGTAGACGACGCTTTTCGTACGAAGCTCGCGAGAGGTGACATTCGCGTCCTGCACGTGCCGGATTGGTGGCGCCATGTTCACCACTTGACACGGCTTCCGCTTTTTTCAGAGACTTTGCTGCCAACCTATGCGAGGGCCGTGCTTCGAAACGAGCACTTCGATCTCGTTGTCAGCACGTTTAACGAAATCGACGTCGGGGTCCGCGCGGTCCAATATGTTCATTACCCCTGGGCGTATTATCCGTGCCCCGATACCGAATACCGTTGGCATGACCTAGTATTGGTGTCTCGTCTCTATCGCGCCGCGATGGCTTGCATCAGCGGCACTTCCCGTGCCGGAATCGCGCGAAACTTCACGCTCGTCAATTCAGAATGGACGGCTCGCCGGTTTCGGCAATGGTATGGCGGCGAGGCCAGGGTGCTTTACCCGCCCGTTCCGGTCGAGCCCTCGCCGCTACCTTGGGCGCGAAGAGCCGATACTTTCGCTTGTATCGGACGCATATCGGCGGAAAAGAACATACTTGGCGTCATCGATATACTCGCCGAGGTACGCCGCCGCGGCTATCAGGTCTCGTTATTGATCTGCGGCCAGCGTGAGTATCCGAGCTACGAGCGCCTGGTCCGCGTCGCTGCTGCGGGCCGGGATTGGATCTCTCTCGCCTTCGACCTCACCCGGGCGCAGTTGTCGGAGCGCGTGGCGCGTTGCCGTTTCGGAATTCACGGCATGGTGGGCGAGCATTTCGGAATCGCCGTCGCGGAAATGGTGCGGCTGGGGTGTGTGTGCTTCGCGCCCGCCGAAGGTGGCCCGGCGGAGATACTGGGGGGCGATGCACACCTGCTGTACTCCTCCCCGGAGGATGCGGTCGCGAGGATCTGCCATGTGCTGGAAAACCCAGACGTGCTCGGCAAGTGTCGCGCCCGGCTTGGAGAGCGCGCAATGCAGTTCTCGGTCGAGCGCTTCATGGACGAATTTCGCCACACTTGTCTCGACATTGCGACCACCAGGGAGGGCCGATCCGGGGCTGCCCACTCACCAATGGTGAGATCACGCTGATCGCGCGCGACGCCAAAGCCGCTAGTGCCGTAGAAACCGTTCTGCTATCAACGCTTCGAGCTTCCCTTTTGAAACAGTGCGTACCCTCGGCGAGCCAAGCATCACCATGCGCAAGATCGTGATCCCGTTCACCAAGGGTGGTGGCGGCCATCGTGCTGCGGCTAACGCCATGCTCCACGTAATCGAGCGGCAGGGGCATCGATGGCGGATCGAACTCCTCGACGTCGACAAGGTCCTGCGTCCGCTCGACCCCTTCTATTGGATTTTCCGAATCGAAGGTTGCGAGATATACAATTGGCTGCTCCGCCGCGGCTGGACCTTCGGATCCGAGGTGCTGATTCGGATCATGCAAGCCGAATACCGGATAGTTCACCCGTTGCAGGTACTGATTTTTCGACGACTGTGGCGCAAGTTGAGGCCCGACCTCATACTCTCGGTGATGCCACATATCAATCGGGCACTCTTCGACAGCTTAGGGCAGCAGGCATCCGCGGCACCCCTGGTCACGCTCCTGACGGACATCGCCGATCTTCCGCCGCGTTACTGGTTCGAGCCGCAAGACCAGCACTTCATCTGCGGCTCGGATCGGGCCATCGAGCAGGGGCACGCGATTGCGGGTCCCGAGAGTCGCCTCTGGCGCGTCTCGGGGATGGTGATCCATCCGAAATTTTATGACCCGCGAACCGGCGATCGCAAAGCCCAGCGCGTGCAGCTTGGGCTCGATCCTGACCTGCCAACCGGGATGGTTCTCTTTGGCGGCTACGGCTCCAAGACCATGATCGAAATTGCGCGTCGGGTCGAGGCCGAGAAGATCCCCGTTCAGCTCATATTTCTCTGCGGCCGCAATCGCAAGCTAGGGGCGAAGCTGCGCGCGCTCAAAGTCTCCTTCCCGATCCACGTTCAGGAATTTACCGACGACGTCGGATCCTTCATGGGGCTTTGCGATTTCTTCATTGGTAAGCCGGGGCCGGCGTCGATCAGCGAAGCGCTGGCCATGCGCCTGCCGACAATCGTTCAAGACAACGCCCTGATGACCCTCGCCCAGGAGCGTTACAATGCCGAATGGCTGGTGGACCGGGGCGTAGGCATCGCGGTGAGGCGCATTCGAGATGTCCCGCAGGCAATCTCGCGGCTTTTGGAACCGGCCACCTATGCGCAAATGGTCCGGCAAATCGAGACCCTGACCAATCGCGCGGTGTTCGAAGTGCCCGCCATTCTCGAGCAGATTTTTCATCAGCCGCCCGCATCGCTGGGACGGTCTTACGAGCGTGTCGGAGCCGACACCCATCAGCATGACATGTCGGCGGCCGCGATGAGTGCCGAAGATCGCGCCATCGATGTCAAATAGGCATGCGAGGCTTGCTCGGGTTCCCGTGTCATCCGTTCATAAACCGACATACTGGTTCGAGGTTGAGGATTTCTTTCGACATTTCGACCGCGATCCGCAGATGACCGGCATCCAGCGGGCGTGTCTCGAGATCCTCGCGGAAGCCGAGCAGCACTATGGCGCGAGCGGGCGAGTTGGATTCTGCCGGCTGAACCTGAAGACCCAGGAGTTCGAGCGCGTCGAGTTCTCGGCGATCCTCGAGAAATATGCCTGCCCGCCGCCGTGGCACAGATTTGGTACGCCAGGGCAGCGACGCGCCAGAGCGGCCGATGTGATGAGCGCATTGCGGCACCTGCCCCGCTATGTCGGGGTCGGCATCCTGCCCGGTCTCAGTAGATGGATACTCCGCAGGTTTCGGGGCGGCCGTCGCGCGAGCTTTCTGAGGCCCGGCGATGTCATCATTTGTCTGGGCGCAGCTTGGTACAACGAGCGTTACGGTCGCTCGATCGAAGCGGCCAAGCGCGATTGGCAGGTGAGATTTGTCGTATTGATCCATGATCTCATACCGCTTACGCAGGCCTCGTATGTCCACCACGCTCTTCGAGTCGCGTTTTGCGATTGGATCCGGGAGGTACTGACCCCTGCGGATCTCGTACTGACAGTCTCGCGCCATTCACGCGAGGAATTGATCGCGGCGGCTCAAACCTACGGATGGACCCTCCCGCCTCTCGAAATCATCCGTCTTGGTGCCACGTTCAAACAGTGGCGGCCCAGGGTGGCGACGGAGCCGGCAGTCACCGAGGAATGCGCCTCGACGCCGTTTGTCCTTTGCGTCTCGTCGATCGAGCCTCGTAAGAACCAGCTCCTTTTGGTCGAGGTCTGGCGGCGGCTGATCGCTCGCCATGGCGACGACCGCGTTCCCGATCTCGTTTGCATCGGGCGTTTCTTCGGACCGAGCGAGTCCCTTCGCAAGCAGCTGCTGCCGCGCGACGGGATGGGCGGCAAATTTCGGCTCCTTTCGGACCTCAGCGACGGCGAGCTGTCGGATACCTATCGACATTGCCTGTTCACAGTGTACCCGAGCTTCTGCGAGGGGTGGGGATTGCCGGTCGCGGAGAGTCTGGCGCAGGGCAAGTTCTGCATCGCGTCCGATCGAACCTCGCTCCCGGAGGTCGGCGGCGACTTCATCGATTACTTCGATCCCGGCGACATCGAGGATGCCCTCGCAAAGATCGAGCGGCCGCTGCTCGACCCTGCCTATCTCGCGGTGCGCGAGGCTCATATTCGCGAGGCTTATCGGCCGCCCTCCTGGTCCGATTGCACCCGCTCCCTGATCGAGATCGTGGATCGGGCATTCGGGTCGACGACGCCATCGGCGAAAACCGCGGCGCGTCACGCCCTCCGTGACGGAGAGCGGAGGGCTCATTCGTAGTGCTGGATCTCGACCTTCACGGCGCCCAGGACCCGATCGACCATGTCTGCCGGCAGGCTTGCCAGCAGGCGTATTCCCGCGTGCAGCAGGACGGGGAAGGCGATGCGGGCGGGTCCGGCTCGAAGCCGGCGGCGGATGATGCGGGCGGCGCGCTCTGCGGTCATCTGCAGGGGCTTCGGTCCGGCGACGTGCCCTGCGAGGGCCGTATCGACGAAGCCCGGAAGCACCACCGTCACCTCGATCCCTTCGGGGTGCAGCCACGCCCTGAGCGCCTCGCCATAGGCCTTGAGCGCGGCCTTGCTGGCGCAGTAGGCAGGTGAGTAGGGCAGACCGCGGAGCGCTGCCAGCGAGCTCATCAAGGCGAGCTGGCCACGTCGGCGCCGACGCATCGATGGGATCACGGGGTGGAGCGTGTTGCACACGCCACCAAAATTGATGCTCATCATCCGGTGTACGTCGGCGAGCGTCTCGCTGCGGTTGCCGGCCCCGAGCCCGCCGGTGATGCCGGCATTGGCGATCACGAGGTCGAGCGGCCAATCGCGATCGACCGCCTCGACCCAGGAAGCGAGCGCGCGGGTATCCACGACATCAAGCACTTGCGTGCGAACTTCGGCTCCCGACGCGCGGCAGTCGTCGGCGCAGGCGCTCAGACGATCGGCGCTCCGGCCGGTGAGCGCGAGCCGTACGCCGGGACTTGCATAAACGCGCGCTAGCGCGCCGCCGATTCCGCCGCTCGCTCCGGTGATCAAAATCGCGCGTGGATCTTGCATGGTCAGAGGGTCACGGCCGTCGATGATCTTGGTGCGCTGGCACGTTATTGTACTCTGTGAATGCCGGTCCGTGATACCACCGCTGGGAGCTCGGCCTGCGCGCGGTCGTAGTCGGCGGGCACTCCGATGTCGATGAACCAGCCGGCGCTCCCGAACGCAGTGATGCGTAGCCGATCGGCAAAGCGTGCGAGGAATTCGGTCTCGAAGGAGAACGTCTCAGGCAAGCTCCAGGCTTCGAACACACGGCGATGGAGGAGGTAGGTGCCGGCACTGATCAGACCGGCGTCGCTTCCGCCGGCCGGGCTGAAGCGGACGACCCGACCGGAAAGGATTTCCGGAGCGCCGTAGCGCGAGGCATCCGGCGTCGTGGTGATCGCCAGGGTAATCGCCAAGGGATCGGACCGATGCCGCTGATGCGCGGCCCACATTCCCGCGTGATCCAGTTGCAAGAAAGAATCGCCGTTCAGCACCCAGATCGGCTCGTCTCGGAAGCTCGCGACTGCAAGCCCGTTGCGTAGCGCCCCCCCGGTTCCGAGCGGCCTCGCTTCCTTGGCATAGGCGAGCTCGAGCGAGCGGTAGGTCCCGCCGAAGACGCCTTGGATCATGTCGCCCTGGTGCCCCACCGACAGGACAACCCGGCGGAAGCCCGCGTCCGCGAGCTCGTCAAGCAACCACGCCAGGAACGGCCGGCCGGCGACCGGCGCCATCGCCTTGGGAATGTCCGGCACCCGCTCGCGCAGGCGCGTTCCGAGCCCGCCTGCGAGCACCACCGCTTCCATTAACGCCTCGTCGGCGGAGTCAACCGAGCCGCCATCCTTCGGTGCCGCGATTGGTGAAGTGGCAGGGGCGGACTGCGCCACCCGAGCCATCCACGGCGCGGATGACGTCCATGCGCCGGCTCGGATCGACGAAGAAGATGACGAAGCCGCCGCCGCCGGCGCCCGATACCTTTCCCGCAAGCGCCCCCGCGCCCATCGCCCGCCGAAACAGATCCTCGATCTCGGGCGTGCTGATGCCATGTGCCGTCAGCTTCTTCGCCTCCCATGAATCGCGCATGCGCTCGACGAAATCCGCGAAATCACCCTTGAGAATCGCCTCTTTCATGGCGAGGGCGTCGTCCTTGAGGCGCTTCAAGGCGTCGATCGAGGCGCTGCCGGGCTCGCGCATGTTCCGCCTCTGCTCGTCGATGATCGCCGCGGAGCTCCGCGACACGCCCGTCGAATAGAGCACGATCGAGCTCTCGAGCTCCGACAGGATCCAGTTTTTGATCCGCAGCGGATTCACGATCACGCGGTCGTCGGCGTAGAACTCCATGAAGTTGAAGCCGCCGAGGGTGGCGGCGTACTGGTCTTGCCGGCCGCCGCTCAAGCCGACATCACGCCGCTCGATCTCGAAGGCGAGCCGCGCCACGTCGTACTCGCCGAGCGGCAGCTGCAGCCACTCGACGAAGGCTTTGATCATCGCCACCACCAGGGTCGACGAGGAGCCGAGGCCCGAACCCGGCGGCGCGTCGCAGTGGGTCATCAGGCGCATCGGCAAAGGCTGGCCGCCGCAGAACTCGCGCACGATCCGGTTGTAGACCGCCTTGTGCAGCGCCAGCGGGCCGCCGAGTTCCAGGGCGGGGACAGCGGAGACCGAGAACTCCGCCTGCGTGTCCCGGGCCGAGAACCGCAGTCCGTGATCGGCCGTCGTCTCGATGTGTGCGTAGGCGTAGAGATCGATCGTTGCATTGAGAACGCATCCGCCGTAGAGGTCGCAGAACGGCGAGAGATCGGTGCCGCCTCCCGCGAGACCAAGGCGCAGGGGGGCGCGAGCGCGAACGATCAATGGTGCGGTCCTTTGTCGGGGCTATCTCGGGTCCATTATTCTACAACTCGCAAGGCTTGACCAACCCCCTTGTGTGCTGAGAGCTTGGGCCGCCGTCGATTTGGACCGACTTGATTCACCGGGAATTCGGGTATTTCCGAGGTCGAAGGGTTGAACTCTCTTGACTGAGCGGAGGAAGGGCTTTAGGGGCGTCGTGCCGCCGAAGCGAGCACGGGGTGCCGCGCGATGATGGCGCCCAGAGGGCAATACGAGGGGCAGGGGCCCTTGGCGGTGTTCGGCTGCGCTTGGCACTACCGCCAGCTGGTCGCCCGCCTCACCATCCGGGAGATCGAGGCGCGGTTCCGCGGCTCGCTGCTCGGCAAGGTCTGGGCGGGAATTGTGCCGCTTTTCATGCTTGGCCTTTACACGTTTGTGTTCGGCGTCCTGCTCCGGGTGCGTTGGCCGGGCCTCGAGGGCAGCACGGTCCAGGTCGCGCTACTGTACTTCTCCGGGCTCATCCTGTTCGATTTCGTCCTGGAGTGCCTGATGCGCGCCCCCGCGCTGCTGGCCGAGCACATCTCGTACGTGAAGAAGGTACTCTTCCCGCTGGAGATCCTCGCCTGGGTGGTGGTTGGCGGCGCGCTGTTCCGGGTCCTAGTCGGGAGCGCGATCCTGCTCGCGTTCTATCTCGCGATCGACGGCCTGCCTCCGCTTTCCGCGCTGGCGGCGCCTCTCCTCGTATTGCCGCTGGCGCTAGTCGCCGTCGGCTTCACCTGGTTCCTCTCGGCGATTGGCGTTTTCGTCCGCGACTTCCGGCACGCGGTTCTTGTGCTGGCGCCGGTCACCATGTTCCTCACGCCCATTTTCTTCCCGCTCTCCACGGTCTCGGAGCCGCTTCGGAGCATGCTCTACCTCAATCCCCTGACCTTCATCATCGAGTCCGTCCGCGCGACGCTGTTTCTCGGCGAATGGCCGAATTGGCCGGCGCTCGCGCTCTACACGGTCATCGCCTGGGCCTTCGCCTGGGCGGGGCGCAGTTGGTTCCTCTTCGTGCGCGGCGAGTTCGCCGATGTCGTCTGAGGAGATGATCGCGGCGCGGGGGTTGTCGAAGGCGTACCGGATCTATCGCCGTCCCGGGGACCGGGTGAAGGAGCTTGTGCTGGGGCGTCGGTATCACGAGGACTTCTGGGCG